>QQTW01003865.1_pt1 | contig 11145 bp, 20 predicted proteins | sample 1904831 | NCBI WGS metagenome assembly QQTW01 (sample SAMN09435610, study PRJNA476489) | Subsurface metagenome, whole genome shotgun sequencing project.
CTTTAACTGTTTCTTACAGTTACTTCTTGAGGTCGTCAGTGTTCGACGAAATCGTCATCAATCTTGCGCGGATGAACCGGATCAGATCATTCGATGGAGTCTCAGGGACGTTGGTCGTCGACGCAGGATGCATCCTCGAGGTCGTCGATCGGCATCTGTCCGAGCGAGACCACATCTTTCCTCTAGACCTCGGCGCCAAAGGATCCTGTCAAATTGGAGGCAACGTCGCAACGAACGCAGGAGGACTGCGTCTGTTGCGATACGGAAGTCTTCATGGAAATGTGCTCGGGCTGGAAGTCGTTCTGCCGAATGGAACCGTCGTCGATGATCTGTGGCGATTGCGCAAGAACAATACGGGTTACGATATCAAGCACCTCTTCATTGGGGGCGAGGGTACCATCGGGATCATCACCGGCGTGTCGATCATCTGTCCACCACGACCGAAGGCGGTGAATGTAGCCTTCGTCGCCCTTGACAGCTATGAGAAGGTGCAGCGTGCGTTTCAGGCAGCAAAAGGTCAACTTTCGGAGATTCTATCGGCGTTTGAATTGATGGATGGGAAGAGCCAGGATTTCGTGCATCGAGTGACGGACAAGAAACGACCTCTGGAAGGAGATTATCCGTTTTATTGTCTTATTGAGACGAGCGGGTCGAGCAAGGAGCACGATGACGAGGTTTGTGTTTATCCTGCCGTTCATCCTGTTACGCGTGTATCGAAAACAGAAATCCCACTAATGCACGGACATTACTCTAGAAACTAGAAAAGTTTCTAGAACACGTCATGTCTGAAGAGATTGTCGCGGATGGTGTCCTCGCGCAGGACGAAACGCAGATGATGTCGTTATGGTCCTGGCGCGAAGGCATCCCAGAAAGCATCGGACATTGGGGCGGAGTGTACAAATACGACGTCTCGATCCCGTTATCCGATCTGTACCAACTCGTCGACGATACCCGTGCTCGACTCCAGTCCGCCGGTCTGATTGGCGACACCGACGAGCATCCCATCGTGGATGTGGTTGGGTACGGACACGTGGGGGATTGTAACCTCCATCTCAACGTCGCGACACGCCGCTTTGATAAGCGAGTCGAGAAAGAGCTCGAACCGTTCGTGTATGAGTGGATCCAAGCTCATCAGGGAAGCATCAGCGCCGAACATGGTCTGGGGTTGGCCAAGAAGAAGTTTTTGGGATATAGTCGGAGTGAGAACATGATTGAGTTAATGAGGGGGATTAAACGGTTATATGACCCGGTGAGACTCCATTCTCTTCAACTGCCTCTTCCATCATTAGGTCGAGCTTTGTTGTTTCTACTACGCTCGGTTCAGCTAGCTGATGAATGCTGTTTGAATAAACAGAACGGGATCATGAATCCTTACAAATATGTCTGAGTCGATCTTGATGACGCCTAATCTATCTTCGCCATTGGAATACGAAGGTAGATGGTTTCGATGGATACACACCTTGGCATTTGAGGGAATCAACACAATAGTTCGGGGGTCGGAGATCGAGGATCTACCCGTGTCTTGGATTCTATCCTCTTTTTCTTCGTTTCGTTACCATGTATCTAGATTTTCTCTCTCGGCTGAGGCCGTGAGCAAGAACCCTCGATGAGTCACTATGGAACAAACTCAGGTATCCCCTAGCTTCCGCTGAGATTGCTAGCGCAACTGACTCGGTCTCGATATGCATTGAGCGTACAAGCTCGGTCGAAATCCCAACCAACCTCCCTCTTCTCAACATTCCATCCCCAGTCACTGACGCCAGGCTCATTCAACTGTCGAACTGAGCTCACGAACTCCTCCATCATCCGAAGATCATCTACTGATCACTTAGCTGACACGCCTCATCCTCAAGACCACTTGGAAACACCATGCCAACCTCACTTTGTCATCGACTTCATCAGTTTGTTTTCACAACTTATTCTCTCAGAGATGTGGAGAGCCATTAATAAAAGTGAGCACAGTACAATTTCAGGATAACCCTCATCTAGTCTCTCGACATGAACATCCATCCTTCTCAGTTATTGTAGACCATCAGATGTTGCGGGGCGCCGGATGGGCAGTCATCTTCAGTGGCGTGATATTGTGGGAGAGCCACAAGGAGAATAAGCGATTCAAGAGGGACTTGGAGAAGTTAAAGAACGGCGGTGATAGCGATAAGATGAATCAAGACCCGAAGGATGTCGAGAGTGAAGTCGACAGATAACGCCTTGGTGGATCGTAAGAACCAAGCATACCAAGCTTCGTCCGATGCCGTTCAGAACTCGAGCCTACTGGCGATAACCATGAGTTGGCTGGGGAGCAGGCCCGCACTAACGAATGAGTGATATGCTTGGATAGTTGATGCAGATTTGCATCAGCGTGGTAAGATGAATTACACCCTCTCAACTCTATATGTACATAGACATCGTGATATGATGGTAGCACAGACTCACCTCCATGGTCATTAATGAGCATCGCATCAAAGAATTCTCAATCGCCCCGAAATCTGGTCCAGAAAGAAGACACTCCATCCAAACTATCTCTATATCACGATTGTAAAGATTGCCACTGCAACCCCGAAAACCCAATGATGATATTGAACGCCTCATCCCGATCTTTCAAACCCTTGATGGTCGTCTTGGTTCCATCCGTAAAGGTGAACTCAATGTTATTCATCGATGTCAATTTCGTGATGATGCTTGAATCGAACTATACCGTTTCTTATCATCAGCTTCTCTGGAATGCGAACATCACTAGCTCCTGCACCTTGCCCTCGCCTGCGGAGGGACGTGGGAAATTCGATAACATGGGAGAGCGGGATGAGTTGGGAGGAAATAAGGGAATAAAACGGTAATCAATATTTACCTTCTTCATTTCAAGTAGTTCGTCAAAGGATCGATACCAGATTTCCTTCTTGGTGGGGATGCTCCGGATGAAGTGGATTCCGTGAGAAGTGATGAGCAGCCGACCAATAATATGGTTGTGTTCGCAGTGGATGGAATAGAAACTTGTTTCGGGAAGGAGGCTGTGGGTGGAGGAGGTGTGGGAGTGGATGCTGTAAAAGTCATCGTCGTCGTCGTCTTCGGCTATTTCGTCCTCGATGACGGGGAAGTGGGATATGTACTTCGATTTGGCGGAGGAAGAAGGATGTAGAACATCATGTGCAGGATGAGAAGCCTCGCCAGACGCAACAGTGGCTGCGACTACGTGCTCTACCTCCCTGGCCACGATTTCTTCTCGATGTAGCTGTGCTCTGCCACGGAGGTACTGAAAAGCCCATTCAGCTGGCAAGTTGATCAGAAAGCGTCATAGTGACGTGCAATGTAAAGAAAATTGACGGCGTACAATGAGTGGGAATATCCCACAGAACCCATCGAATGGGTGACACCAAGAACCGATACTTTGGATACCGGCTCGAGATGGGCCAGCAGAGGAAGAACCCCCCGCCTGCTACGAACCAAAACACCTTCATGCAGAATTTCATATCGCCGATGATGGCCAGAAGGAAACAGGTCACGAATAAGAAGACGGAAGCGGCTGTCTTGTTGGGTGATTTCCATGCATAGAAGCTAAGACAGACATCAGTTAGCTACAATAAAACAAGGAAGAAGATGCGGGCATGCTCACTTGGACATTACTTCGAGCAAGTTGGCCAAGTCACCGACTTGAACCTGCAGAAATGGACCGACATTATCAATTAGATGGCCCAACCACTCTTCTCGACCATGCTTGTCGATGAGCTCCCCAAATTTATGAGCCGTTGAACCTCGCTCTAGATTCCGCTCCATCGACTCCTTGAGCGATTCTAACGACGACGGATGGTATCTGTTGTAAACGACCATGTAGACAATGTAGGCCCACTAGAGACGGTCAAATCGTATTTCGGGTTGCAATGGGAGAATATACATACGACAAAAGCCACTAAATTCTGCGTGTACCACAAGACGATATACAGCATCAACCATCTCCCCGTCTCGACTGGATCTTCCCAGCGAAAGACTCGACGGACGTGCATCATCCAGGATTGCCACGGAGCGCTGGCCATGACCAGTCTCTCGACATGCGATTTCAGACGATGTGGATCGAATGGCAGCTCGTCGAATTCATCCACATACTGAGCGGCAAAGTCTTGCGTGTAGTAGAGCACCAGCTACCGGTGAATGAGCAACGGCATCCAAAAATTGCATCGATTCTTGGTATGCTCACATTGCCGACCCAATTGATCCAGTGGAATTTGACCACATTTCCCGCCTCGTCGTATTCTTTGAATTCAGATGAATGAGGGAAGCCGAAAAGTCCCTTGGGCACTACCCGCACTCGCTGCACGTGTCGGCTCGTCACCCACGCAACACGCATGCTCTCGCGATGTTGCTCGAGCTTGGCCGTCGTCTCCATGTAATCTTGCGTGGCGGCATCAGGAAGACGATCTTTGTTCGCCAGGTTAAGGTCACATTGAGATTGGAGGAAACCAAGATCGGATTGCTGCGAGATGGCCGGGTGCTGGACATCGGCGAGCACGCTGGCCGTTTGTTTTGTGGCCGTGTTCTTGATGGCATCTACTGGATGAGCAACCTTGTGCATGGCAGATCGAAATGACCGTCTATTGAGCCTCTTTGGTTCCTTGTTAATACAATCTTCATTCCAGCTGACGCGCTTCGGGTTGAAGGCCGGATCATGTTGGATGTCCTCCATAGCAGACACATCTTCATGCTGAGCGTGCTTCAGAGGATGTCGCTGATCCTGATGAAGAAGCTTCCTAGTCTTTGCCCTTGTCTTTTGCTTCAAGCTGCGTAACATAGCCCTTTTTGAGCTTGTCTTGTTTGAAGCGACGTCCGGCTCGAGGTGGCCACCTGCTCCAGAGGCCATATTTTCATTGCTCGTCGACGATGTCAACGACACGAATGACGATGAACTTCCGCTAGCGGTATCCGCTGGGAATGTCATCTTGAATGGAGCGTCACATCATTTTAGACTCAAGTTTTTCTAATGCCCTCTTTCAGAGCGCCATGCATGTATCTGTGTAGCATTAGACGCCGACCTGGTTAATGATAACAAGCAGGCACGTACCTTAATCACAACGTTGCTATGTGCCCCATTCCCAGTAGCCTTCGGTGCATGTTAACTGAACAATGGCTGCCATGTTAACGCCAACCTCCTCCGAGGTGGCTTGCTTCCGTAACCAATGGGTTCTGTTTGGCAAAGCGCGTTAGAAACTGCCGCATAACAGGGATTCGTTCCATGGCCTGCAAGTGACGACATCAGATCCCGTTTACGGGAACGATAAGATTGCCGCCGTAACCGCCACCAATCATATCCCACTTAGAACGCCACATCTTGGCAACCTGCAGTCCTGACATGGCTCTGGTAAGGATGCATCAGAATAACTGAAACATATCCATCTGTGACTCTAATGTCGTGATGTGTTGATAGGTATTAGGATCTGTGGAGAATCCCCTCAACCGGGAACCTGCCATCGCGGATCTGGTCTCGAGGTCAGTCAGTTCCCATTTTATGGCAATCTGCAATGGATAGCGCGAGAGACAGTCGACACGGATGCTAGCATAGTCGACCTGTGCCACTGTATTGAAAGCCTTTTTAAAGAGTCTTTAGACCATTAGCGAGACTGGTCGGTGTAAGGCGTGAATCAGGTTTCTAACCGATATAAGATAACAGTTTCATCACCGAAAAGGGGGGATATGATCGCAATCATGGGTACCGAGCCACGGCCTGAATTCTTCATGAACAATATCATCTGATATGTGGATATCAGTCCCATCCCACAACTCGATGCAGCCCAACATCGAGTTCGGGTCGACGGCTGTGTACATCACATCCTTGACCTATCAATCGCACAGCTCCGAAACGACTTTCCTCAGCATGAAGTCGTCTGTGCTCTGCAATGCGCCGGCAATCGACGGCACACCATGCGCACGAAGCTTAAAGAGGTAGCCGGTGTTGACTGGGCCGATGGAGCGGTCATGAACTGCCGTTGGAGAGGTCCTCGTTTACGAGACGTGTTGAATTGGGCTGGTATTGCCGTACCCGACCCAAGCACGGCTCACGTTGCCTTCGCCTGCTTCGCGACGCCGTGTCAAGACGATGACTGGTACGGCGGCAGCATTGAGCTTGGAAGAGGCATGAGTGAGGAGGGGGAAGTCATCTTGGCACTTGAGGTGAGTTGTGGGCTTCTTTTATCAAAGAAGTCGTTTGCCTACCAATGGTTATATCATCTTGTCTTGCGGGTGTTTCCTTCGAACCTTCGTCAAAGGTATGACGAAAGCTTGCTCTGTTTGAATTTCACTAGTATTGTTGGCTATGCGTATTCATTTGCATGAGATATGAACGCAGCGCATTCAGAGCGACTCTCGCCGGGGCCTTTAGAATGTACCTTTCACCATCTCATCCGTCCCTGAAGCAGGGGAGGACCAAATCTTTGATTTCCAATCTTCGGGTTTATGTTTGTCATCTGTCACGTTTATGTACTATTATAGCCGCCATCTTTCTGTCGAGTGATGGCTCACTCAACACCCCAAGATGAACAACAACCCCCTCCCCATCAACAACGGTTTCCCCGTCCGGATCATCGCACCCGGCATCGCCGGCGCTCGCTCCGTGAAATGGCTCGACCGAATCACCGTCCAACAAGAAGAATCCCGCAACTACTACCAACAGCACGACTACAAAGTCCTCCCGCCCGAAGCTATCAACTGGGAAGTCGCCGAACGATACTGGCATACCGTCCCCGCGGTGCAGGACATGCCTGTAAACTCTATCATCGCGGTTCCTCAATCAGGCGACGTGCTTCGACCCTCGTCAGTTGATGGAACCATCGAAATCAAAGGATACGCACTACCTCAGGGAGATCAAGGCCCGGTAGCGAAAGTGGAGGTTTCGACGGATGATGGAAGGAATTGGATACAGGCTGAGATCACGCATGGAGGTCCAGGCCAGGGATACGGGAAGTGGTGCTGGGCGCTGTGGAGGGCGAGAGTGTGCGTGAAAGAGGGGTTTGGAGGTCGTGTCGTGAGTAGGGCGACGGATGCGGGCGGGAATATCCAGCCTGAGGAGTCAGCCTGGAATCTGAGGGGGGTGAATTATCATGGGTATGGAGAGGTGGTGAATTTAAAGGTGGTTGTATAGATTATGCATCTCCTTTAAGAAAAAAGAGAAAGTTATTCATGGGTCATCTCTCCCTTCATGCCCTGTATCAAGTCGAGGTACAATTTCGCATCGAGGGCGGGCTAATATGTTTTCGTCACACGGCCGACGAAAGTCAGGTGGATGAAAGGATTCTTCGTCACTAGAGGGACGACAGGAGCAGCTCGGATCAATTACCTCCATCGTTAGTGCGATGAAAGAAGCTTTCATTGGCAGCAGTTCGCTGAAGAGAGGCCGTTAGCTTCGTGGTCAGCTTAGGGAAGGGATCTCTATCGCCATATCTTCGACAGCGGAACACGTCAGCCTACGTCGTCAGTGTGATGGCCGGTTTCTATCGCCGTCAGTTCAACAGTGAAGCGCGCCCACCTTCGTTGTCAGTCCGAGAAGACAACATGTTAATCTCGTCAGTCCGGTGAAGAGAAGACGTTGGCTTCGTCGTTAGAATGATGAAGGGCCTGCATCGCCATCAGTTCGACGAAGGGCCTGCATCATCCCAGTTCGACAGTGGAACGCATCAGCCCTCGTCGCCAGTTTGATGAAGGGGCTATAGTCATCTTAAGTGTAACGAAGAGCTTCTTTCGCTGTCAGAAAGATGGCGAAACTCATCTGCCTTCGTCGTCAGTCTCATAAAGGAACTTTCCTTGTCGTCAGTTTGACAGTGGAATGCGTCCGCCTTCGTCATCAGTTCACTCCGAGAGACATTGAGATGTTATTCTCGTCAGTATGGTGATGAGTCAATGGGTTCACGAATTTAATGGCAGGCGAGGGAATTCAGATCCTACCTCCGTAGCTAGTTGTGCATGTTAGACTGCTTGGTTGATGAAGCTGTTCGTTAGCCATATCTGCGTCGGTGACTGCAGAGGTACTAAAGCAAGTAGGCAGGGGGCGTGCATATTCCTGAATGAATTGACAATCGTCAGGGAGGTGTAACGATACAACGACAGCTCATTCACGACACAGTCATAACGGTTTCACGTTTAGAAAACCCAGAACGGAGAAATCTATCATTTTTCGAACTGAGCTACTTCCCCCAGCAATGCTACTTTTCACTTCTCACTTCCCGATCAGTTCAACGTGAGATATACGGCTATCGCGATGACGATCTGCATCATGGTAAGAACCAGCTGATACAGATGTACATCCTCCTCTTCCCAGGACATCATACGTCTATAGAACGAGAAAAAACCGTCCCACAAGCACGATGATGCTCTCGACAAGCATCAGGGCCGTCATCTCCCACCAGTTCAGAATCCCATGACCAGCCGAGCGGGTGAGAAAGACTTGTCTGGTGCTTGTTGGGATGGCAACCACCGTAGTTAAATTTGCGACCGTGGACGTGCTGGTGACAGTAGGGACTGACGTCTCGTTCAAGGGTCCGACGGTCACGACGCCCGTGATTGTCGTGTCGACTTGGATGGACGTCGGTACACTGGTGGTCATGGTGTATTCAGACGCAGGACCGACGCAGAGGTTCGAGATGAGCGGGACACTGTCGTTGGAGGAGTGCGGACAGGCTAGGCTGTGCTTGGCCGTTGCGAGAACTGCTGTGCCATGGACGTTCCGCGGAGCGAGGTAGTTGGAGATCGCCCGAACAACTTTCCGGACCCCAGTTCGTGCGTAGCCAGCTTGAGAAGTCTGTTCGGCTGGTCAATGGGAGATCGCGCTTGGGGGGATGAGGCTGGGAAATTGTACCTGAGGAGCAGTGGTCGCTTCGCTGGTTTCGTTGACCTTTGTCTGCTTCTGGAGTAACACAGGGGATGGAAGGGGAGACTCCAACCCCGTGGAAGTCGACGCAGCAATGGGAGTCACCTTGGCCTCTAGTGGTTGAAGAATGGACGTGTTGAACCACTCGGCGAACTCGGGCGATTGAAGAAGATGGAGGTGCAGTGACATACAGTCGCTCTGGAAGACTTTCGAGAAGGCTGGAAGAGGTATCAGCCAGCGGTCCCGAAGTACGTAAGGACGCCATTCCTTTCAAGAATAAAGGAAGTGACTTACTGTCCATGTCTTCAGCCTTCCGGCAGTTCATGGTAATACAGAGCATCGTGCGTTTGTTAAGACCTGGGGGGTTGGCGCAGTGGCAGGAGGCACGGAGGAGCTTGCAGCCTTCGATATTGCGTGTCGGCTGGAAACAGGGTTTCTGTATTCTGATTTAGCGGATGGTGGCTTTTCTTCTTGGCATGCTACCTACCGCGCAGTCTGGGAAACCGTTGAAATAGCCGCCTTCCGCTTGAGAGATCACTCGTAGGCCCGTAAACTTGATCGCTTCGCAGTCGACATTGCACTTGCGGTCGGTATTCTTCGCCACAATTCCCCCAGTCGTACTAGCTGAGTCGAAAGGCGCATAGACCGAGTGAGCTGAGTCGATAGCAGGAGCATCTGGCATGACCACTGAGGCGTTGTCGAAGCCATTGTCCGGACCAAAGTCGGCAGCCACGACATTGAGAAACGCGAAGAAGATGACGATGATGATGCCGCTGATGGAAACCATCGTGACGACCTTGACGGGTTCAAAGTATCTGCGCAGGTATCTCAGTTGACGTGCCTAAGGACAAAGATTTTTCGTGTCTGTGTCGAGGGGACTGTAGATAACGTACCTTGATGGAAAGGAGATAAATGGATGCTGTGGATCTGATTAAGTGGACTTGAATGATCTGTATCGATCGAGATAAGACGGTCAAGTGGAGAGTGAAGAGGTGAAGAGAAGAGAAAAGAGGGAGAAGGAAAGCCATGAGAGACAGAATCTTATAGACAGGCAAGTTCCAGATAGATCACACGTTGATCTTGAACGCGTGTTATCAAATATGCTGATTTGTGATGCTTTGGGGCTGGCTCAGACAGCCATGGAACTAACCGGTGTGATGATGGAGAGAAGTGAGAGCAGTCATGGAAGCCATGGAGATAGACAAGTCCAGGCCCAGTCACACATCAAAACCTGGTTGTGATGTAAAAGCTGGGATCGGTGGGGATGATTATCGTGGGGAGTCAGGGATGGTGCAGCTTGGTATGGGTCTCGCCGGCTCATACAGGAGACAATTCAGAACGAGAAAGAGGGATCTAGTGAGTGGAGATGACAAATGTGCCAAAACGCCACCGTGCAGAGCAGCTGGACAAGTGCTGAAGCTCTGAAACGGAAGCTCGAAACTCCTGGAAAGAAAACCGGGCTAGAAAGAGATTCAAACAAAATAGAGTGGCACGCCACTTCCCAAAAAGATGCGAGACACGGTATAATCAAATGAGTCAGGTGTAAGTCAAGCCAGTCTTCAACGCCACGCTAAGCCGCTCCTCAAGTCTTGAACACCGGGCTGATGATAGTATTGCCAGAGAACCACGGGATAGAGTCCGACACGGGCATTAGTCGGACGGCATCCGCATATAATAGTCGATGGCGGCGCTAAAGGCTGCAAAACCGACGCAGCCCACGGCGGCAGCTTGAGGACCAGCTCGTGCTCCCAGGACTCCGCCGGTGATACAGCCGGCCGCAATGCCGTTTGTCAGGTCATTCTTAGCTCGAAACTAGGCAAAGAGAGAATCAGCCTTTGCTCGCCATACCGACTATTTACCGTCCGAAATGAACATAAAAACGTTGTGCAACCACATACGCCTTCGATGCAACATTCTGTGCCAGCGAAGATGGCTCCGACCACTGCGAAATTCTTGGCGGAGCTGAACGATCGAGCACCCATATCTTTGAATCCATGGCGAAGTTGTTCACGGGTCGTCATTTTGGCCAGTTGTTGGCCTTGAGGTGACATGGGTGTATCATAGCTCATCTATACCACATCGTCAGTGACCGCTCTCGAGATCAACGGAGAGAGAGACCAAAGAAATGCAAACGAACACTCGACATGAACAGGCCAAAGAGTCCCCCAAAAGCGAAGCCCATTCCTCCCGATATAACGGTCTTGACAGGACACCTCTCCATTGCCGCTTGCATCTGCGGAAGAGTTAAACATTAGCATTATTGGCATAAAGTAGCTGTCAAGCGCAGAGCCGCGCAAAGAGGA
>QQTW01003866.1_pt1 | contig 11144 bp, 18 predicted proteins | sample 1904831 | NCBI WGS metagenome assembly QQTW01 (sample SAMN09435610, study PRJNA476489) | Subsurface metagenome, whole genome shotgun sequencing project.
GTTTGCCTACCAGGTGACCGTGTTCAAGAAGCAGGTGGAGGTCAACCGCGGCACCCTCGAGGAGATGCGCGAGGGCCGCACCTCCCGCGAACGCCCCCAGGTCGTGGTAACCGCCGAGTACCGTCACGGCACCCTGGTCGAGGTCGTCATCGCCAACATCGGCAGGGGCGACGCGAAGAACGTCACGTTCGAGTTCTCGGCGCCCATGGAGAGCTCTGTGAGCTACCGGCGCGACTCTGAGGTCGTCCCCTTGAGCGAGCTGCCCCACTTCAGGGACGGGATGAACTACCTCGCTCCCGGGGCGGAGATCGCCACCGTCTGGGATCACCACCACAACCTCGTGCCGCTGCTGCGCGAGATGGGGCTGCAGGAGGGGATCACGGTCACCAGCCGATACGAGTCGCTCACCGGGGAGCCCTACGAGACCCTGTGGACGATCAACCCTCTGCTCATCCCGGGGGGCCTCTACGCACCTCAGCAGGTGGGCGAGACGGACTGAGCGGCCCTCACGCGTAAGTCGAACTTAGTAGAACCCCCTCGGCCCGAAGTCCGGACAATCGCCCTTCCACCCGGTTGGGTGAATAGGGCAAGAAGTAGGGCCGGGGCCCCGAAGGACCCCGGCCCGGTAGAAAACCTGGCGCCGCGTTAGTCTACGAAGAAGAACCCGCCGTCGAAGCCGTCGCCGAGGCCACCGTTGATCTGGTTCTGGGTGATGCCGAGGTCGTTCGACGCGAACGCGAGGCTCCCGTCGCTGGCCGCGGCGTTGGCGTCGCCGAACTGGGCCCCCACGGCCACCTGCACCTGCGAGGCGTCCACGAACTGGGCGGCGTCGTTGTCGTCGCCCGCAACCGTCACCTGCGCGAAGGCAGGGGAGGAGGCCGCCAGCATCAGCGCCGCCGTTGCCCCTACCGCAAACATCTTCTTCATGCCTTTCTCCTTCTTGGTCGCTTCTCTCTGTCGGGTATGTTTACGTCGCATCGGATTTTCCGTATCACCCGGGTTGTGAACCCTTTACGTTTCCTCGACGAGTCCCCGTCGAGGATTTCTGAGAAAGCCCCCGCCCGAGGTCCCGGGAACGCTCCTTCCGCGCACCCCGGTGAATAACGGCCCGGACCCATCGAGGGGACGGTTACCCGGCTGCCAGCCCCCGAAGCTCGGTGTGATCGCGCAGCTTCCGCAACCCGAGCCGCGAGCGCCCCTTGACGGTGCCCAGCGGCAGGCCCAGGCGCTCGGACACCTCGGCCTGCGTCAGGCCCCGGAAGTGGAGCAGCGCGAGGACCTCGCGCTGCTCGCGCGGGAGGTCCCTGAGTGCTTCGAGCGCCCGCTCCCTCCTGTGGTTGCCCCAGGCCCGGTCGAACGCGTCGCTCGGCTGGTTCCTCGGCGCCTCGGCCTCGGCCTTCTCCCGCGCCCTGGCGCGGGTTGCCGAGTACCGGAGCCGGTCGATCGCGCGGTTGCGGGCGATGGAGAGGACCCAGGTGCGCACGCTGCCGCGCTCGGGCCTGTAGGCGCCGGCCGAGCGCCAGACCCTCAGGAACACCTCCTGGGTGAGGTCCTCGGCGGCCCGCCTCTCGCCCGTCATCCGGTAGGAGAAGAGGTAGGTGGCCCGGCCGTGGCGGTCGTAGAGCGCGGCGAAGGCCCCGGCGTCGCCCCCCACGACCAAGGGGAGCAGGTCCTCGTCGGCGAGACGCGAGTGGCGCCCCTGCCTGCCCGCGGAGGCCCACGTCGTGCCCGTCATGCTTCCCCCTTCGACTACCCGGCCGTCTCCGGCGAGCGGAGACCCGTGGCTTTGCGCCCCCGCCTCGCGGCGGGTTTGCCCTTTCGTGGCCGCGCGAAGCATACACCAAGGTGGCCCGAAAGGTGTAGTGCCACGGGATCAACGGGCGCGGACTTCTGAGAACCCCCTCAGCGCGAAGTTCGCGGAATGGTACTTCCGGGAGCTTCGAACCCGGCTTACGAACCCGACCTAGGGGGAGTTCAGGTGGGGGTAGCCCGCGAAGTCCTCCAGGGCGCTGACGGCCCTGTCGGCGTCCGCCCCCGTGAGCACCACCTCGTCCCCGTCGGCGAAGCGCAGCGTCGCCTGGTGCTCCTCTCGGGGGCCCCCGAAGCCGCGGCAGTCGGCCCTGGTGACCATCTGCAGGTTGTAGACGAAGAACGTGCCCCCCGGCTCGTCCCCCTTCACGCGCAACAGCGTCACGTCTGTCCTCCCGATCCTCGCCGTCCCACACCGCGCCAGTATCCTACACGCCCGCCCCGCGAGGCCCCGGTCCGGTTGGGCCCGCCCGCAAGGGGGCGTAATACCTTCGGGGGATATTAGCGGAGCTGGAAGCCGGGGCGGTAGGACCGGGGCCACGTGGACTTCCGGGAAGGGGTCCTCTAGGCAGTTGGGTGAATCGGGGAAATGCTACCTACCGTTCCCTTCCTCTTGCTCCGCGTTTTCCAAAAGTGTCTTCCCAGATTGACTTCCAAAAAAGTTTTCGCGGGCTTGGGCTCTCTGACGGGTCCTTCCCGACGATCCGTACATCTAAGATCTGCTCGTCGGGGATAGACAGGAGTTGGTTGTTCTTATCGAAAAGGTGCCAGAATCCGTCGCTGTGAGAGACTAGATAGCCTCTCACGGAAGGTATCCCACCTTTCTTTGCGTCTTCGGGTGGGTGTTTGGCTATCTTCACCCATGGTAGCGGAGGGCTTACACCTGCCGCTATGGGGAGTCCCACGAAGAAGCCTCCAACGAACAGGAGCAGGACTCCTACGCCCCGATTGTTCGTGGTTGCGTCAGCTATAGCGAGCACAGGAACGTCCGCATCTACTGCTTGTTGCGTGATTATAGAAGCGGCCCCAATCATTACGAGGCTACCGAGCCCCATAACTAGCGAACCGGCAAAGAATCTTGCCTTGTTCTTTGCGGAGTATGTGAAGCCCTTGTGCTGCTCCATCCTAAGCAGGGCAATAGGTGTACGAACGAATAGGTCCACAAGGGCCGCGACTATTACGATGCCAACCAACAAGTATGAAAACTTTAAAAAGGATCCGGTTATGAATGTCGCAGGCAACACCGCCGCAGTCAGGATAATGGGCCATCCCAACCAAACCCTGACCCCCTGCCCAGCAACAATCGTTCTAGGTAGCAGAGAGACCGCATACCAAGCTACAGAGACGTCGGTCTTAAATCTAAGACGTATAGATATAGCCAGCCCTACCAGACCTAGTACGTAGACAGCGAGTCCCGCCGCCGTAACAAGGGCCACCAAGTCTCCTATGCCGATCGTGTTGTTCAAGGCCCCCCCGATCTACGCTTTCCGACACTCTAATCGCCTTACACCAGCCTTCGCTACCCGGTCCATGGTCTGAACCGGCCTCGCTGGTAATGGGCAGCGTGGCCCCGGTCCGATGTGGCCGGCTCGCAAGGGGGCGTAATACCTCGCGGAGGTATTACGCGGTTCTTATGTGGAGCTCTCCAGGCACGCCCCCCCGTCCCGTACATAAGAAAGGCGCTCGGCGTAGGGCCGGGGCCGTCCGGAGTTCCGAGGACCGGGCTTTCAGGACCTTGGGTGCATCCTGGCCTTAGCCGAGGACCAGCGCCGCAGCGGTGAGGCACACGCCGACGATCGTGGCGACGGTGATTACCCAGGTGAGGCGGTTGAGGCTCCTCGTCAGCGTCTCCATCACCGTACCCTGGCGCACCGCCTCCCGGCGCGCGAGTTCGGCGAGTATGGCGTCGATGCGCCTCCCGTAGTAGATGCTCGGGTCGTTCCGGCTGTCCGCGGCCGCTATCAGCGCGTCGTGCTTCTCGGTCAGCTGCGCCTCGGTAAGTTGGCGCAGCTGATCCAGGCTCTCGCTGTAGCGGATCCCCTCGTCGTGATCCATCTCGTACCTAGCCCCCAAACACCCTGCGCCACCACCGCCTCCCCGGTATGGGCTTCACCCGTTCTCCCCGTAGAGCTCGATGGACCGGCGCTGCATCTTGAGCAGCTCGCGGGCTATCGCCGCGTCGGACCGGTCCACCATGCCGGGGTTGCGCTCGGCGTAGCGGTCCACCAGCCTCTCCTGCTCCTCGACCTGCTCGAGCGTCCGGGCTTTCCTCCAGCCGTCGTAGACGGCGCCGCGCTCCCGCTGTTCCTCGTCGCCAGCCCCCGGGACCCCCGCGCGGTCGCTCATCGGCGCCCGAAAAGCCGCCGGACGAAAAGGCGCAGCCTCGCGACCGGATCGCCACGGCCCTCTTCTGCCCGCTGCTCCCTGCCCTCTTCGGCCTGCTCCCGCAGGTTCTCAGACGAGACCGCCGGCCGGCCGGGGACCTCCTCGCGGTCGTGATCGGGGTTCTCTCCCATACCCTGCCTCCTATCTGCCGAACACCCTGCGCCACCACGGCCTCTGCGCGCCGCCATGAGCCCCTACCGTATCGGACCGGGGCTCTGCCCTCTCCTGCTCTTCCTCGACCGTCTCGGGGGCTTCTGGGGGCTCCTGCGCGGCCTCAAGCTCGGGGATCCTCTGCATGAACTGGGCCATGAGCGTGTCGTGTCGCCGACGCTCCTCCGTGCGGGCCCGGCGCTCCTCCTCGAGCATCCTCTCCAGGGACCGCATCCGGTCCCGCAACTCCTCGACCAGCTCGCGGGAAGGGTCGCCGGCGGGGCCTTCTACCTCCGGTTCAGGGTGAACGTCGTTCGTGGTCGGGTCCAGGAACACGTACACCCGACCGTCCTCTCCCTTCTCCCAGGGGAGCGTGTCCCGCCTTACGCGCATCCTCACGGCGTCTTTGGAGGTACCGAGGACCTCCGCGGCCTCGGCGAGCGTGAGGCGTTGTGCCTGGTCGCGTTCATGGTCTCCGTTCACGGGCGTGCCCTCCCCGTTCGCCCTCCCGTTCGGGGCATGGTACACCAGCCGGGGACCGTGTAGAGTGTGGGCGCGGGGTGGAGCAGCCCGGAAGCTCGTCGGGTTCATCCCCCGGAGGTCGCGGGTTCGAATCCCGCCCCCGCAACTCCACTCCGATAGGGGCCGCGAGCGTCGAGGGCGCGGCGGCCCCGAGACCCCACCCGTGGTTACACGCAAGTAGCACGGGGGTTACACGGTATCCGTACCACGACGACCCCCCGACGAAGGGACCCGCCGTAGTACGGGAGTGGCACGGGGGTGTCACGGAGATCCGGGCCCGACCCCCACCCGTTGTGTGCAGAGAGTGTGCAGTGGGTTGACAAATCAGGGGCCCCCGACCCCCACCCGTGGTTTACACAAAGTAGTCACCCAGTTGACGAATCCGGGACCCGTCGTTGGTCGAGGGTTGGTCTAGAAGGAGGGCCGCGGGGAGGATGGGAGAACGCGGCCCCGGTGGTAATCGTAACGCCCGTTGCCCGGTTTCCCTACCCTGGCTCAGGGGACGACGGTGAATCCCTGGGCGGTGGCGGCGGTGCGGAGCTGGTTGTCGAGACACACGAACTCCCGCCCCCGCGTCTGCCCGGCGCACCACACGAGGGCGGCGGCCAGCTGCAGGGCGTCGGCGGCCTTCAGGGGGTGGGCGCCCAGGAGGTCCTCGGCCAGGGTCCGTAGCCGGTCGCCGGGTTGCACCTCGTTCCAACTCCGGCCCAGGTAGAACAGCAAGACCCGAGCCTGCGCCTCGCCCATGGGGCTGATGACACGCTCCCTCCCCTTGCGCGCCAGCGCGGAGATGCACTCTGTACGCGTCCCCCACCAGACGACCTGGTCGCCATCGGAGCTCAAGAGGTCCCGCATCTCCGCGGAGCGTTCCTCGTTGACGGTCAGCGGAACGACGGTGTTGGCGTCCCAGAACCTCAACGACGGGGGAGCCTCAGCGGCGGTCTTCCTCTAAGGCGCGCCTGACCGAGTTGTCGGGATCTTCGGGCCTGGGGAGGTCCCAGAAGTTGGCGGGCAGGCTGCCCGAGCCGCGCCTGATCGTTCCCTCGCGCTCCAGGTGCATCAGGACGTTCTCGTCGCGTATCTGCCTGGCCGCTTCCGTCTCCGGTGGCCGAGGGGCGCGCTCCCGCTCCATCTCCTCGAGCACGTCCCGGCCGCCCTCAACCCGCGCCAGCATCTCTTCCAGTAAGGTCCCGTGCTCGCTCATGGGCCTAAGTATGCCACTCACCGGGAGCACCCGCGGCAGAGGCCGCTCGGCGACGAGTAGCGCCCGCCTCCGGTCCTCTCCGAGAGGTTGCGCACGCTGAGCCACTCCCCGCACCCCCGGCAGGTACCGAAGCAGTAGGCCGGCCCGGGGACGATCAGGACCTCGTCGGCCACCTCCCTGTGGCAGGGAGCGCACAGGGGCCACTCCTCGGCCTCGTCCCCCTCCTCTGGCCAGTAGACGGTCGGCATCGCGGGCTGCTCGATACCGCACTCCGAGCAGACCACCTACCCGCGCCGCAGCTCGGCCCGCGCCTCCAGGAAGCCCCGCTCGAAGGCCTCCCGCTCCCCCTGGCCCATCGGGCCGCCGCGAAGCTCCTCCTCGTGCCGCGACTCCGCGGCCTCGAACGCCTCGCTCGTCTCGTAGTCCCTCGGGTCGGGAGCCGCCGGCGCGTCCGCCCGCCGCAGCGCCTCCCGGAGCCGCCTGCGCACCCGGCCCTCGCCGCCGAACGCCAGGCCCTCCGGGGCGTGCGCGTCTATGCGCTCAAGCAGCAGCAGGGCTTCCCTGGCCGCATCCACCAATGCTTCGCGGGGGTCCTGCGCACGCCGCGACGCCGTTGCGGGTATCCTCTGCATCGTCAACACCTCCAGAGTGTTGGCCGTGCCCCGGGAGTGTGTCCGCACTCGTCGGGGCTTCTTTTTCTCCCTACGGGCTACCCCGTAAGTATGTATATATTATAACGCGTTGACATGCACTTTACAACGTTTTATAATAGTGGTTGTAACGACGGTACTTTGGGAGGGAACGAAAGATGGAAACGATAGAGAAACGAAGGAAGGCGCCGAGGCGCGGGAGCCCGAAGCTGCCGGGGCTGGTGGACGCCCGGGGGCGGGCACTGCTCACCCAGCAGCAACTCTCGGAGCGCAGCGGGGTGCCCCAGCAGACCATCAGCCAGCTGGAGCAGCAGAACCGCGGGGCCAGGATCGTGACGATCCATCGCCTAGCGCGGGCACTAGGCGTGGAGCCCGGAGAATTAACCGGAGAAGGGGAGGAGGTGAATGAGACGTAAGAGCATAGAAATGGGACCGAGGCCACTACACCCCGATCCCGAATTTCAGTGCGGGCCTTCCAACCGACCAAGGAATGAAAGGAGTAGCACCTTATGGGTGATGATACCCCAAACGTGTATAGAGTAACACCCTCGACCAGGGGTCTAGGGACCGCCCACAAGATCCTCGACGCCGAGGGGCGGTTCTACGGCAGGCACCACCGGAAGGGCGACGGCGAGAACAAAGACGTCAGGTGGTCCGACCACAAGGGCACGGGTTTCAAGACTAGCGAGTTCCCGTTTTACGGCAGCGAGCATGCCTCCGGGTGGGACCCCGACGAGCCGGTAATAATCGTCGAGGGAGAGAAGGCGAGGGACGCGCTGGACGCCACGGGCACGTTCGCGGTCCTCGGCACCCTCGGGACGAGCCACCTGCCGGAGGACCGGTTCTTCGAGGTGCTGCGGGGCCGAGAGGTCATAGGGTGGGCCGACGGCGACGATAAGGGCCGCGAGCACATGGATAAGGTGCTGGAGAAAGCCGCCCGATTCGCCTCGGAGGTCAGGGACTTTACCTGGCACGAGGCCCCGGAGGGCATCAAAGGCCCCGACGCGGCCGACCACCCGGCGGTCACCACCGGAGACCGTAAGGCGCTCGACCGGCTCCTGAACGACCTCCTGAGCGCCCCCAGGCACGAGCCCGCACGGCACGAGGGTCTGCAGGGCAGGACCCTGCTGGGGCAGATGCTCCTGGGCGGCATCGAGCCGACGCCGTGGCTCGTGGACGAGCTGCTGTACGAGGGTAGGATCCACGCCATCGCCAGCGCCCCCGGCACCGGCAAGACCATGCTGGCGTTGTGGATCGCCCACGACGTGGTGAAGCGCGGACACAGGGTCCTCTACCTGGACGCCGAGAACGGCCCCAAGCTGATGGCCGAGAGGCTTGGGAACCTGGGCGCCGAGCCCGAGGTCCTCGACGAGAGGTTCTGGTACTACGGCGCGGAGGTGGACCTGAGCAGCGGGAGCTTGGAGGCCCTGGCGGCGACGGTGGAGCGGGTGAGGCCCCAACTCGTGGTCTTCGACTCGCTCGCGGACTTCCTCGCACTGGCGGGGCTGGAGGAGAACTCCAACAGCGACGTGACCTCGTGGATGGCGAAGGTCGTCCAACCGCTTAAGGACGCCGGCGTGGCGGCGCTGGTCCTGGACCACGTGCCGAAGGGATCGAACGGCAAGGGCCCGAGGGGCGCAAGCTCGAAGATCGCCAAGCTCGACGTGCTCTGGAACCTCGAGGTGACCCTCGGTTTCGACCGGGATCGGACCGGCCAGATCACCCTCAAGACCGGCAAGGACCGCGAGGCGTGGCTGCCGCGGATGGTCCAGTTCAGCGTCGGGGGCGGCGTGTTCGCCAGGTCGTCCGGCACCATCGAGTTGCCCGACGACGAGGACGGCCTGACGCCCTCCCAGCGGACCGCCCTGGAGCTGCTCAGGGCCCACCCCGACGGCCTCACCTACGGCGACTGGCTGAGGGCCTGCGAGGGCGAGATGAGCAAGACCGGGTTCGACAACGCGAGGAAGGCCCTGTCCAACGAAGGGTGGCTGTGGAAGGAGGGGGCGCGGTGGTTCGCGGAAGACTAAACCCCCGCTCGAAGGTTCGTACACCTGTCTTGTACACCCGGCCCTCTAGGAGACCTTCGGGATCTTGTACACCCGCCGAGGTACACCTCGGCGGCGACAAAACCGTAAATCCCCTGCAAAACTCGGGTACACCCGAGGCAGGTGTACAAGAAATGTACAAGGGTGTAGTAGGCAATTTCGTAAGGTACACCCCACCACCAAACCCTTTAGGGTTTGGTGGGTGTACCGATGCCCGGTGTACCCACCGGTGGAGCGTGGCGTGATGCGCGATGTTTGGGACCCGGACGAGGTAGAGCGCGACTGGCTCGACGCCCTCGCGCTCGTCGGCGAGCTCCTCCCGACCGCGGACGAGGTCGCGGAGCGCTTCTCGTCCGAAGCCTTCGCCGCCAGCGTGACCGGGTCCGACGGGCGCCTGCTGCGTCTCGCGGAGGAGGCCAAGGACGCCGCCGCGCAGGGCCGGGAGATCGCCCACCTCATGGGCGTCTTCGCCGACGGGGTGGAGCGCCGGTCCGCCCCCCTGTGCAGGGCGGCGACCTACGAGCTGCGCCGCATGGCCGAGCGCGAGCTGAGGTTCGCCACGGGCACCGATTGGAAGGACGAAGGCGGGGTGTTCAGGGTGGCCGAGTAAGGTTCGACTGCTGCTTTAGGCTTCTACCGAAAGGAACGCAATGACCGAGCACGCAAGGGACTTCGTCGGCGAGCTCCTCGCCAGGCGCGCGGCCGACCCCGCGGCCCCCGCATCGGGCGAGGTCCTCGACCTGGCCGAGACCGGCTTCGTAGCCACGGAGGATCCCGCCCACGACCTCAACGAGGAGCTGCGCCGCAACGCCGAGGGCGGCGACCCCGCCCCGCACATCGGCGACGAGGCCTTCTGGGCGGAGTGGACGCGGCAGAGGGAGGCCGAGAATGCCTAGCCACGAGGAGCGCATAGGCGCCCTGGTCGCGGAGGCGAAGGCCCTCGTGGAGGAGATCTCTTCGGACGGCCGCCAGGCCGTCGCCGGAGCGGAAGCGGAGGCGGACAGAAACGTCCGCCGCTTCTCCGAGCTTCGGGACGAGAGGGAGTCCCTCTCCGCGGAGGCCGGCGCCCTCAGAGACGAGCTCGACGGTATGCCCGTCCTCCACTCCAAGGCGGTCCTCGAAGACGACGTCGAGGAGGAGCTGCGCCTCAAGGACCGGTACGGGAACGCGAGGGGGCGCCTCTCGGAGATCTCCTCCCGATTGCCCGAGGTCGAGGCCGAGATCCGGAAGCTCTCACCGCGCGGTGAGAACGAGAACGAGGCCAGCCTCCACCAGTACGCCGCCGTCAACAAGGCCGCCGCCGCGCCCCTGGTCCAGCTCCGCAGGCTCGGCGGCGAGGTTCACGACGCGGCGATCAGGGAGGCGGGCCACTTCGAGGGGGTTCTCGAGGAGCGCCGCGGCGAGTCGTGGGCCTGGAGGCAGGACGTCGCCTGGACCGAGGAGAACCGGGAGAGGCTCCGCAGCTCCCGCAGCGTCCCCGGGGAGGACCGGACGGGGACGATAAGGGCTGACCCTTCGAGGCTGGAGGGGGGTGGGGAACCCCGCCGCGTCCGGGTAGAATAGAAGTCTCTTCGTCGGTGTCGTAGCCGGCGTCGAACTCGCTGGGCCGGTCTTGGCATAGGTCCGGCCCCTTTTTCTGCCCGGACGAGGTTGGACTCTCCCGTTGATGAGTACCAACACACCAACCGCGCCGTTCCGGTCCGGGAGGCGGGGACCTCGTCCCGCTCACGGGGCGTCGGTTATGCGCCCCTCCGGTGTGCGCCAGGACACCGCCCCCGTGCATCCTGTCCGGGGGCGCGCCCCGTAGGAGCGTGCATGATGGAATGGGAGAGGGACCTGCCGCCCGGCTACCGGCTCTCGAAGAACGCCGACCTGCTGACCCTGCTCAGGCCCGACGGCTCGGTGGTCGCGGCCTTCAGCGCGCAAGGGGCCGACCCCGTGGAGGTGATAGCCGCCGCCTGGGAGGACGCGGAGTAGCCCCCCCGCGCATGCAGCGGGGCGCATCTTTATCCGGCGCCCCAACATCTTGTGGGGGCATACCATGCCAACGACGTCGTAACGGGGCTCCTTGGGTCCCATCGGGCCGGTCCTATGCGGGATCCTGGATGCGTACTTCGGAGAACACTCCTTCCACGCACTCCGGTGAATAGGGGTCAAAGAGAGCGCCCTCAAAAGGAGTAAGCTTTCTCCCACCGGCGACGAAGTAGGAGGGGGGTGGAGGCGAAGTGGATCTCGCGACCGTAGCGCAGACGGTTTCGGCCATCGGCAGCTTGCTGCTGGCGGCCCTGTTTGCCTACCAGGTGACCGTGTTCAAGAAGCAGGTGGAGGTCAACCGCGGCACCCTCGAGGAGATGCGCGAGGGCCGCACCTCCCGCGAAC
>QQTW01003867.1_pt1 | contig 11144 bp, 13 predicted proteins | sample 1904831 | NCBI WGS metagenome assembly QQTW01 (sample SAMN09435610, study PRJNA476489) | Subsurface metagenome, whole genome shotgun sequencing project.
GAAGTGGCACAGTTAGCAGCTATGTCTGCTACGAATACGGTTACTGCTAAGTTGGATTGGTTTTTGCCCGATGAGAATGTTGTTTTTGTGAAACCTCCTGGTTGGATTCACGAACAGGATAAGGGTAATGTTTTGAAGTCTACTTTTTTGGCAACTGGGTGTGCTTTGGCTGGTTTGGATATTATTGAGGGTGAAGCGAGAAGGAAGAATTTGCCGTTTATTAATGATGCTTGGGTGTCGCTAAAGGATGAATTGGATGATTGTCGTTGTCGTATCCGTGCTGCTTTACAAGATTCGAGTATAGATTTTCAGGGTAAGTTATATTTAAGAGCTTGGGCGATTGATTTAGCGACGCGCATTGCCCATGCTGCTGTTACTGTTTCGAGTGGTGCGGCGAATTATATGCATAATAACGCTCAACGTGTTTATCGGGAGGCGCTGGTATTTACTGTTACCGGGCAAACTCGCGATGTGATGGCGGCAACTTTGGAGAGGTTAACGCGATGGTCGTTGGCGTAACCTGCGCTTTGCGCTTAGACCGCTCCTTACGGAGCATCGCGGCAACCACTCTTAAAGGGAGTACCTCATCGAAATCATATCGTTCATCTTAGTCATATAATTGACATCGAGATACCTCAGTGGCAAGGTGACCCAGATGTTAAATTTACGACTGTTGCTGAGATAGAAACCCATGGGTATTTTTTACGAAAATTGGTAATCGGCGAACATAGTGCTACCCACATAAATGCTCCAATTAGTTTTCACGCGAATAGTGTGGGAATTGATGAGTTTAACGCTGAATCTTTAATTGTACCATCTGTTGTAATTGATATTAGCGCCCAAGCTGCAATGAACGCCGATTACACTTTGACTGTTGCAGATATACTCGTTTGGGAACAGCAGCATGGTGAAATTACAGAAGGAGATGTGGTGCTATTGCGTACAGTTTGGTCGAAAAAATGGGGCGATACTAATGCTTTTATGCTTAAAGATGACGAGGGTAATGTGCATTTTCCTGGATTCGGTAGCGATGCAACCCAATTTCTACTAGATAATCGCAAAATAGCTGGTATTGGGATTGATACGCATGGTGTCGATGGGGGACTCAATACGACTTTTGCTGTCAACCGCTTGGTTTTGGAAAAACCGCGTATCGTTTTAGAAAATTTAACGAATTTGGATAAGTTGCCACCACGAGGATTTAAAATTGCGATACCATTCTCCTACGGAGAGGCTTCGCCAACGAAGATGGTTGCCAAGGGCATCGCTCCCCTGCTTCTACGAGGTGGTTCGGGTTCTCCTGTAGGTGTTTTGGCAATTGTTGGAACACAGAGTAATATATAATAGTTAACGCATCGCCACCGGAGTTTGAAATTATGACCAATCCTTTCACATGTCGTAATTTTATCGACGGTAATTGGTTGAATGTCGCAGATGGTACGATTCTCGAAAGTCGCAATCCAGCCAATAAAAATGAAATCGTTGCCACTTTCCCCCGTTCCATAAATGAAGATGTAGATAAAGCTGTTGCATCTGCCCGCAAAGCATACCAAACATGGCGAAAAGTCCCCGCACCTGCCCGTGCGGAGTATATTTTTAAAGTTGGGGAATTATTAACTAAGTATAAAGAAGAACTCGCACAACTCATGAGTCGGGAAATGGGTAAACCCCTCACCGAAGCACGCGGCGATGTTCAAGAAGGTATTGATTGTGCGTTTTACAGCGCTGGAGAAGGACGCAGGATGTTCGGGCAAACTACCCCCTCGGAGATGCCGAATAAGTTTGCGATGACCGTAAGAACACCAATTGGTGTCTGTACTTTGATTACCCCGTGGAATTTTCCGATAGCTATTCCTTGTTGGAAAGCAATGCCGGCTTTAGTTTGCGGGAATACTATAATTTTGAAACCTGCCGAAGATACTCCCGGTTGTGCGACGAAGTTAATTGAGATTTTTGCCGAAGCTGGTTTTCCTCCTGGTGTGGTTAACTTAGTGCATGGAATTGGTGAAGAAGTTGGAAAAGCTTTGGTTGAACACCCCGATGTGAATTTAGTTTCATTTACAGGTTCTTCGGAGACAGGTTCCTCAGTTGGGGAAATTTGCGGACGCACTCACAAACGGGTATGTTTGGAAATGGGTGGGAAAAATGCCCAAATTGTCATGGATGATGCGGATTTAGAACTTGCGCTCGATGGTGCGGTTTGGGGTGCGTTTGGGACAACTGGGCAAAGGTGTACGGCAACGAGTCGTCTGATTTTACACCGCGATATTAAGGAAAAGTTTACTGATATGCTACTAGAGCGTACTAGTAAGTTAATACTGGGTGCCGGTTATGACTCGAAAACGGAAATCGGACCGATTATTAATGAAAGTCAGTTAAAACGGGTTTGTAAATATATGGATATTGCCCGGAATGAAGGTGCAACTATATTAATAGGTGGTGAAATTGCTTGGGAGGGTTCGTTGAAAGACGGTTATTTTTTCCAACCGACTATCCTTGATGATGTTACTGCGGAAATGCGAGTTGCCAAGGAAGAAATTTTTGGTCCCGTGGTCGCTTTGATTGAGGTGGATTCGTTTGAGAATGCGATCGCAATTCTCAACGATACTAATTATGGGCTTTCGTCTTCAATTTATACCCGCGATATAAATCGGGCTTTTGCTGCGATGCGCGACATTGAAGCGGGGATTACTTATATTAATGGCCCTACAATTGGTGCAGAAGTACACCTTCCTTTCGGTGGAATCAAGCAGACAGGCAATGGACATCGAGAAGCTGGAACTGCTGCGATTGATACTTTTACCGAATGGAAAACCGTTTATGTAGATTTTTCAGGGAGTTTGCAACGAGCGCAAATTGATAATAGAGAATAGGGAATTGACGATACCTGTCATGCTGAGGAACGAAGCATCTCAAACTACGCAACAAACCAGAGATTCTTCCTGCGTTAGATGACATGTTTCCCCGGTCGTTATGACAAATCTTTAACTGGACTCACATCCTGATTAGAGGTTATCCTAAAATTGATATCAAATTAGTAAACACACTTGGTTAACAATGGTATCTACTGAGTTAGTGGAACAATTATGCAGACTCGATCGCGTAGATAAACTTCAGGTTATTCAACTTTTGGCTACCGAGCTAGCAAACGAAGAAAATAATCTGATAAAACCTGGTGCATCCTATCCGGTTTGGTCTCCTTACGATGCAGTAGAAGCTGCCAATATTATGTTAGAGGCTTTGAATGCTGAAACTTCCGTAAATCATGAGTAGTCCAGCAAGATATTCTTTTATTTCGGCAGATAGCAGTTTGGGGGAAGCAAGCTTTAAGCCATTTCTGCCACTGACTTTAAATCATAGGGAAAAATCACAGGAAGTTATTGGGCTTTTGGATACGGGAGCGATGGTAAATGTTCTTCCTTATCAAGTTGGAGTCGAATTGGGAGCAGTTTGGGAGCAGCAAACAACGATGCTTCAATTATCAGGTAACTTAGCTCAGTTTGAAGCACGAGTGTTAATTTTGTCTGTGACTGTTGGGCAATTTCCGAGTGTTAGGTTGGTGTTTACTTGGACGCAAGCTACCCATATTCCGCTCCTGTTGGGACAAGCAAACTTTTTTATGGAATTTGATGTTTGTTTTTATCGCTCTCAAAAGATATTTGAGGTAACTTTTAAAAAATCATCTTAGGAATGTGGATTAAATAAAGTGCAAAAGTAGGGTGTGTTAGCGCAGCGTAACGCACCATTCCAAGTTCAATCAAGATTGCAGGTTATAAATTTGCATTCCTTAAAAGGAATTGGGTATGAGAGAGGTTTGGGGACAGGTCAGCTAACGTCGCTTTGACTAAAATGGATTTATTTAAGGATGCGATGTTTTTGGCAAGCATCTTCGATAGTATCGCAATTCTCAACTATACTAATTACTGGCTTTCGTCTCCAATTTATACCCTCGACGTAAATCGATATTTTACCTTCTTAGTTAAAGCAGTACGCAATTTATAGTATATTTTTTTACTTTGTTAGAAGTTTAGTATTAAAAACTCAAACAATTCTACGAATTACTACTTCCAGTATATGATGTGCAACTTAGCAGTCGCTTTGCGGAGTTTACCATTGAAGACATGGACGTGGAACAGGTAGAGCGATTTCTATATCGCTGGTGTCGAACAGTTGAAAAAGCACAGCAGCCAGATGTTAGTGAGGAGAAATGGCTAAAAAGAGGAGACGAGCAAGCGCAGCAAATTTTACTGGCTATTAAAGACAATCCAGGTGTACAGCGATTAACGGCGAACCCCTTACTGTTAACTATTTTGGCATTGATTCACCGCAATGGGGAACGGCTGCCTAACAGACGAGTGAAGTTGTACGAGTTGGCAGTGCAAACTTTGACGGAAGATTGGCAACTCAGTAAAAAATTACCCGATGCGCCAAGGGTGGTGTTAAAGGAAACTGAGGTGGTGGAACTTTTAGCACCCCTAGCTTACTGGATGCATGGGGAGAAGCCTTCGGGCTTGGTGACGCAGGTCGAAGTGGAGAAGGAATTAGCTATCAAGTTGGCGGAATTAAATGATACCGAACCCGATTCCAACTCCGTGCGTCAAGCGGTAGAGCAGTTTTTGCGGAAGGTACGGGAAACAACAGGTTTATTTGTGGAACGAACACCTGGGGTTTATGGCTTTATGCACCTGACTTTTGAAGAGTATTTTGCTGCTCGTTATATTGCAGATAACGGCAATGTCTTATGCTCGGAAAGACAAATATGATAAAGCTATTGAACTTTTTAGAGATATAAACGAAGAATCAGATAGTAATCTCAGACGATTTGTTTATTGGGCATTAGCTAAATGTTATGAAAAGAAAGAAGATTATGAAAATTCTAATAACTATTACAGCCAATCACAAATAATTGATTATCATCTACAGACTTCTTCACTTATTTTCTGGATAAATTGGGGCTACTGCCAGAGGTTAAATAAAAAATATGAGCGGTCATTAGATTATTTTCAGAAGGCATTGGCTATTGCAAAAGAACTCAAAAAGCTCCAAGATTATCAATTAAAGAAAAAATTGCCCGATTTGAAGAATATTGCCATCGAGGTTTAACCTATCTTGATGAACTAGGAAAAACAGTAGATAAAGCTGAAGAATCTCTCGATATAGCTCGTGCTTACCTAGAAATAGAAGCTCTCGAAAATCTTAACCGTAGCGAAGAAATTGCTCAAGAATGTCTGCAAATATTTCAAGATTATAACCGCCAAAAACTGGAAGCATCAGCACGTAAGTTGTTAGGCGAAATTTCTTTAAAACGTACCCAACAAAATCAGCAAGGTACGGAAACAATTGCTACCCAGTTTATAGCTGAAAGTTTACAAATTTATCGAGAATTAGACTTACAAGAAAAGGCTGTGGAAGTAGAGCAGTTAAAAAAAATTAAGTCTTAACCTCGAAAACAAATTTATCCTCGGACTTCAGAAATGCATTGCTGTCATGAGTAGCGAACAAAGCATCTTAAACTACGATATAAACCAATACGCTTGGTGTTAAGCTCAAAAATCAATTGCGTAGGTTGGGTGTAACGAAGTGAAACCCAACATCGATGTTGGGTTACGCTGAGTCCCAAGGGGACACGCTGCGCGAACGCTCCACCCAACCTACAGTTATCCTTATATAACTCTTTTTACTCAACTGCATAAGGAGTAAATTGCCGCTTGAAAGGAGAATAAAAACCAATAACAATATCTGATGGAGGTACACCCAGTTCAACTAATCTCTCGGCAATAAGTTCTTCTGTACCATTGTATTGAATCCATATCTTACCTTGAATAATATCAAAGTGCATGATGGGACCAAATACCCGTTTATCTCCTTCCCAACCAACAAAAGATAGTTGGTAATGGTCGTTTTCTAAATCAAAAATTAGTTGTGGCTTTACTGTGTCAGCATCAATACTGACATATGCGTGTTCACTTAAAAGTTGTTTGATTAATTGCCGATATTTCTCTACTGTATCCATTGCCGTATTTCCTCCTTTTTCGGATCATATGTTATTAGTTTGATTTGATATCGTTGAATAGCACGCTGAATAAAAGGAAGTTGAAAAAAATCTTTATAAGTTTCGTCTGGAACTGCTAAATATACAGTTCGTTCTGGTTGTTTTTCTTCTAAAGCCTGATAATAATTTAGATATTGACCAAGCGCAGTGTGAAATTCATTTATATCAGAACCACCAATAAAGCTTTTTATCTCAACTGCGATTTTTTCAGAATCACGTTCCGCTGCAATGGCGTTTTCGGCAGCTAAATCTATTTGTACTTTAACCGCTTCACTTATACGAATTGTTAAAGGGTCATTAGTAATTGTCCATCCATCTTTAATTAATGCATTTTTAACTTGTTGATGAAAAATATCTCTAGCCATTTTAGTATCTCAAGACAAACAGTACATTAACTATCTCAAAATATGCTCAGTAATTTCCGAAATGAATCAAATGTTACAGCAAATTATCCTATACAAACATTAAAAGATTAATAGATAAATAAATTGTAACCAAACCAATGTTGAGTATACCTGTAGTTGAGACATTACCGCGTTTTCCCAGGTTGCTGACTTCTTTACCCGGACCGCGTGCGACAATGTTAGTGGAACGCGATCGCGCTGTCACATCTCCATCCTACACCCGCGATTACCCGTTAGTAGTAGCACGCGGTCAAGGTTGTATGCTCGAAGACGTAGATGGAAACGTGTTTCTCGATATGACTGCGGGGATTGCGGTTACATCTACAGGTCATTGTCATCCCGAAGTAGTGCAAGCAATTCAAGACCAGTCAGCGAATTTACTGCACATGTCTGGTACGGATTTTTACTACGAATCGATGGTGGAATTGGCTGAAAAGCTAGCGATTCGCTGTCCATTCCCCAATAAAGCGCGTGTCTTTTTTAGCAATTCGGGTGCAGAATCCAACGAAGGAGCAATTAAGTTAGCTCGATACCACACCAAACGCAATTTAATTATCGCATTCTTAGGAGCATTCCACGGACGCACCTACGGAGCAATGTCCTTGACGGGTTCCAAAACAGTACAAAGGGCAAATTTTGGTACTTTGCTACCGGGGGTGACACATATACCTTACGGTACTCATGCGAGTTTAGATTATTTAGAAAAGCAATTATTCACGACTTTGTTACCACCCAACGAAGTTGCAGCAATTATCGTCGAAGCGATACAGGGAGAAGGTGGATACATCGTACCCGAAGATGGATTTTTGCAGCGTATTCGTGAAATTTGCGACAAACACGGTATTTTGATGATAGTCGATGAAGTGCAGTCGGGAATGGGACGTACTGGAAAGCTGTTTGCAATCGAGCATTGGGACGTAATGCCAGATATTATTACTACAGCTAAAGGTATAGCAAGCGGTTTACCATTAGGTGCAATTCTTGCACGTTCGGAAATCATGACATGGCAACCAGGTTCTCACGCTACCACATTCGGAGGAAATCCGGTAGCTTGTGCTGCGGGAATTGCGACGTTGCGATTGTTAGAAGCTGGGTTGATGGAAAATGCAACGCAGATGGGAGAATTGCTGCAAGCTGGATTATTTAGGTTACATCAACAGTTTAGAAAAATTTCATCACCACGGGGAAAAGGGTTGATGGTAGCAGTTGATGTGTTAGATGATGAGGGGAGTTTGGATAAGGAAATGCGATATACCTCCGGTACGCTGACGCGATCGCGTATTGTGCAACTAGCTTTTCATCGTGGGTTATTGTTACTCGGTTGCGGTCAAGCTGGAATTCGTTTTTGTCCTCCTTTAGTTATCGACAGCGAACAAATTCAAGTTGCGTTAAATATTATTGCCGATATTTTGACAGAAATCAATTAATTATTCTCTCTGCGATGCGTGAAAAAATCTCACCTCTTAAGTAAGTGAGTGGAAATAAACACGCATTTTGTTACGACTCGTGAATATGCTTTAAACCCTTACCAATGACCAATTACAACTGACAACTGACAACTGACCAATGATCGATGAACATCTTAATGAAACCAGAAAAAATCAAAGAAATTTGGGAATCACTTTGGCAAGATTACATCAACCGAGTCAGCTATGCTCGTACCTACCAAGAAATGATAACTACTGCGGGTGGTACAATCGCAAACGACCATATCGCATTTCGTTCTCTACGCTTAGATATTAATACTAACCAAGGTAAAATTAACTTAGGAATAAAACTATTTGAACCACTGTTAAATAACTTAGGTTACAAAGCAGCAGGAGAATATATATTCCCCGAAACCCATTTATACGCACGTCATTACCAACATCCGCAACAAACAGAATATGATTTACCCAAGCTATTTATTAGCGAGTTGATAGTTGAAGAATTACCAAGCAATATAGCTAAAATTATTCAGTCAACTGTAAGCAGCACAAATTTAGAGTATCTTACCTATAATCCTGAAAATCCCCAAAAAATCTTCACTCGTCCTTGGACTCCACTTCATTCCGTTGTCGAAACAGTCAACCAAGTTAGTCAATATGGTGCTTGGATATTGCTACATGGATACGCAGTAAACCATTTTACAGGTTATGTAAACCGTCAAAATACTCCCCAATATCCCGATATCGATTCAACCGCACTTGGTTTAACCAAATTAGGTGTACCCATGAAAGCTGAAATTGAAGGTAATATCGCTGTTGGTTTGCGACAAACAGCAACTCATGCAGTCAGTGAAATGGTTACAGTCATTGATGATGAAATGCAAACAGAAATTCAAATACCTTGGACATATGCTTATTATGAAATAGCCCAACGGTATTTTATCGAAGTTGAACCAGGTAAACAAGAACTTTTCGATGCTTTCTTAGGGAGAAATGCTCAAAATTTATTTGAGATGACACGATTGTTAAACTAAAAAAGATCGAAATGGTTTTTAAAAACCATATTTCTCATTATCTTAAATCTTGCATCTGTTCGTACAAACAAAGTATGCTCTAAATTCAATTTCAGTTTCCTGAAAATCTTTTAGTGCTAATTGCCAATTTAAATCTTCTTTAGAATTGCCAATTTGCAACAACTTTTGCTCGGTTATATCGACATAATAACCAACATAACCAGTAAAGTTACCATCATTGTCATATTTTGGGGCACAAGTATCCAAAAACCAGCGATATTCACCATCAGCACGACGTAACCGATACTCCTGCTGCAATTCGTGCAAAGCAAACGCTGCTTGGTAGCGATTTAAACAGCTTTGCAAATCGTCGGGATGCAATGCTTGTGTCCAACCACAATCGATTTCAAGGGAGAGCGATCGCCCGGTAAATTCTCGCCAAGCAGTATTAAAATAAGTATAAAGTGCGTCACTTCCAGTTATCCACACCATTACAGGAGCAGAATCAACAATTTGACGGAATAATTCTTCGTTGTTTGCCGCAGATGGTTGATTAACTGGCTTTTTGAAAATTGATTTATTTTTGTTTTCAATAATCACTTTTATTTACCTATGAATAGGATTTATTAATTAGTTAAAGTATATAATTAAAATGATTTAGAGCATTGTTTCACTGATTTTCGCATTTGCTGGCTAGTAGTTCGTTTCGTAAGTTATGAGGGGTCACTAGATCCCCGACTTCTTTAAGAAGTCGGGGATCTAAACCTCACGACTAGGTAAAATTAATGAAATAGACTACTTCGTTAATGCTGTACCCTTGTTAGAACATGCTTCTGCGGATGGGAAAGCGAAAGAGGTTATTCAGAGCGGCGCCCAAGAGGATAAATTGGTACAGATGGTCGAATTTCTGGGGAATTAGTTGGAGTATCGGTATGGGGTCGAAATTCGACAACATTGCGCTTAATGGTGATGTCGTAGTCCCCGAAAAAGTCGTGTCCTAACAGTCCAGTTTCGAGTTCAGCACCTGCGATCGCAACGGCAATTCTATTAACTTTGACTCCCTCTACTTCCATCGAGTTGATATAACCAATAGGGAATTCAACAGCTTTGGAACTGGCAGTATTGGCTTTTGCTCTACCTACAGGTACTACAGCCAATGCAGTCGCCATTTTCTGAGTAATAACAGTCCCACTCGCACCGGTATCAACAATCATCTCAAATTGCTGGTTCCCGTTGAATGTGACATCGATAACTGGGGTACCACCCGCACGACGTTTAATCGGAATTATAAATGCTGACGATGGTTGTTCAATTATTAATTGTTGGGTTAAAAATTCAGTTTCGACAGGTGATATAGTAGGCGCGGGTAGTGGTTTTTCTCGATGCTTTAATTTAATTTTTTGTTGCCCTGCGGGAGTCGGTACAACCAAACTGGGAGCATTTGTAGTTTGGGGTACGGCTACTACAACCCGTTGCGGTTCTTCGACAGCTTGTGGTATCTGTTGTGGAGAATTGGGAATTTTTTTGAGTTGTGCTACCTTAACTTGGCGCTGATATTCGGTAATCTTAGATTGGGCGATTGCATAATAGGGATTTCCGCGCTCGACTTGTGTCATTAATGCGATCGCGTCCTGATATTGATTTGCCACCAAATCCCAATCGGCAGTTGATTGAGCAGTTTGACTGATACTAAAAGCACCAGATGCTTTATCGAGTCCCAGTTCAAACAAGTTCGGTTGCTTCTGGGGTTGCTTTGTACTGCTCAACGACTGCGACATTGGACTTACCTGCACGGCATCCGCTTGGGCAGGAGATTCTGACCGACTGGACGAAGTGGATGCAGTAGTACGAATTTCACTACTTGTTTGAGCTTGCTTGTCTTTACCACAACCAACAGCCAAAACTGCGATCGCGGATACAAAAAATAGCGTTCCACGCGATGAAATAAAGTCTAGCATAGAGACTATTCTACCTGCTTTAACCCATACAAATCTACTGTCAAGAGCAATATTTCTCTAAAAATTGACAACTTAATTAAAGCAATATTTTTAAGTTTTAATAAATTTTAATAAAATTCAATTCAACCGCTGCCGGAATCAACTCATGGCATAATTAACCATCTAAGAGGGAGTAGGTGGGGAGACAGGGGAGACAGAGGACATAGGGGAGACAGGGGAGACAAGGGAGACAGGGGAGACAGGGGGGAGAATGAAAGAATCACTTATCCTTCCCCCCCCTTTCCCCCCTT
>QQTW01003868.1_pt1 | contig 11144 bp, 10 predicted proteins | sample 1904831 | NCBI WGS metagenome assembly QQTW01 (sample SAMN09435610, study PRJNA476489) | Subsurface metagenome, whole genome shotgun sequencing project.
CTAACAACATCATCATCATCTATTCCTCCTATCTCCTTCCATCCTCCCGTCGTCCCTCTTTCTTCTATCGCTACATACATCTTCCCGCTCGCTCCAGCTTCCTTCCCCCTCCATCTCTCTCTTTCCACCTCCGTTTCCTTTCACAAAACCCTACCTAAATTCAACTCCCCCCCTCTCTTCTAGCACCTACAGCCCCGTCACTTACCATCCAGCGTCCACTCCTCCCCCCCTCTCTCCTAATACACCCTCAACACCCCATGAAAGTCAACTCACACCCCACCATCACCCAACGTCAATTCCTCCGCCCCCTGCCCTTCCTCTGTCGCAATCCTCGCATAATCCCTCTCCATGGCATCTAATCGTCTCCTGAGCTCACCCAAATTCCGTTCAGTCTCGAGCTTAAATCCATTCAGGTCTCGTTCAAGTTTAATCCATTCTTGACGGAGATCGTATAAAGCCTTGGCTAGACGACTGTTGTGAAGGAGTTGGACGAAGGCGAGGAAGAGGGTGAAGATGAGGCCGCCGATGAGGAATTCGACGAGTCCTTTTTTTTTTTAATCCAATCTCAATCTCGGGGTTGAATTGGGGGGTTGGGGGGTGGGTGTTTATACACGTTTGAGAGGGAGAGTCGGTTGGGTTGGGATGAACGGTGCTCGGGCGGACTTACTTTCGCATAGAGTAACCATTGTTTCGTCTGATTCACTGGTCAATGAATGGACGGACGGATGGATGGTTGGTTCGTTGATTGCTTGATGGAGAGACAATTGAGAGCAAAAATAGCAAGCGGAGGATTGATTGAACGGTTAAATAAAAAAGAGATGGAGATGGTTCGTTTGATGAGTACCGTAGTGAGATGTCAGAAACGTTCCAGCTGGCAACTGATGAGCATGGAGGACAGACAGAAAGGAAGGAGGAAGGAGGAAGAGGAAGAGGAGTATATATTGAGGATGTGTGCACTCCGTACAACGTTCGAAACATTACCCTCCGTCTTCGTCTGGTCCGAATCGTAATCGAACTTGGTAAGTCACCAGGTATTTTGCTCGGATTAAGTGTTTTTGTATCTTCATACATTATAGACGAAGAAGCTCTTTTCTCTCTATTCGCTGACTTTTACTTCCTCCATCTTCCTTTCCACTCCGTCCTTCTTTCCATCTATCTGCTGCTGTTGCTCCTGCTCCTGCTCCGGTCCACTTCCCCAATCCAACTTCCTCCTCACCCTCCCTTTCACCTCTTCTACCAACCCCTCTATCTGAACCAACACCCCATCCTTCTCCGGATGACCCTGTGGCAACCCCAGCTCTTTGATTCGTACCATTCCCTTCGCCTGCTCTTCTTCGCCCAGTATCACCGCGAACGGAACCTCATCCGCCTCTGCCGCTTTAAACTGCGCCGGCAATTTCGGCTTGACTTTGTGCGAGAACGTCGCTGGAATCCCATTATCCCAGAGTCTTCTCGTCACCTGAATCCGCTCCTTTAGCATCCCCGTGAATCCCTTCCCTCCGAACGCCATGACGAAGACGTCAATCTCTGTAGCGCGAATGGATGGGAGGAATGATGATGGTGCGGAGGATGACGATTCCATGCGGGATTTGATGAGTGAAAAGATGCGGTCGATTCCAAAGGAGATCCCGACACATGGAATCTGACCTTTGCCGGAAAACATCCCAACCAATTCGTCGTATCGACCACCCGCGGCGATGCTGCCTACTCCGACGGACGGGTCGGCGGAACGGTCTTCGTCGGGGTCTTCCTCCTTTTTTGGTGGTCGTCGGGGTTTCGTTGTGGCCTTTACTTCACCACTAGAGGGACCGTCCTGAGAGGATGATAGAGTCGATGGAGCAGATCCCTCGGTAACCACTTCGAAGATCACTCCCGTGTAGTAATCTAGTCCTCGAGCCAGACTGAGATCGAATTGGACTTTGTCTAGCACGTCAAAGGCCTCGAGGTAGTTGAAGAGCAACTCCATGTCGGCGAGACCCTTTTGCGCAGACTCGTTCGAAGTGAGTGTCTCGTTGGATTGCAAGCTTGACAATAAGTCCCGTAAGCCCCGCTGATTGACGTACTCCCCTATACTATCCGCCACTTTGGGATCAAGACCTTTTTCGTCGGTCATTTCACGTCGGACTTCCGACCATGGTGCCTATCAGTCGTCAATATCAACCAATCCGACTCTCCTCCCATAGACAGGGATGGAGGACAGAAAGAGATATAGATACTAACTTTATCCAACTTATCCACCGCGCTACTGATCGTCCTAATCTTATCGCCCGGCACCCCACACACCTCAAAGATCCCATCGAGGACCTTCCGATGATTGATCTTGATGGTGTATTTCTCCGACCAATCCAGAGCGGCGAAAACCTCCGTCGTGATTCTCAAAATCTCCGCATCAGGGACCATAGGATCGTACGTCCCCGCGATATCGAAATCACATTGATAGAATTCCCGCATCCGTCCCTTTTTCATAGCGGGTTGATCCCTTCGATATACTTTCGCGAGATGATACCGTTTGATGTTCTGAATCTGGGGATTCATGGCTAGCCATCGCGCAAATGGAACCGTCAGGTCGTATCGTAAGGAACATAGTTCCCCGCCTTGGTCTTGCAGATCGTAGATGAGTTTGGAATCTTCGCCATATTTCCCTGATAGAATCTCCTTGAGTTCGAAGACTGGCGTGTCAATCGTCACTGCCCCGTGCCGTTTGAAGACTTGCGTGATCGCTGAGAAGATCTTGTCGCGGATGACCATGTCTTTGCCATCCCCTGTTTCATTCGTCGGTTAGCTGAGTTGTACCGAATGGGAATTTTAGGGACGTACAGTCTTTCGTCCCCTTGGGAGTCTTCAATTGGAAAGTGACCTTGTCTTTAGGCATCTTGAAATGATTCCGCTGAGGGGAGATGGTGGTAGAAGTGAATTGGCGGGGCCGACGGTACAAAGGTAGAGGGGTTCTAGTCGAGCATTGCAAGCAGTATTGAACTGAGAGTGGATGAAGTGTTTTCATTCAGGAGATGAATGAAGGAGGAAGTCTATGACTGGGCCAAAAGAATGGAAGAGTCATCGACTAATATCAAAGGACGAAAATGCAAAAATAATAATCCCTTGAGCCGGAATCGAGCCGGCGACCTTTCGGTGAGAGTTTCCGGATCTCTTTCCTCGCGGATGAGGTCCGTCCAATTACAGCCGAACGCGATAACCAACTACGCTATCAAGGGTTGAGTGTCGAAATGCTGATTATGATATTATAAACTTTGCAAACATCGTCATTGCCTCGAAGCTCAGTCACCACATGCTCAATGCGAACCTACCGAACCTCAGGATCAAGTATGCATCGCCCTCCAGAGATCGATACCGAGGAAGACAAGGCACGATCCCGAAAGGAGCTACTAAACCTATTAGAAGGAGTAAGCCCCGTTCATTCATTCATCCGTCCACCACCTTCAACATGTGTTTCTAGTAGCTGACACTCTCAGGTCCGAGGCAAGAAGAACCTCGTCCTAGAGAAATCTCTGGCCGGCCCCATTGGCTTGCTTGTCAAATTCTCGACATTGCAGGAATATGGCGTCGACAGAGTCTTTCTACTCGAAAACGGCAATGTCGACTCCTCGCAGCGCAACGTCGTCTTTATGGCGCGCGGGGAGAAGTTGAGTAATTCGCAAGCCATCGCTGGTAGGCGCATCTTTACTACAATTACCAGTTACATCTAAAATGTAGTATTTGGCTGTATTGAAATCTGTTTTTACTACCTGGCCTGCCTCTCCCTGTCTTTCCTATTACAAATATCTACAAGATCCAGATTGAATTGTTCATCCCCCCATTGACATGTACGTCACTTCCAAGCGCAGATCAAGCGTCTTCAGCGAATTCCTCAAGCGGACCATGAATTCTCCATCTTCTGGGTCCCCCGACGGACTCTAGTATCGGATAAGATCCTCGAGACCGAGGCGGTGCTGGGAGATGTCAACGTATCTGAACTCCCTTTGCATTTCCTCCCTCTTGAGCTGGACGTCCTCTCTCTTGAGCTGGACGAGTCCTTTAGCGATCTGTACCTCGTGAGTTAGTTCCCTACATCCCTAACAACATCCACACATCTTCATGTTCTAATGATTCGATAGTACAAGGACCCCACGGTTCTGTACCTATCAGCCCGTGCTCTAATGCGCATGCAACAACGCCATGGACTATTTCCTCGCATCACCGGCAAAGGAGACCATGCTCGACGCGTGGCTGATCTGCTACTCCGCATGCGGGCCGAGCTGGCCGTCACGGAAGACTCGATTGACGATCCATCCATGACGGGACTCACGCCAAGTACGAGCATCGAGAGTCTAATCATCATCGACCGGGGCGTCGACTTTCTCACGCCGCTTCTCACCCAACTCACCTACGAGGGTCTCGTCGACGAGCTATTCGGTATTCAACAAAATCAAGCCGAAGTCGATGCCTCGATCGTCGGTTCAGCCCCAGGCCCCTCATCCACACAATCCTCCGTTGCAACCACCGCCTCCTCACAAGGCCCTCCTCCACCGCGCTCCGCACACGGTCAGAAACGCAAAATCCAGCTCGACTCCTCCGACAAACTCTTCGATCAGATCCGCGACACCAACTTCGCTACGGTAGGAAGCCAGCTCAACAAAATAGCCCGCCGACTCGAGAGCGAGATCGAAAGCCGACACGTAGCCAAGAGCACAGCGGAGCTGCGCGAGTTCGTGAACAAGCTGCCTGGCTTACAAGCCGAGCAAGCGAGTCTCAGGATCCACAGCGGCATAGCAGAAGAAATCATCAAGTTCACTCGATCCGATCGTTTCCGTCACGGACTCAAAATCCAACAACACCTCGCCGCGGGAGCCGATCCGGCCGCACAACACGAGGGTATTGAAGAGCTGATTGCACGCGAGGCTCCTCTGCCGCTGGTTCTCAGACTGTTATGCATCGAGTCGTGCATCTCCGGGGGTCTCAAGCCGCGGGATCTCGAAACTTTCAAGCGAGCCATCCTCCAAGCTTACGGTTATCAACACCTCCTCACGCTCGACATCCTCGAAAAGTTCCAACTGCTGCAATCTCGTGCCTCGATCGGCGCCTTGATGATTCCTGTGCCTGGTGGTGTCGGAGGAGGTGGAGGTGGTGGGGGAAGTAACGCCCCGGGCACCAAAACCAACTACGCATATCTCAGGAAAGCATTGAATCTGATCGTCGATGACGTCAACGAGCAAGACCCCGATGATGTCGCGTATGTGTATAGCGGATATGCCCCGCTCAGTGTTCGGCTCGTGCAATGCGTGTTGCAGAAGAAGCAGCTCATCGCGAAAATCAAGGGTAGTGGTGGTGGTGGGGGAGGAGGAGGAAGTGGGATTGCCGGGGCGGTGAGCAGCGGTGCTCAGGGCTGGCGCGGGTTCGAAGACGTGGTATCCTACGCGAGAGGAAAGACGTTCGATGAGATTCAAAAGGGGGAAGAGAAGGCCGTCAAGGCTCGTACGATGCTAAATGGTCATGGCGGTGGTGGTGGTGGTGAGCGGAGGAAGTCGACCGTCGTGGTGTTTTTCTTGGGAGGGGTGACGTATACGGAGATTGCGGCGTTGAGATTCATGGCGAAGCAGGAAGGTAAACAATCATCTTCTCTTCCTCTCTTGATTCATTGAAAGAACCAACAATCCGTTTTCTCTGGCGAGAGTATACGTCTGTGGCGCTGTTTGCGGAGTTGGCTAACCCGTTCTGGACGTAAAACAGGAAGCCAGCAAAGGATCCTTATCTGTACGACGTCCATCATCAACGGCAATCGCATGATGGACGCAGCTCTTGATGGACGACGCTGATCGGGGCGATTCTATGATAAGTGCCCATCATTACGTTAGCTGGAAGATGAGTTTTGCAGCATGTACCGGTACTGTATATAATCCCAGCATGCAGAAACCTATCTATTCTATCCTATCCTTCTATTATTCATCAATGAATGAATGCTACACCTTTAGGCATCCGCGGCGATGGCGCCTTTACCACAGCCCCCGCACCCCTCCAAACACTGTCCTTCATATCTTTGGCAACACCACCGACATCCTCCTTGGTCAAAGACAACAATCTTCCTCCTTGAGCCAAGATATAAGCACCATGTTGTTCCTCACCCTGCTTCTTCCCGTTTCCATTTCCATTTCCATTTCCGTTATCAATATACTTCTTCCTCCTCCTCTCTCCTGACTGTCTCTGTCCCCGATGTTGTCCATTCAGATACACCGGCTTCTCATCCTTCTCCTTCGTCTCCGCAAGTCCCTTGGCGTTTTGTTTTACTTTTGGTTTCTGCGGCGGCCAGACCACGACGATGATTCCCTTACCTTTATCAAGTTTCCAACGCTCGAATCCGTCGCAGATATCGACGGCGGGATTCCAGATTGAATCGGGGATGACAATTGATTGAGGTTCTTCCTATATCATTCACGGAATATGATAAGTCCATGTCAAAAGCGAGTCCTGCAATGCTAATGGATCATGTTTACGGTAGAAGTTGTGGGTTGTAACTAGGGGAGAAGAGATGGAAGCATCGGTTGGATGAAGGGGTATCAAAGAGTATGAGAGGGAGCGGACTACTACTGACCACATCAGGTAAGTTCCAATTCTTGCTCATACATTCCATGAATCCCTTTTGACCGCTGAGTTCCATTTCGTAGATATGATGTTCGACTACGATTCCTTTGGGAAGGCCTGCACCAGCACCACTTTTCTTATTTTTGACATTCACGCTCATCTTCCCTTTCCCCTTCTCTTTGTCGTTGTTGCCACTCTTTCCATCACGATGTGAGAAATCAAGACCCCCGTCGCCTGGTTTCCAGTTTCTCCAGAAATCGCGGCCTTCAGGGGTATCGATTGGTGGTGGATGCTGTGGGGTGGAAGGGGTTTTGAGGTTGGATGATGACGGAGAAGAGGATTGGTCAGCGGCGTACCAGTAGCGTGTCCCGGCGTGGGCTACGAGGCTGGCACCCGCGGCGGTGAGGAGGTAGTTGCCTAGAGGGACGGATTGGGCTACTGTGACTTCTTGAGCTCGTTTGTTCGAGTCGTCGATAGGAAGGGGCCTGGTGTTTGGAGGATTTTCATCGTTCTTGTTGGCGCTGCTAGGATTGGGAGCGGGATCGGGGTTTATGGTGGCATCTGAGTTGGACTGGGGTGGGGCACTATTGGTATTGGTATCGAGGTTGGTAGTTTCCTCTCCTTCGAAGGGCGGTAATGGCGCCTCATGGCTTTGTGGGAGACTCCAGACTGCGAAGAAGGTTGTTGAACAAGCTAGGAGCTGGATGACACGCATTTTTCCTGGTTCCTCTTACGCCAGTCTATCTCTTGGTGTGGTAAGCCCACAGAGGCGTAGGAACCTTCGGAGATGGGCAGGTCGGGGAACAGGAATCCTGAAATAACCCAGGACACCGAGCATCGGCGGCAACTGGTTCTCCACGTGGGGAAATTCCCACATCTGGAGCCCCGGGAAACAAGTAACGAAACCATGCCCATCAATTGATGAAGCAGCTGCAACTATAGCAAACTCTCTCTTCACCGTCAAGAGGTTCATGTCGATATATGCCTCTTGTACTTCTAAGCGGACAATGCTTCCTTTCCCTGTATGAATTGGAGCTGCTGCGGAGTAGTTCCTCTGTACGACGAGACCGGCAACCACAAGGACAACCGAGGATCCAGATCCAATATTCTGGCTTGCTGCGTGGGAGGACTGAAAGTAAACCGCGTTCGAGTCTCGTGTTGCAAGGGGGAGGAAGTTATCAGATCTTGATAATCGCGTGGTGAAGCTCGTGTTGGGCACCCACGCTACTGCAGAGCTAAGCAGTTGAGTTATCAGATCTTGAGCTCAGCTTTTGGATCTCGTGTTTAGAAAGTCCACCCACGCGTTTCAATGGTAGTAAATTTTATCAGATCTTGATGCCGCCAGGATGGGTTCAGCAACCGGGTAAGTACTCCGTCAAACTGCGTCTTATCTTACCGCGTGAGACGCTCGGTAAGTCTCTCCTGGTGAGAGGAATTTGGCATCCGATATCGGTCCGAGGGAAAGGATGTCGGTTTGGTGTCCTTAGGTTGGATGGTTCGCAAGGAGTATTATAAGGCGAGTTCAGGGGAGCTTTGTGACGCTACTGGAGTTTGCTATCTGTTGTTGTCAATTACGCAGCTGACAGGAAGATTGACGCTTGTTGACAAACGAATGCAGCAGACTAAACAGTCTAGGTCAATTGGGGGTCCATGGGTTAAACTTCAGACCTTGATTTCTCTATTCTATCTCCCCCTCAGCTGCACATCATGTTCGAGTACTGTCTGACACTAGAACATCCGCCGGACACGAACTGCTTCTGCACAGCCACTCAGAATAACCAGCCGATAAAGGTTCGGTAGAACCATCCTCGCTGCGAGGACGCTTTGCCCTTTGCGGCCTTTCGAGCGACATACTCGGCTTCCTCATCGTCGATGGCCTGCTTCTCGCTATAGAAATCGGCCGCTTCGGGCTTGACTCCAGGGGTCTTGCTGTACAGTTTGTACCCGAAGATCATAATGATGTATAGCGGGATGCCTAAACCGAAATTATGTAGGGTTAGACCTAACTGCTATTGCATCGAGGCGCAAAGAATCTTACCCAGATACCCCGTGACAAAATTTTTGTAGTCAAACCTCCCATACGAGTTCGAATACACAAAGACCGTATAATTCTTGAAGATGGCGATGAGGATGCACATCACGAGGGCGCCATATGAGCCAGCCACGCCGAGGGGAGCCGTGTAGACCAGTTGATGGTTCGCGATCCCTTGGGCCCGTCGGGCTCGGACAAAGTAGATGTGCGTGATCAGAATTGAGATCCAAGTCAACAAACCAAAGATGGTGACGAGGTTGACGAAATAAGTGAAGACCGTCCGGGAGTCGTCCGAGACGTTCATAAAGGCGAGCAGCGCAAAAAGACTGCTGAGCGCGAGGGCGTAGATCGGCACCCCTCGAGCATCCGTGCGGGCCAGAATTCGCGGGGCTTTTCCGTCAACGGCCAGTCCGTAAATGGTGCGCGTCGCAATGTATAAGTCCGAATTGGATGCGCTGAAGACAAAGAGCAAGATGCAGCCGTTCAGCACCCCCGGCAGTCCATTGATCCCCGACAACTTGATGGCAACCACATATGGCGAGGCCGACGCGCTGTTGCTCACCTTGGTATTCGCGAAGACCAGATCGGGGCTGTTGTACGAAACCAGCATCCCGAGCAACAGCACCGAGAGCACATAGAAGAAGAGGATGCGGTAGAAGGTCAGCTTGATGGCGCGCGGAATCGTCTTGCGAGGATTCTGGGCCTCTCCCACGGTCACTCCGACCAGTTCCGTACCCAGATAGGCAAAGGTGGCCGTGACCATGGTCGACCAGAAGGCCAAGAAGCGGCCACTGTCGCCGCCGTGGATGTACGTCGCAAAGGCGCCTGGGTCTTTCCAGTACCGAAAACCCTTCCGGTCGCCGTCCGGACCTCCGCCCAGTGCCAGTACCAGGGAAAGAATGATGACGCCCACGATGACGATCACCTTGAAGCTGGACAGCCAAAACTCAATCTCGCCAAAGAAGCGGACGCCAAAGTAATTGATGCAAACGATGACGACCAGGAAGACGGCGATGAAGACTCCCGGATTGACCTTTTCTCGAGGCACCCAATATTGGAGGACGAGAGCAGCCGCCGTGAGCTATCACATGTTATTCACTACGAGGATCGTAGCGCGTCACAGCGGAGAGACTACCTGATTGGGTGTCACGATGATATACTTGAACCAGTAGCTATCTCGGCACATCAGCGTCGGTCAAGGTCCAATGCCGCTCGACTTACGTATATCCCAGTGCAAAACCTAATGCGGGATCGCAGAACCTCGTCGCGTAGCCGGTGAAGCCTGAGGCGAGCGGAAGCCAGGTGGCCATCTCGCCCAAGGCGCACATGACCAGATAGACCAGAAAACCGACAATGCTGTAGGAGATGAGAATCGATCCTGGGCCGGCGCGGGCCAAAGCGGCCCCCGTGCCGATGATCAAGCCGGTTCCAATGGCACCTCCAATGGCGATCATGGTGATGTGCCGGGCATGCAAGCCTCGGTGGAGGCTCGTATGCTCATCTGGACCATGGTGCACGTCGATATGTTCCTCTTTGGCCGGTGGAGGGCCATCGCCGGTCCAGGGCGCCTCATGCGAAGAATAGTTGACCATGACGAGGTTCTTGAAGGTGATGATGCACGTCCAAATTCGTTACCGGTAAATTTGGAGTACTATGAGAGATGAACACGCCTGACACCGAGTCGTGGGCGCTGAAAGCGCAGTGGTGAGAGGCGTTGGGGAGAGATATAACCAAGACAACTTCGTGATAGACGACAGCCTTATCCTATCGCGGGGGGCAGTGCTATTCAATCCCATACAGGCCCTTCAGCCGTATCTTGGTCGCGTGGGTGACCAGCCCCGGATCCCAGATAACGAAGGAGCGAAGCTGATCCATGGTGTGCATGAAATGAACCCTACTAGTATCGGTTTACTAGTAGCACTGCAGGCCCTGGTATCCTGTAGACCGCTCCAGCAACAGCATCAGCTTCTGGAACCGGCGTGGAAGGAACAAAGGCGGGGGCGGCGGAGCAGCTCCCCAGCATGCATCTCGTTACACCGGACGGGGGAGTTCCCGCATGGAGAAGGTCTGGTGTGGGTCGAACAGCATTGCGTCGGGAAAGAATATTCCATGTTGACTCTTCCGGTCCCAGCACTTTGGTGCTGCAGTTGGAATGAATGGCGGGGCTGAGTACAGGCCTCGCACAGCCTTTCTTAGACCGTCTGCAGAGGAGAATCTTGCCGGAGCTCTTCCATCCTTGCTCGGTGTTGTTCTCATGGCGCTACAAGGCCCTTGAAAGAGAACGCCGGTCACCATCTGATGGCCCCCCGCATCGTGGCTTGACGGCATCTAACCGTCTCTGGTTAGCGGCCGCATGGGACGTCGATCCCTGCCGCGACGGCAGTCGGATTGGCGGATAAAGAGCGGAGCTGGCCTCGAGCCTCTTACTGTCGGTGGAACCAATCCTCTGTGCCACACGACAGAGCGTTTTCGGTCAAGACAAACCCAAGGCTTTCCCAGGCTGACTTGCGGACGCCTTCTGAGACCATCTTCATCGCAA
>QQTW01003869.1_pt1 | contig 11143 bp, 10 predicted proteins | sample 1904831 | NCBI WGS metagenome assembly QQTW01 (sample SAMN09435610, study PRJNA476489) | Subsurface metagenome, whole genome shotgun sequencing project.
TTGGTTACCACCTAAGGTGGGCTTACCACAGGCTAGAGCTTCTAAGTAAACAATACCAAAGCCCTCACCTTTACTGGACAGTTGCTCATGGTGTGGAAGCCTGGAATATCCAGCGTCCAGCCTTGCAGACTGCTCTTCGTCATGCTGACCGGATTCTGGCGGTCAGTAACTACACCCGCGATCGCTTACTCAAAGAACAAAACCTTGATCCAACCAAAATCTCACTTTTACCCAATACATTTGACCCCAAGCGCTTCCGGATAAGTGGCAAACCAACTCATCTGTTGGAGAAATATGGACTAAACCTTGAGCAGCCGGTTATATTAACTGTTAGCCGTTTAATACGTAGTGAATCCTATAAAGGATATGACAAAGTTTTGGAGGCACTACCTCAGATTCGTCAGGTGTTGCCCAATGTTAACTATATAATTGTTGGTGAAGGTGATGAGCGATCTCGGATTGAACAGTTAATTTCTCAGCGTCAGCTGCAAGATTGTGTCACACTGGCTGGATTTGTTCCAGATGTTGAACTTTGCGATTATTACAATCTTTGTGATGTCTTTGCTATGCCCAGTAAAGGTGAGGGCTTTGGTATTGTTTACTTAGAAGCTCTAGCCTGTGGTAAGCCCACCTTAGGTGGTAACCAAGATGGAGCAATTGATGCTCTCCGTCACGGTGAGTTAGGAGCAATAGTTGCTCCTGATGATGTAGATGAGATCGCTAAGACCATCATCCAAATCTTGCAAGGTACTTATCCCCACCCCATTATGTATCAGCCGGAAGTTTTGCGCCAGAAAGTGAGTAATGTATATGGATTTGAGCATTTTAAATTCACTCTGTTCAAATATTTAAAAGAGTTTTTCGACACCCAAAACTTACAGAAGGCAACGTAATATGTGTGGTATTGCTGGTTTGTTAAGTTCCAGTGCCTTCCCACAAGTTGAGATTTTAATCCAGCGAATGCAAAGTGTATTGCATCATCGTGGTCCTGATGACCAAGGAATCTATATCTCATCAAATCGGCATGCTGCGCTCGCCCATACCCGTCTTTCCATACTTGACCTCAGCCCAAGTGGTCATCAGCCTATGTCCACTGCCGATGGACGCTACTGGATTACATTCAACGGCGAAATATATAACTTCCGGGAATTGCGACACACTCTCGTTGTCCAAGGAGAAAGGTTCCATTCCCAAACAGACACCGAGGTTATCCTGAAGCTTTATCAGAAATTGGGCTCCAACTGTGTACATCAGTTACGGGGGATGTTTGCCTTCGCCATTTGGGATGACCTGGAAAAGACCTGTTTCCTAGCCCGTGACCCTCTAGGCATCAAACCCCTCTACTATTGGTCTGCTGGCTCAACGCTAGTATTCGCATCAGAACTTAAAAGCATTCTAGCCACCAGGCTACCTAATATAAGCTTAAGTCCAGAAGGGCTATATGGTTACCTGGTGAGCGGTTCAGTACCAGAGCCGCACACTCTCATTCAAGGAATCAACTGTTTAGAGGCTGGTCATTGGCTGCATTGGCAATCTGGGCATTTTACCCGCTCGCGGTATTGGCAAATTAACTTCACTCCTGAAACGTTTTCAGTACCAGAAGCTAAAGAGAAGGTTCGCGCTGCCCTTATTGACTCGATTGAGCATCACTTCGTCAGCGATGTGCCGGTGGGAATATTTCTGAGTGGGGGTATTGATTCCACTGCAGTTGTTGCCTTAGCCCGTCAAACTCAAATGGGTGAGCTACGCACCTACTCCATCGCTTTTGAAGAACCTGACTGGAATGAAGGAGAAATTGCCCAGAAAGTTGCTGATACCTTTGAAACCGAACACACAGAATACAAAATCACAGCATCATTAGGTCGAGAGTTACTCCCTCAATTTTTAGCAGTCATCGATCAGCCTAGTATTGATGGCTTCAATACGTTCTGTGTCTCTCAGCTTGCCCGAAAAGACGGCACCAAAGTAGTTCTCTCTGGATTGGGTGGAGACGAACTATTCGGTGGCTACCAGTCGTTTCAGAAAGTCCCACAAATGGTTCGCTTGAGTCAGCGACTCCAAGCGCTTAACCCGATTAGCACAGGAGTGGGAATGGGATTGGAATATTGGGGAAAATCGTCACGAGCAAAGCGGCTAGGCGACTTTTTACAGCAAACCCCGAATACGAAAGCTGCTTACCGCAGTTTCCGGGGTGTTTTCTCTCACTGGGAAGCTTGTGCGATCGCCAAGCGATATCTCCCAGATAGCGCATCACCAGTGCGTGATATGGGTAGCTTTTCCCCCAACCTAGCTTCTCTAGAAGACGAAGTGAGTTTACTAGAAATCAGCTGCTACATGCGAAACCAGCTGTTGCGAGATAGCGATGTTATGAGTATGGCTTTTGGTTTGGAGCTGCGAGTTCCTTTGGTAGATCGCGTTCTAATCGAAGCGATCGCAGGTATTCCTAGCCATATTCGTCTAGCGTCTGGAAAGCAACTGTTGGTTCAAGCCGTGCCTGAGTTACCTAGTTGGGTTTTCAATCGTCCTAAACGAGGATTCTTCTTTCCCTTTGAACAATGGATGGCAGGAGAATGGCGTGATTATTTTCCTGACGTTGATAGTGACAAAAACATACCCTTAAAGCCCTGGTATCGTCGCTGGAGTCTGGGTGTCCTTCAACATTGGTGGGAGGAGGTTTCAGCATGAAAGTGCTTCATGTCATTCCTTCGGTTGCGCCGGTGCGAGGTGGTCCTAGTCATGCAGTTATAGCAATGGTTAAAGCATTGCGATCGCACGGCGTTGATACTGAAATTGCTACAACGAACGATAATGGTCCTGACTTACTAAATGTGCCATTGCAGCAACCCATCAATTATGAGCAGGTGCCTGTTTGGTTCTTTCCTCGGTTTTCCCCACCGAACACCTCTATCCGAGAATTCGCCTTTTCTAGGCAACTGACTGCATGGCTCTGGCAGAATATCCCTACTTATAACCTTTTACACATCCATGCCATTTTTTCCTATCCGTCTACAGTGGCAATGGCGATCGCCCGCAAGAGAGGTATCCCCTACATTGTTCGCCCTTTAGGGCAACTGTGTGAATGGTCCTTACAACAAAGCGCTCGTAAAAAGCAACTTTACTTGAATTTAGTAGAACGTGCCAACCTCAATCATAGCCAAGTTATTCACTTTACCTCCCAGCAGGAACAGCAAGAAGTAGCCAAACTAAGTTTTAAACCACCAACTTTTATTCTCCCACATGGTCTTTCTATACCTATTCCCATACCGGATGCTCGTCACAGGCTGCGACAATTGCTAAAAGTTCCAGAAGACGAGCCTGTAATTTTGTTTATGTCTCGCCTACACCCTAAAAAAGGCTTAAATTACCTCATCTCCGCTCTAGGGATACAACGTCAACGCTTTACCTTTGTACTAGCAGGAAGTGGTTCTCCTGACTATGAGTCCGAAATTACTGACCTCTTGATTTCTGCTGGTATTCGCGCTCATACGTACCGTTCTGGCTTTGTCTCCGACGAAAGAAAGAATATATTGCTACAAGGAGCGGATATGTTCGCGCTCACTTCCCACTCGGAAAACTTTGGCATTGCTGTCTTAGAGGCTTTAGCAGTAGGGTTACCTGTACTTATTACTCCTGGTGTTGCTTTGGCTTCTGTCGTTGAACAGCATCAACTTGGCTATGTTGTAGAACTAGATGTGACAGCGATCGCGTCTTGTCTTCAAAATTGGTTGAGTAATCCTCAGCAGACTAAAAAGATGGGCGATCGCGCTCGTCAACTAACTCTTGAGAAATACACTTGGGCTCATACTGCCTTAGAACTGATTGATGTATACGCGTCCATGATCAAACCAAAACTCCTTTCTACCCTTTATTAGTTAATAAATAATCATTTTATCGCTTATAAATAATGATTGAAGAAGTAACTCCTCTTATTCTTACTTTTAATGAGGCTCATAACATTGACCGTACCCTGAAACGTCTTGCCTGGGCAAAGACAATTATAGTTATTGATAGTTACAGTACAGATAAAACTTTAGAAATTCTGCACTCATATTCTCAGATACAAGTATTTAAAAAGAAGTTCGAATCATTTGCGTCTCAATGTAACTACGGCTTAGCACAAATCAAGACTGAATGGGTACTGTCATTAGACGCCGACTATATATTAAGTGAAGAATTGATCAATGAACTCAAAGCGCTACCTCAAGAAACTCAAGTAGATAGCTACATTGTCAGATTTAAGTACTGTGTTTTCGGTAAGTCCCTTAGAGGCACTTTGTACCCACCTCGTCAGGTTTTATACCGTAAAGACAAAGCAGTTTATCAAGAAGATGGACATGCCCATCGGGTTTCCGTGCAAGGAAAGGCTTGTACGCTTTCTTCTTATATCTATCATGATGATCGCAAGCCTTTAGATAGGTGGTTAAAGGCCCAAAATAAGTACATGATAGTTGAATCAAAAAAATTACTAGAGACACCCGTTATTGCACTGAGCTTAAGCGATCGCGTGCGACGGCAAAAAATCATTGCGCCCTTTGCGATCCTGATTTACTGCTTGATTATTAACAGAGGCATACTAGATGGATGGGCTGGTTGGTATTATGCTTTCCAACGGACTCTGGCTGAAATCCTTCTCTCTATTCGTTTGCTAGAAACTGAGAAATTGCATCAGAAGTATTCAGAAGACAGAATTCAGAATTCAGAATGACTTTATGTCGAAAACTGACATCTTGCACTTCACTCTCAACACTAAGGAGGCAGAGCCTCCAATCTTCGTTTCCAGGCTGAGCCTGGGAACGAGAACAGAACACCTATTCTGACTCCTGACTCCTGCATTCTTCTTATGAGTATTTTTCATCTTAAAAAGGGATACCGTCTTTTCTGCTTGGCAAGCTCTGTCTTCATCTTGGTGCTGCTGAGCAACATACCTATACAAATCGCGATCGCCAAAAACCGTGCGCCTTTCCCCCAAGCCATCCTCACATTAGGTGGTGGTTCAGCTCGCGAACAGTTCACTGCCCAACTTGCCCAAATTTATCCATCTCTGGAGATCTGGGTTTCTTCCGGCACATCCCCTGATGAAGCAAGTAAGAATTTTCAATCAGTAGGTATTTCAAACACAAGAGTCCATCTTGATTACCGTGCTGTCGATACCGTGACTAACTTTACCTCTCTAGTCGAAGAGTTCAAAAAACGGCACCTTCAGCATCTCTTCTTGATCACCTCAGACTTTCACATGCCACGAGCTGTTGCGATCGCTAGCTTTGTCCTTGGTAGCCAGGGCATTGCCTTCACCCCAGTTTCCGTTCCATCGAACCAACCACCTGAATCTTGGCTTTACATCTTATTTGACAGTGTTCGTGCCTTGTTTTGGGTCTTTACAGGACTCACCGGAGCTAGCCTCAAAATGTAATTGCTGTATGCGTCTAAACCACTATACCTTTGGTACCTATACCCCTGGTGCTGCCCTCTGGAAACAAATTCTTTGGTACTTTTTAGGAGATCCGCTGTTTCGTAGTCACTGGCTCCCTTTTTCTGTATTCAAGGTTTGGATTCTGCGACGTTTTGGAGCACAAATTGGTCAACAAGTGCGAATCAAGCCTGGAGTGCGGGTGAAATTTCCTTGGCGGCTGAGTGTGGGTGATTGTGTGTGGATTGGCGAAAATACCTGGCTGGATAACTTAGCCCCAATTGCGATTGAGAGCCATGTTTGCCTATCTCAAGATGTCTATCTGTGCACTGGCAACCACGATTGGAGCCATCCTGATTTCAAGCTCACCCCGGCTGGCATTCATATTGAACAAGGCAGTTGGCTTGCTGCTCGTGCTACGGTTGGCCCTGGTGTGACTGTGGGACGAGGCGCTGTGTTGTGTTTGGGCAGTGTCACCGGGCGATCGCTCCAGCCTATGACTATCTACGCAGGCAATCCCGCCCAACCTATCAAACAGCGGGTAGTTTAACCATTTTAATATGCAAAACATTACCGTAAAACTACTTAAACACATGCCAAACCACACGGTAGTAAAGTTACTCATCCCGCTTGTTTCCCTGGCTACAGAAATCGGTATTAATGGTGCAGCCCATGCCCTGACGTTCAATTTTACTGCTGCGTCTGAGACTTCTGCGGAGGCTATCAACGGATTTAACACTGCCGGAAACCTCTGGTCTTCACTGTTTATCGACAATGTTACGGTAAACATTAATATTGGTTATCAACCCTTGGGCTCAAGAACTCTTGCCCAGGCTAGCTCGATACAAGGCTTGACTTCGTATACAAATATCCGCAGTGTACTGTCTGCTGACATAACTTCCGTTGACGACACTACCGCCTTCAGTAACCTTCAAAGCAACCCAGCCTTAAACCTGCTGTTTAACTACACCAGCGATAATCCCAACGGTAGCGGCAGTTCAACTCCCTACCTTGATAACGATGGGGACGCTAACAACACTAATATCAGACTGACTACCGCCAATGCCAAGGCGCTGGGCTTGCTCAGTTCTGACAACCCCAACACTGATGCCTCGATTACTTTCAACAGTGACTTTCCCTTTGATTTTGATCGTAGTGACGGTATTTCTGCAGAAGCCTTTGACTTCATTGGCATTGCGGCACACGAAATTGGTCATACACTGGGCTTTATCAGCGGAGTGGATGTTCTCGACAACAATAGTCCCAGAAGTGATACTTTCCTTCCAGACAATGCGTTTACTTTCGTCAGCACTCTAGATCTATATCGCTATTCTACAGATAGCGTTGCACTCGGTTCAGGCGTACTCGATTGGACAGCTGATACAAGAGTGAAGTACTTTTCCCTTGATGGGGGAGTTACCCCAACTGCAAGCTTCTCAACTGGGGTGATACATGGTGATGGGCGGCAAGCAAGTCACTGGAAAGACAATTTGGGGCTCGGTATCATGGACCCCACGACTGCACCCGGAGAGGTACTTCAGATCTCAAATAATGACATTAGGGCATTTGATGTTATTGGTTATAACCGTGCTACTCCAGTACCCTTTGAATTCTCTCCAGGAGTGGGCATCTTGTTACTAGGGGCTTGGAGTGCCATCGCTCAGCTCAAGAGCAAAGTGAAAAAACATAAATTTTTTAGGAGTAAGTTCTTTCATAACTAATGAAGAACGTGTTTACCCTTAGAGATTTCTTTTAGTTAAGGTTGGGGTATTTACGGATAAACTTTATCATTTTTTGCTCGAACTATAGAAAATACCGTGATATCACGGAGTTGATTGCCAGTTCATTCAAGTTATTACTTAAGTGCGTAGAACCTGGTACAAGTAGTCCTAAATTTGATAAATAATGATGAACCAGCAGGATCACATTGACCCTCAACAGCACTCAACCCAAGCTACCTCTAGCCAGGTTAACCAGACACAAGACAAAGCACTGTCACCACCCTTAGAAAAACGCTGGCGCAAAGCCCGAACAAAAGAATCAAAGGGCTCGTTTCAGATGTCAGCAGTTGTTGAACAGCGATCGCGTTTGTTAGTGCACTCGCTCGGCTACAGTTTTTTGGTACTCGCATTAGTCGACTATGTTCACATTGTTATCCCCCCACAACTGACTAACCCTGTCTGGGAATTTCAGACTATAGGGGCGTTAGTAGAGCATGCAGCTATACCTTTACTGGGGCTAATGTTTGTTTTTTACCGCCACCAAGGTTATATAGAAAGGCGAGAAAAACGGCTCTTGGTGTTTTTATCTCGGGTTTCCCTACTACTTGGGCTGCTATATCTGTTAATGCTTCCTTTGGGAGTTGGTGACACTTGGCGCATCTATCAAAATACCAACGCTCAGATTACTACCCAACTCACCCAACAAGTTCAGCAGTTCCAACAGATTAAAGGACAGCTAAATCAAGCGACAACGAATGAGCAGATTCAGAATCTGTTAGCCTCCTTCGCGCCTCAAGGTCGCCCAGAGAAAATCAATAATCCTCAAGCTTTTAAGAACCAATTCCTAGCCCAAGTTTCTCAAGCTGAGCAGAATATACAGGTTCAAGCTAAGACAGCGCAGAACAATCAGAATATAACGCTGATTAAAAATTCTGTGAAATGGAATTTAGGAACACTGATTACTGCAACTTTGTTTATTTGGATTTGGTATGTTACTCGTTGGGTTCGGAAGAATAAGTTATAAAATAGAATGAAAACACTTACTCTTAACTCATTTAAACTGTTGCAAAACTCCAAACTCTACTTGTTTGGGATTGCGGTTTGCTTAAGTGGGCTTCATTTGATATTGACTTGGAGAGTAAGCAGTGATATTGATCGGCTGATCATTGGTGCCCTATTATGGGGAGCAATACTCTGCCTATTATGGAGAAAACAAGACAGAATCGACCTAAAAAGTGGTATTTTATCCAGCTTTTTTGGTTTTCTCCTTATTACCTTAGTGCTGATTAAGAGCATCTCCTTGTTTTGGTTTGAATCAGATTTTCTGAGACTCGCCCCCTTGTTGGTATCTTTTGGTCTGTCTATGCTGGCATCCGGCCTAAAGGGACTAAAACAATACTGGCGAGAACTTCTGATCGTGCTGCTTTTATCTGTACCAGAAAGCTTACTGTCACCACTAATTGAGGGAGGGTTTAAGGTAACTGTACTAACAGCTAATTTTTCTGGTTTTCTTCTTTGGTACTTAGGATTTAAATCATCAGTCTATGGGGTAAATATAATTCTCCCTAATGGTATCGTTGCGGTAAACACTCCTTGCACGGGTATCAACGCTGCATTGTTATTATTGAAACTGACAGTTGTTTTTATCCTGGTTTTCCCCACTGATTGGAATAAGAAAATTTTAATGCCAATAGGAGCTGTCTTGATCGCGTTTGTGTGTAGCGGGATTAGGGTTGCCATAATGGCGGTCGTTGTCTCTAATCAGGAAGCATTCGACTACTGGCACGGCCCAGAAGGAAGTCAAATATTTTCAACACTTTCCATCTTCCTTTTCGGTCTGTTCTGCCGTTTTTCGCGATCGCCAGATACATCGACAAGTCAGAACATGGAGTTGCAATAGCCATGACTAACTGGCGACAACATCGGCAAATACTGATTGCACTGACCTTTACTGGTGTCTTTTTAACCCTTTGCCGATTCAGCTTAGACCCAACTGCTGGCAAGAGACCAGTGACTGCTTTTGCCTTTCCTCAAGCAGTGCCGCTACCAGAATGGCAGCTATTGGAGAGTAGTACCCCCGCTAAACCAACAGCCAAGCCTTCTAACCTCTATGAAGCTGTCTTAGCCAGTCGGAAATACCGCTATCAGCAGAATAATCAGCAGATGGAGATCGAGATGCGCTACTTGGCCGGCACTTTGGGGAATCTCCAAGGCTACCTCATGGACTATGCTTCCATCCAGGTGCAGGATAGTCAGCTATTGCAGAACTTACGTCAGCAACAAGGAGTTGGTTTCTATAGCCTGTTCGTCAACCAAGGGCGAGCACACCTGAATGCCTGTATGAACCCGCGCGGCGGCAGCACAGTCACTATGGCCCAATTTCTCGCTAATAGGCAAGCCAAAGACCTTCAACTACAGCGTCTGATACCTTGGTTGCTAGGTGAAGAAAGTTTGCGAGACAGGCGTTGTCTCTGGGTAAATCTGTCCGTCCCCTCAAGTCAAGAGGCTGTTGAAACTACCTATCCAGTCCTAGAAAAGGCCTGGCGGTCTTGGTATCAGTGGTGGAGTCCCCGCTTTCCCCAGCATTGAATCCTGGTTTATTTGTTCTTACGGGTTTTTACTTACTTATTTCTACTATCTCTTTATTTACTTCCTTATTTCTACTGAGGACTTACTTATGTTTGATAGCTCAAAATAAGACAGACAAATGCTCAACAGGATTATGCAACTTTCTCCCTACTGTCATATACAGTTTACTTGTAAAGAGGAAAACAAAAAGCTATTGGGGCAACTACTGATGAAAAAGTTTCCCCATACTCAGCTACACAAAGTATCAGTAGCTTTGCCCATTGTAAACAATTTGAGTTCAATCTAAAGGAGTGAATCATGAAGTTAACTTTTGCTAAAGCCACCTTAGTTGCCTTTGTCGCGATCGGCGTGACGGCTCCTAAGAGCAGTGCAATACTGCTTGGTCAGTATACCTTCGAGGGCAATACCCCTAATCCTAGTAGTGTTGAATCAGGATTAGTGAGTTTTAGCCCTTTTTCTTACGCGTCCGATGGAACGCCTTCGTCAACTAGTGGTTACACGAACGGTAACCCGAACGTATCCGGTGGTCCAGTCGGAAGAGCTCTCTTTGCGACCAACTGGCCAACCAACAATCTGACCCCCAATGGTGATTACTTTTCATACACCGTTACCCCCAATTCAGGTACTAGTGTAGATCTGACTGATATTGAGTTGGATAATCAGCGGACTGTATCGGGCGTTCTCAACTTTCAAGTTCGCTCCAGCTTAGATAACTATGCTAGCCCTGTCCAAGCTCCGACTCGTTTAGCGAACAATACTGCCTTTAGATCAAACGACACCATAACCCTTGGCTCCCAATTCACCAACCTCTCCGCTCCGGTTACTTTTCGTATCTATGGCTACAATGCCCAGTCACCTACAACTAATAACGTATGGACTGTGGACAATATTCAGACATTTGGGGATCTATCTGGCGCTCAACCTGTTCCCTTTGAATTCTCCCCAGGAATGGGCATCTTGCTACTAGGGGGTTGGGGTGCTATAGCTCAGCTCACAAGCTCATTACGAAAACTGAAAACTTCTAAGAGTGCTGCGTTATAACCACTACCGCTGGGGCAGATGCAAGAGGTTAAAATCTTGGCGTGTCTTGCCCCGGATAGCCTTGGCGAGAGGCATTTTAAGTTAAGAAATTGAAACCCTTTTCGCCTTTAAGCTTTTTGGCAAAAGTAGCCGTTGCCTCGCAACCGAGTTGACGCGCGATCGCACCGATGAGGTAATCGGAAAAATCACCGCTGCCCTGCTTAGTGCGCTGTAATGCTTGATAAACAGCAGAGCGATTCTCAAACTCAAAGGTAGCGCTTTGCAACATAATCTCTAGAGTCTGGAGAATCTCGCCTTTAGTAAACTGATAAGGGTTGCCTCTTAGCACCCAAACTAGTTCGCATAGTACAATGTTGGCAATAAAGCATTGCTGCTCACCTTCAAT
>QQTW01003870.1_pt1 | contig 11142 bp, 16 predicted proteins | sample 1904831 | NCBI WGS metagenome assembly QQTW01 (sample SAMN09435610, study PRJNA476489) | Subsurface metagenome, whole genome shotgun sequencing project.
ATGCCGAGACTGGCGTTTAGGATCGATTCCGAGAAGATCGCGAGCAGCATCAGCCCCGGCACGATGAACGCGCCGTACGGCACGTCGGAGATGTCGCCCATCCGGCTGCCGATCGCGGAGCCGAAGACGACGAGACCCTTTGTTTCCACCAGCGCCTGCGGGCTGAGCCGATTTATGCATTTCATGGCACAGAGAGCGCCCTGGCTGAGCTGTGCGTTAGAGCTTGTGGGGGAGCGGGTGGGGAGGGGGGGGAGAAGTAGAACATACCCGAAGCCGCCGATGAAGACGCGACTACCCATGCAATGCCACGAATACGAATCCATGGTGCGCACGCAGGCATCGGCGCACGAGTCGCTTCCGCCCTCGGCTTGAAGGCCGAGCATGTCGGCTCGATAGTCGGCCTGGTTCACGCCCTGGATGTCGACATTGCCGTTGAAGGCTTTGCGCAGGCTGTCCGCGAGCGGCCCGCCTACCCACACGCCGAGGTTTCCCGGTTCGAACGTGTCGCGAGCGAAGAGAAGGGCGTTGGATGCGCAGCCTTTGCGCGCGCCATGCACGTCGTCCATATCCGTGGACGTGTCGTAGGAATGGCCGCGCTGGGTTGGCGTGGCGAGCGTGAGCGAGGCCAAGAGGAGCGTGGCAAGAAGAGATTGCATAGTGGGTCTGGAAGTCTGGGATGGAATCGGAGAAGGGAATACCAGGGGTAGGTGGCCTGGGATGGAATCGGAGGTGGAATACCAGTGGAAGGTAATGCTCTAGGCTGATGCCGATGAGTTGGAGCGAAGTGGCCAGCCTTCCAGCCGACCCCCTCCCGCCTTTATACAAACCTCATCCCACCAACCTCCCGCCCATGCTGCGCAAATCTTCTTTTCCAGCTCCCAACCATATACCACGCATACGCACACGTCCCTGCTCAGCACGCCCATCTGCACGCCTCGTCCTTGGCCCAGGAAGTTTTTTTTTTTCTTTCGAGCCCCGTGCACACGGGTTGGGCCGTCTTGCCAGGGCTGGAGGAGAATTTGTGCCTGCGAGCACGATGAAGTCCGGAGATCGTGTGGTAGGGCTGGAGTCAGATAGGTGGAGGATGGCAGGGATCCGCGCCGGGATCCGTTCGTTGGAGGACGTGTTAATGCCGACCGGGCAAATCCCGTCCACGTACAGGTGCATGGCAACAGTTCCCGGGTACATGGGCAAGCGTTTGCACTCTCGGTGCTCGGAGTTTGCCCTAGGCTTCCAGCGTTAAACATCGCAAGGCTTGGCGGAAGCGGTTGAGATGAGTCATAGAGGCTCGTCGTGCTGTGGCAGTGAGGAGCCTTTTTATGGCGGTCGAGTGAAGGCGATCCGAGAGGATTGCGTGCTGCCTTTGCCCTTTCCATGGGCTCTGTACAAGCAGATGGTGGCCCCGTGCGGCAGCAATGCATCCTGTTCGCCAGCTCCGTGGTGTCGCCAGAGAAGTCAGCAAGGTGTGAGGTTCGAATATGGGCCACACATGGTTCACGGATAATGGAGCAAACGGTATGCGCGCATAGCAGACGGACGCAGAACCCCCTCAGGACCTGCACACATTTTCCGTCGGAGGATGAGCGGCGGTGGGCGGTGCTGGCGTGAGTCTTGCGCCGGCGTGAGTACCCCTGACCTTACCCGGGCGTGAGCCTGCCTTGCGGCTCGGACATTCGGGCGGTTTGTAGTACGTAAACAGCTGGCTGGCAGGCGCCGCAGATGTGATGGATAATACCTCACTGTCCGTCGTCGGGAGGCCGGACGCGGCTTGGCCGCCCAGTCGGCTTCTTGGCGCGCTTGGTCCGGAGCACTTCAGAGCCTGCCATTGCGTAGGAGTGCTTCAGATGGGTGTGCTGTCCGTGGCTGACTGCTTTCGGATGGGTGTGGTGCTCTCCGTGGCTGACTGCGACTGTGTTCTCTGTTGCTGACTTGCATTCCCTCAGCAGGACGGCGCGAGACGAACCCGCCGGACCGTGTATTCTCTCCGGTCAACAAGCGTTCCTGTGGCCGACCGTGTCTTCTCTCCGGTCAACAAGCGTTCCTGCGGCGTGGTGGCATCCACGGCCCCGTGCCGACCATCCGGCATCGCCAACGAAAGAGTCTGGGAAGTTCGCATGGCAGAAGAGAGCATCGACGAAAGAGGCTGGAAAGTTCGCATGGCAGACAGAGTGCCACCGACGAAGGAGTCTGGGAGTTCACATGGCAGACAGACGGAGATTAGCTAGGGGCTCCGTGATCCGGTTGCCGGCTTGGATTGCGGTTGCAGGTGGCGCGGCTGGCGACGCGGCTGGCGACACGTCTGGACTGCACAGCACAGCTCCCGATAGCTCCAGCCGTGCCTTTTGGTCCGACGGCTTCAGCGGTGCCTTTCACCATGCGAATGCAGCAGGGCGCTGACCAATCCGTGTGGCGGGCTCGCAAATGCACCGCTGCGCTGACCAATCCGTGTGTGGCGCCATGCTGCATTAGGTAGGCAATCTCTCATATTGGGCCGAGAGCACCAAGCCTTCGTCTTGCTCCTCCACTCCCGGGCCAGACGTCTCTGGATTGACCAAATGCTTGCGGTGCTGCCTCTTCGACAGGTGGGCGCACGACTCGAGTCGGGCCATGGGAGCTTGTCCGTATCGGGTACCCAATCTCCCATTCGCTGCTTTGGGTGGCTAAGCATGTTGGACTCGCGACGGAGCGCCATGGTGGAATGCGAAAGTGGAGCGGCAGGAGAGGCGGGAGAAGGTTATAAAGCTGGTGCTCCCGGGGCAGAAACCACAGCAAACGCATCCGCAACCCTCTTGTCCTATCATCCAGCATACGCCCCACGCTTCCCGACTCCCTCTTGATACCTGTTGCACCGCATTCCGACAAGATGCCATCTACCACACACGCCGAGTTCAACGACAAGACCGAAGCCCTTGAGGTGGCAGAGGCTTTTTCGAATGGCATTCACGGCAAGACCATCCTCGTCACCGGTGCCAACAAAGGGGGCATCGGCTTCTCCACCCTGCAAGCTTTCGTAGGCATCCGCGCTCGAACGGTCCAATCCATCGCTCATTGTGTCGCAGGCATCTCAAGCCCCAGCGCACCTGATCCTGGCAGGCCGCAGCCCTGCGAAGGTCCAGGAGTGCATCGATGCCCTCAAGGCAGAGTACCCCAATGTCGACTACCGCGCTCTGAAGCTCGACCTGTCCAGCCAGAAAGCAGTCCGAGCGGCGGCTGCGGAGCTGTTGGCATGGTCGGATATCGACGAGATCAACATCATCGTCAACGGCGCCGGGGTCATGTGCATTCCCGAGCGAACTCTGACTGAAGACGGCATCGAACTGCACCTCGCCACCAATCATATCGGCCACTTCCTTTTCTCCTGCTTGATCATGCCCAAGCTCATCAAAGCCGCTTCCAAGAGCCCGAAAGGCGCTACCCGCGTCATCAACGTGAGCTCTATTCCCCCCCTGATTACCGGCGTCCGGTGGAGCGACATCAACTTCGAAAAGAAGACGAAGGATCTTCCCGAGGACGAGCGGCCGCATGAACCGACGGCGGTCATGTTTAGCTACTCGTTCACGGACGAGACGTCGTACAGTCCCGTCGAAGCGTACAACCAGAGCAAAGTGGCAAACGCACTGTTCAGCGTTGGCTTGAATTCCAGAGTGTACGAGAAGTACGGGATTGCATCGCTGGCATTGCATCCCGGCATCATAGCCACAGAGCTGGCTAGATACTTCCCCAAGGAGCAGTCGTCTGTTATTGAAACATTGCCAGTCACGTGGAAGACGCTGGGTGCAGGCGCTTCGACTTCGCTGGTGGCTGCACTGGACCCGAAGTTGGGGGAGGGCGTTGGAGAGATCAAGAACGGAACGCAGTACGGTGCATACCTGTCTGATTGTCAGATCGTGGAATTGCCCCCAAGGGGAGGATCGAGCGAGAATGCCGAGAAGTTGTGGAAGCTCTCCGAGGAATTGGTGAAGGAGGGTTTTTCGTGGTGAGCAGAGGGTGGCTCCACTCGCACATGAATGTCCAGTCCAGTAGCTGTGTCTGTTGGTAGCAAGATGGCTCTATTGGATGGTGTTGTTTGCTGTAACAAGGATGGCTCTATTGGGATGGTTGTGTGCCATTCAAGCGGAGATTCCGACGAATCCACATGGCCAATGACAATCCCATGAATCGAGCTTGCTTCATCGCTGCGAGGGCCTGTGTATTCTGTCCCACACCATTCTCCCTTTCCTGTCGTGCAGCCTGCCGATCCACGGGTACTTGGCGACGCGCAGACGGGCGTCTTCCCAGCCGCGGAGCTTCATGGCCCATACCATGCGCCGTATCTTCGCGGTAAGCCATTCCCCGTCGGTGCCGTCTGCTGTGCCCGCGTCATCCGTCATAAAGATGCCGCCTACCATGACGAGCCACAGTACGAGGTTCCCTTCGTCTTGCAACGACACCGTTTTGATCGTGTCTCTCAAACGCTTGGTGATGCTCTCGAGCTTCATTATTGTCCGGCGGCCACACACCTGCAGGGTCATGGTGAAGATGATCAGGCCGACTTGATACACGGTCTCCACCGTTGGCACGCGTTGGCGATGTTGCACCGAGTCGAAGGCGAGCAAGCGGTAGAAGATGGAGACCAGGACTTCTTGGAAAGACGTGAGATCGACTTCCAGAGAATGCTGGCAATGGTTGAAGAGCGAAGTCAGGCTCATGACGTCGACTAGAACGCCAAGCAGAGAGGGGTCGAGATAGTGGTGCTGGACCGAGGCGAGTGCCGCGTCGAGGTCCAAGGCCGTTGATTTCGATTTGAAAACGGATTGAGCACGCGACATTCGGTCCCTGTAAAATCTCGGCGCCTCTCCGTATTCAAGCGTGAACAAGATGTCTGTCCTGGACGGGCAACGTGTCAGTCAATAGCGTGCGTGTGCGAGCGTTCATGGCACGTACTTGCAGACTTTCAACAAGAGCTGCAGAGAAGCCTCGAGGGAGTCGAGCCCGCCACGAAGCTCGACCAAGCGTGCCAGACCATCCATGTGCACCCTGGCGGCCACAGGCTGGTTTTGAATCTGCTCTTGGGTAACCAGCGAAATGACGGAGTCCACCATGGAGTCAGACAAGGCATCGGCGCTCTCGAGCCTCTCCCGGACATGTGCCAAGCTTTTGGACCGATATTGCATGGCGACAGGCGCCGTTTCGCCTGGGTGCGAGGAGAGGGCGTTGCATGCGTGCATCAACGCAACAGCGCAGTAGAAGCCTGCTCGCTTGGTTAGGGAAGAGAGCGGAAAGGGGCGACGGGCGATGAGACTCACCATGCTTGTCTGACATCAACAGCTTGAGCCAATGGCGATTGCAGTCCTCCCTTGATATGCCAAGATTCTGGGGATACAGCCGATCGGCAACGTGGAAGAAGACTGCAGCCGGTTAGTGACAGCCCGTGGAGGCGTAGTGTTGGCCATGCAGGCTTACAACTCGAAATGACTTCTGCATACTGTTCGGTGAGCGTGACGGGAGACGGAAAGGTCCTGAAGCCCGCGATGGGGATGATGGCGCGGTAGCTCCGCTCAGCTCGTCCCGCGTTCCTGATCAGGGCGTGAGCGTTGCCGACACGCTGGCATCCGGATGCTTCGTGTTTGGCCGCTGCTATCCTGGACGGCCGATGGATGGTTTTCCCTGCATTTTTGCCCATCATGACATGGCGGCGCATCTCTCGTCTACCGGCAACCCGCCCATCCACCTCGCTGGCATTGACGAAGTGGAACATCTTCTCCATGGTTGGTTGCTCCGTACGGCTCCTTGGTCGTTGGCAAAACGGATCGGGCACCGCATTCGTTCCCCTCTCCACTGTGTTCCTCGTCGTCTACTGTATCAAGCTGAGGCTGCTGACAAATGCCGGTGCACATCCCCCAGCAGAACCGCAATCCCGGAGTTTGCCACTAAATCCGGACCTCCAACCACATGCTTTCGGCTGGCAGAACTGGCCATGGAGAACGAGCTGCATTCGTTGGTTGGTGTATGTGATATCTCAGCTTGCTTCTGTCGATGCCATTCTGATTTGCTCTGTCGATGCCATTCTGACTTGTTCTACTGTATCAATGCTATTTTAACTTGTTCTGTTAAATGCTATGTATTCTAACTTATTCTATCTATGCTATTATGACTTCCTCTGTCTATGCTATTCTGACTGGTACCAACATAAGTAAGTCCATCCACTACCGACGAACGACATTACTCAGCGCCAACCCTCCTCATCCTGTCCATTACCGAAGTCTCCAAAGCATGGCTGCCCCATGCGCTCCGTTATACATACTGGAGGAACCATCCCGCCCGCTGAACGAAGTCATTGGTAGTCGCGCCCCGCTTCGACACCTGGTCCACCGTGACCGAGCCCTCGAATGCGCTAGACATAGCGAAATGGACGACGAGCTCGCTCCCCGGACAATCGAACGCCTCGTGGCTATTGTCGAGCTTCTGCGATCCGATGAACCTCCCCCAATTCCCTAGGTCGAGAACGCCGTGGGATGATTCGCCAGCGATGAGCTCCTTGGTGTTCTGGTAGCTGACCTCGCCGCCTACCGCGTCCTCAAACGTTTTGCCGCCCAAGTCGAGTGTGCTGATGTTCATGGATCCATCGCTGTAGGTGCCGTAGAAAATCCCTTGTGCGGGCTTGTACCTGAGTCATGTAAGCCGAGACAGAGTACGTTGGACTGCGAAGCACGTACCAAGCGATGCGGCATTTGGTGACCGTGTCGGGGATGTCCTTGAAGAGGGCGATGCTGTCACGTCTCCCTCCAAGAAGGCCGTCGTCTTTCTGAACGTGGAATTGGTTCGTTGTGTTGTAGGTGGTATACGTCTCGTTGTCAGTCTTCACGATGAAGTAGGTCGGGGCCCAGTTGCAGTTTGAATCGTCCGCTTTACAGAACCTCGTCCAATCAGTGTCTGTCGATGGGGACGGCGCCGACGAAGGTGTCGATTCGGGACTGCACGCCGAGCTGGGTTCTTTGATAGGTGTGGGAGTCTCGGCTGGTGGTTGAGGTTCGGTGTCGGGGCAGTGGCTTGCGACACCCTCTCCTGGTCCTTTGCAGGGGCTCACCGAGCAGCAACCTGCCCATCCGTCCGAACAGCGGTGCCACGCTTGTGGTGCCGTGCACTCTTGGTATCGGCGCTCCAAAGGAGAAGCTGCTGCTAGGCTGAGGATGGAAGCAGCGGCCAGGAAAGTCGAGGAGGCACGCATTGTCGACCTGATGGAAAGCACGGGAAATGGGATTCAATGATTTTCGAGCGTTGAGTATAGAGGACGATGGAGGCAAGGACTCGAGTTGTTGTTGTATGTCGTCGGGATGATGGAAGTGGGATGATGGTAATGGTCGGTTGCCATCCTGGTCCTACTTATACCTACGGTTTGATGAACGTAGAAGGACGTATATCACCAGTCTCGCCATGTGCGAGACAACAGTGTGGCGCGGCATGTGGGTCGACATCAGCATCAACCTTGCGGCAAGGCTTGGGCTCGCTGCTCAGCAAACCAGACTCGAGCATTCGGTAGCTATTTTCGCAACCAACGTTGCTTGGCTTTCTATCGCGCATGGGGGCCGGGCGAAGAGGCTGAGGGGGCCACATTGGCGCAGAGGCTGAGGGGGGGCCAGAGGCTGAGCTGCAGGCTGAGCCGCGGGAAATCACCGTCGCTTACTACGTCGCAGACATACATGCTAACTACCCCGCAGCGCTGAGTTCTGTTAGTGTGCTACGAATTAGCCATGTTTTATTGGCATAGTAGCCTGTAAAAGCTCTACCCAGGAGCTAGTGAGGAGGCTCACCTAGAGAGCACGAGGGCCTGCGCGTACGTGCAAAGTTGATAGTAGGCTATGTTGCTAAATATAACATCCAGAGCTCTGATGCATTGAAACTCTTCTACAGATCAGGTCATCAAAAGGAACCCTAAACGATTATGTGTCCCCCATTCCAAAACACAATGAGCATGAAAAAGAATCCTGCAGCAAAATAAATAAAGTATGACAAGAGTGGGATTCGAACCCACGCAGGTTTCCCTATGAGAGAACTCTTGAATTCAGGCAAGCTTTCGCTTGAATCACACGCCTTAGACCACTCGGCCATCTTGTCTATGGAATACATGTTTGCTAGAATTCTGCCGCGGTTTGGTACCAATGCGTGCAAAAACATAGTGAGCCTCGTAACTCAGTCACGCATTCCTATCTGTCGCCTGTTCAATGCAAGCATTCACACGCAATATCCTCGGTAAAAGCCAAGGCTTCATAGACTACCTGATGCGCAGGCCCATCACATTCAAGATGGAATTTTGAGCGCTGGTCGTCATGCGTCGCGGGCGGTTTCAGTCCGAACTTATCCTACATATACATCTTGATGGCAGACTTACGCGTTCTGAAGTTTTTACATGCCACGTTCACAAGAGGTAGGAAGTGAGGAGACTAGAGAAGGTGCGGGGAAGAGCAGAGAAGCCGTATGAAGATGCGTGCGGAGCAAGGCCGAGGCCTGTCTGCGTGGGATAAACAAGAGCGGCATTGAGTAGGCTTTCACCGGGGGTGAAAATTTCCCGCTCATGAGTCCTGCAGGGGTTCCGTTTCTGTAGCCAAAGGTTCCGGCATCCAGGAATCCTTCCATACCCCTATTTTCATTGCTAACGAGCATCCTTGGGACGCACGGGTATCATAAACTACCTCCCTACCAAGCCTCCTCCTTAACGCCCACCGACCTCCGCCCACGTTACCGCATCCTCCCCACCCTCCCAATCATCCCCTCCACCTTCCGAACCAACTCCATCCTCTCCTTCACCGCGTGCAGCCTCTCGCCCTCCAATCTCTTCAACTCAGCCTCTAGCTCCTTCATGCGCTCCACCTGCTGCTGCTCGCTCGTGTGCAGGCCCGGCAGACAGGCGATGAGCAGCTCCAGCTGCTGCTCTTTGATGACGAGTTCGCGGCTAAGCTCCCGGATGTCCTTGTTGAACTCCTCGGCGGAGAGAGCGGGCAGGACTTGTTGTTGCGTGGGTTCGGCGGGGTCGGCGGGTTCGGCCTGTTCGGTGCCTGCCGACTGCGCGGCGGCTTGGGCTTCGAGCTCGGCGAAGGTGGCAAGGGTGGGTTGGCCTGGGATGTCGGCCGGGGGTGCTTTCTCTTTAATGTAGGTGAGGGACTTTTGCATTTGGTTGAGGAGCTGAAGGTTGTTAATGAGATTCGAGATTCTTGGGGTAGTTAGGGAGGGGGACCATGTCTAGCTCGTCTTGCAGTTGCGTGAGGATGTCGGCCATCGCTGCGAGGGAGTTTAGGCTTGTGGTGGAATGAAGCTTCCTTGCCGCATTGGAGTTTGGGAACTGAGGGAAATCGTATCCGAGAGTGAGTATAGCCTAAAGCTGCGCGTTGCTATCAATTCCCATTCCATCTCCGAGGCTTTGCGCAGGGCTGAGCTAGCGCACGGTCCCTATCCATGCCATCTTCGGATGCACTCAAAGAGCTACACACCCCAAGCATCCAGCACAAAGGAACCCCCCTCTGCACTCCCTTTTTTCCAGTCCCAGTCGCTCATTCTCTGTAAATATGTCCGTCGAACGCCATTCACCCCTTCACCCCCAACCATGATGCCTCTCAGTCTCAGGATCCGCCTGCTTACCCGCCTCCTCCGGCCCTTGTCGCGATCCCTTGCCTACCGCCGCATAGCCACAACCTCGACTGCAAACCCGGCTCCAATGGACATGCCCAAGCTGATTGTCTCGCACGGCTCAAAGCACCACGACTCGCTCGCCTCGTACCTCGAGTACGCGGACCGCAAGAACCTCGATCCCACGAGCACCGTCCATGTCGGCACGACCTACGAGTACATAGTCTTGGAAGCTCTGCAGCGCCTTGGGTTCCTGCTGAAGAGGATCGGGCGGCGGTCTGACGCCGGCATTGATCTGATAGGGTACTGGGCACTGCAGCCGCTGCGCGCGCCCATGCCAACGGTCGTGCAGTGCAAGGCGACGAACCGGCTATGCGGACCGGTTCTCATCCGCGAACTGGTAGGCACACTGCAGCACGTACCACAGCCGGGTTGGCGAATCAAGGACATCTGGGCGTGCTCGTCACGACGACGAATATCTCTAAAGGCACGCTAGAAGCGCTGGGGACGAGTACGCAGCCCCTGGCATACATGAAGGTCAGCAAGGAATGCACAATCGAGCAGATGGGGTGGAACCGCGCCGCGACCGAGCGCGGCCTTGAGGGTGTGGGCGTCAACGCGCGCTACACACCCATGGTGTCCATGGAGGCGGTCGAAAGCGTGCAAGGCGATGCCGTCATGACAGGCGGGAAGCGCTGGAGGAAAACCACTGGCATGATTCGCGTGGCGAAGGCGGTCAAGGACATTCAACTGACGTTTCTGGGAACACCCATTATCACGCAGATTGACGCGCTGCCTAGTGAGACGGCTAAGTTGGTGGATGTCATGTTGCATGCGACCCGGGGGCTTTCGAGGACGAGCGCGAGCAGGAAAAGCCCGATCAGACCGATTGATAAAGCGGATATTGATGCGCCGGGGAGGAAGAAGAGGGGGAGGCCGCCTAAAGCACTGAAGCTCGACGGGGCGACTGTTGTTCCTATTGAGAAAAGGGCGTGGGGCAGACCGCTTGGCTCAAAGAGCAAGAAGACAACACCCATATTCGACTTGCCTTATACGATGCCCCAGAAGCAGCGCACCGGCCGGCCCAAGGGCTCGAAGAATGAATCACTGACAACATTCTGTAGAACGATTGAGGTTCAGATGCCCCTAAGATGTTTTCAGGACCTTCATAGCGATCGGCGCTGGTAAGCGACCAAACCCGTACTGGACTTTTCCATGGTCTGATCCTGGCACAGCCGACTAGTCACCGTCCAAAGGCCGCATCGAAGAGCTAAGCTGGTTCCCTGGACCCTGCCTCCCTGTCTTTAAAACGATGACCTTCATGTGGAGCTAGACCATCATATTTACTACCTAGCCCACCTACTATGGCATCTGTTATGACGGCGTGTCTCTATTCAAAACGTCATTGAACATGCCCATCAACGGCGTTTGATGTCATGCCAATGGACATCGATGCTTGCCCAGAGTGCGATGGCGTAACATCAGCTTTTCACGTCAGCCATGACGCTAGATTCTTGTGCCTCAGTAAGTCTGGACAGGGTC
>QQTW01003871.1_pt1 | contig 11142 bp, 6 predicted proteins | sample 1904831 | NCBI WGS metagenome assembly QQTW01 (sample SAMN09435610, study PRJNA476489) | Subsurface metagenome, whole genome shotgun sequencing project.
TTAATCGGTCCCGACAGTTACGAAGCTGGGAGTCAGCGAACTGCCACTTTGAATCTCCAGTTGATCACCCGAATCAATCGTCACCGCACCGATCGTCAGCGAACTCGACATAGCCGGCAGCGAAACAGCGCTCGATGCCATCGGGTCGTCATCGATCGTGACGTTCATTGCCGTGCTCGCCGGCACCATGCCGATGGACCAGTTGGTAGGCTCGGTCCACGAACCCGAGGGTCCACCAATCCACGTAGCTTCGATGGCATGAGATATTGTCAAAGGACAAGCAATCAACAACACAGCGCCAAGCAGGCGCAGACCGAGAGCGGCAGAAAATCTCATGGCGACCGTGCCTCGATTGATAAGAAAAATGAACGAAAACCAGGCCGGTATCCATTTTAGCCGGTTTTCGCAAAGCCGCCAGAATTTATTGGGGTTAAGCCCTTATTCCGCAATGCCGGGTGCAAATCGCGAATACTCCAGGTAAAAGAAGGAGAATTCCAGCCGGTTCTGGCACGGCCGTCACTGCGGTAAGCAGCGGGGTCGTTCCGAACTGATCCTGCCAGACCAGCAGGTCCGCACCGTCAATTGTGCCGCTAAAGTCTGCATCTCCCAGCGTGTTGTCGTCCTGGCCGGTCAAGCCGAACCCGCGCTGCCAGATAAGAAAGTCGCGGCCGTCGATGTCGCCATCGTTGTCGAAGTCGGCATCTGGATCGGGAGTGACAATCGGTAGCGTTGAAAGCAAAATCGCGGTAGTCGCATCGGTGAACGTCGCCCGCCAAACAATTTGGCCTGCGTCGTTGAGTGCCGCGGTTCCCGCCGACCCACCGAAAGTCGCGGCGTACCCCACGGCAAAGCTAATTCCATTACTGCCGCTGATCGTTTTAAGCAATGTGCCCGGGCCCGGATCGAGATCAATTACATCCCCTTCGCGGGCAATAAGTTGAACGTTACCTGGCGTTCCTCCCCACAGACCACGATCGGTGCTCGCATTCGCCCCAAGCAACGGACTTGTAAACGCGACCTGCCCCACATTATTGAGTGCCACCGTGGGATCCATGGAACCAAAGGTAATTCCCTCTGGCGTGCCCGGCGCCGCAGAACCTTCGCGGGCGACGAGTTGGTTAGTTCCACCGGAATTCAACCACAGCGCGAAATTATTCCCATTCACCACACCGGTTCCTGCAAGGTTGGTAAAGAAAGCGACGTCGCCATCGTCATTGATTCGGGGCCCTGGTTGAGGCGTTCGCAACTCAACTCCCGAAATCGGCGATTGCGTGGCCGATTGCATGACAAGTTCCAGGTTGCCTGGCGTTCCTTTCCAAATGCCAAAGTTGTTGGTGAATGCGATGTCGGGACCGATTAACTGCCCGCGGAAGGCAACTTCGCCAGAGTTGTTAAAACTCGGTGTGTCGTCGAGCTGCAAGTACGTGGTCGAAGCCGTGGTGCCCGGTGCATGGCTGCCTGTTTGTGCCGCAAGGGCCAAGGTTCCTGATTCTTCTTCACCGGGCGTCCATACATAAACCGCGCGGTCATTCGTTGCATTGATTCCCGTACCGGTCAAACCCGTCGCGAACCCAACCTGGCCCGCATTGTTAATCCGCTTGTCGTAGTACGTGGAGAACACCGGCGCCGTGCCGGCGGCGCCTGGCGCGGTCGTACCTTCTCGGACTACAAGTTTTAAACTTCCTGCCAAGTTCGCGAACATTCCAAAGTCGGATGTCGTGGTTGCGTCTCCGCCTGCCACGAGACCGTTGAATACTATCTCGCCGGCGTCATTGGTCGCATGACCTTGATTGACAGTACTAAATATTCCGCCATCGAATCCCGGTGCGACGGTCATTCCCTGCCGTGCAATCTCTGGCCCACCTGGCAACTGTCCGTAAAACACTTGTCGTTGATTGCCTGGCGTGGGAAACGAAAGCGACGCCCACGCCGAAAGTTTTCCATCGGCATCGACGCCAACATTTCCTAAGCCATCGAACAATTCCGGACCGCCACCGTCGGCGTCTTCACGGATCGCCACCTCAGGAGCTCCCGGCAGGCCTACGAAGTAACCAAAGTCGTCGGGGTTAGGGATGCCGGCAAAAACGGAACTGAATGCCACATGCCCGTTCGCACCGATACGTGGAAAGCCCCCCAGCGTGCCATAGGTTCCGCCGACCACGGGAATAGCCTGGCCGGTATAAGCGACAACCGTGGGAGTTAAGGATTGAGCAGAAACGACCGTATAACAATTCGAGAGAATCGCTATCAGCAGTGCCAACTTCACGGTCCGAGTCATGGTGAATCTCCAGGAGCGATGGTCATTTCTTGCGAATCACATTGTCGCTATTGAAAGCAAGCTTCGCAAGAAAAAAACCGCTCCTCGGCATTAGCCAGGAATTCGGCGTAAAAACGCCATAATGCAACCCGCCCCCAGCAGGCACAAACACCCCGGCTCGGGCACGGCGTTCACTCCGGCCAAGGGGCTTGGCCCCGTGTACTGCCGTTGCCAGATCATCAGATCGCGGCCATTAACAAGTCCATCATCGTTGGCATCGCCATCACCATGAATGGCACCTGACATGGTATAGTTGCCTTGCCAGATCAACAGGTCGTCGCCGTCGACGTCGCCATCTTCGTCGAAATCAGCGCCGAACTCCGCGATCAGGCGCACGAGATTAGGAAGATATTCAGCACGCCAGCCAAAGAATCCGTCCCAAGTGATTGAACTGAAAGTCCCGGTGATCGACCCCGTCACATTCACGATATCGATGCCGACTCCATACACAGGGGTGAAACCTGATAGTGGCGTGATATGCAGGTTGCCGCCGAGCGTGGCATCGCCGTCGATATTGACCACGTCAAATTGCGATACGCTGCTGGCCTCGATTCGCAGCGAACCCGTACCAGAGTTTTCAAAATCGCCTTCGATATCAACCGTTCCGGTTTGATTAGCGAAACCCGGTCGCAACGTGCCCGCTGAGTTTGTCAGATCAGCGTTCACGCTGCCAATCGCTTGAAAATTCGCGCCACTGCCGAGAACGATCTCCTGGCCGTGCAACTCACCACCGGTGTTGATCGATATCTCGGTGTTGGAAATTGTCGTCGTGCCCGTCAGGTTGAGCTGAATCGCGCCGCTGGTGTCGGCCAACAGGATTCTATTATCGCCAAGATAGTTCGGCGCAATCGTCGCCAAACTTGAAAGATCAATGTTTCCACCGTTGGTGGCGCGAATGTCGGTCGCTCCCGTGGTGATAGAAGTCACGCTATCGAGATCTATCGTGCCACCGTTGGCGATGACGTCGGTGTTAAAGAACGTGCCTCCCTGAAAGTCCGTAACGCCGGAGAAATCAATCGTGCCACCAGACTCGGCGCGAATGTTGGCGAGCCCGCCGGTGACATAACTCGTCATCGCCGGAGCTGAGATGACTCCTCCGTTCGAGGCGGTAAAGTTAGTTGCATTAGCACTCGTGAGTGAACTGAGGTTGATCGACGAAGTGGCTCCTGAAACCTCGACATTCACGTCGCTCACCGAAGCCAGGTTGGGCGATTCAATCGATCCACCGTTGCCAGCCCGCAATCGCCCCGAGTCGGAGTTGAACGACCTTGAGAACGTCGTCAGATCAGTCAGCACCACCTGACCGCCGTCGTAGGCTTCGATGTTGGTAATGCCGGTAACAATCTGCGCGACGTTGTCGAGTTCCACTCGCCCGCCGGTCGCGATCACGTTCGTGCGGTTGAATGTCCCGCCACTAAAAGCCGTCACCGACGACATTTCCACGAGGCTGCCTGTGCCGGTGGCGAAAATATTACTCACTTGAGTGTTGCCCGAATAAGTTGCCAAGGTGGTGGGGGCAACCGTCCCGCCGTTCGTGGCAATAAAGCTTGTGCCGTCGACGCTCGTGAGGCTCGTGAGATTGACCGAAGAAGTCGCACCATCAACTTCGACCGGCAGGGTGCCGAGCGTCGTTAAATTGGGAGTCAAAATCGTCCCGCCATCTGACGCACGCAGACGTGCGGAGTCGGCAAAGTTGGTTCGAGTCATCGTCGTGAGCCCTGAAAGATTAATCGTTCCGCCGGTCGTGGCGTGAATGTTATGCGAGCCGGTGTCGATCGTCGTGAGATTCTCCAACTCGATCACGCCATCGATACTGGCCTCAACAAGGGAACTCGCGAATGTGCCGCCATCGAAATTTGTGAGCGGCGTCATGTCGAGCTTGCTCCCCACGCCATTAGCCCGAAAGGTCGAGCCACCATTATCGGCGGTATAGCTTGTCAGACTGTTTAACGAAATAACTCCACCATTCAACGCGCGGAATGAAACCGTATCGGCATTCGTCACATTGGAAAGTCCCATCGACGAAGTAGCCCCATCGATGAGCACGCCAACGCGGTTAGCAATCGTCGACAGGTTGGGAGTAATCAGCGCTCCGCCATTCGACGCGCGGAGTTCACCGACGTCGGTGGTAATGTCTCGACTGAACGTGGTTAATGCCGTCAGATCAACCGTGCTATTGCTTCCGTTCGCCTCGACAAAAGTTGCTCCAGTGACAATCGACACAACATTCTCCATCTCGATCTTGCCGCCATTAGTGGCATGCAATAATGAGTTAATAAATCCTCCTCCGGTGAACGTCGTTACCCCCGACAGATCGAGTAAGCTGTTCGTGTCATCAGATTCCAGAGTTGTGCGAGTGTCGCTTCGGCCATTGATAGTGGTCAGCACGCCGGGAGCGAACAACATCTTGCCTCCGCCCGAAGCCGCAAGTCCCGCCACGTCGCTATTGACCGTGTTAAGGATGTTGAGGGTACCTGTCTTGCTGACAAGCTTCCCACTCTGCAAATTGATCGTGCCGCTGATCGACCCTCCGCCACTGCCAACGACAAGGTTTGAAGGAGTAGTGATTTGTAGATTCTCGCTCATCGAAAGCGAGTTGATCTCAGGAGCGGTTGCGCTAAGAGTGATCGTCAGCGTTCCCGGCTGACTGATCGTCACCTGGTCGGTGATACCCGGAAGCGATGGATTGCTCGACCAGTTAGTGGCCGTGAGCCAATCACCGCCGCCGCCGCTGACCCAACTCACCGGCGCGGCCTTGCCAGGCAAGCAGTAAATACTTAGACCCACACATAGCAAACCCAGGAATACGCGGCGCAACATTGGTGTCCCCTCAGAGTGCGTGACTTGGAATCCAGCACCGGCAAATCTAACCGGGTGATTGCAGGGGGTCAAACAGAATTAATGTTGGCCTAACATTGCCGGCATTCAGAGTCAAAATGCCCTAAGAACACTGCCCCAATTTGCGACAGGCCGATGCCATAAGTCCCGCGAAGGCAAGTACTAAACCCCCTGGCTCCGGCACCGGCGAGGCCGCTACAGAGGCCGGGCTTGTTGAAAATTCACTCAATATTCCAACTCCACAATTTGCCTGCCAATCCGCCAGACTCCCCACGCTCCGATTCCGTTGCCACGCCAAAAAATCCCGGCCATCGACATCGCCATCAGAATCAAAGTCACCCGGATTAGTTGTTGAATACGTGATAAGCAACTTCGGAGAAGCGGCAGTAGCATGCTCACTCGCGGCTATCGTGATAAATGGCCCAGCTGTCGCGCTTTTCAACCGCACTCCAAGATGAGTGGCGACCCCTACGTGAGACTGCACGTAGTTCAGGTCCAAATCGATAGCAATATCGGAAGTTGAAGGGAAGGGACTCGTCTTAGTTCCCATCAAAGTTGTGGTAACGGTTTCATCTTGTAGCGAGGCTTGGCCGTCTCCCGCATAACCGTGAGCCTGAATAGTCAATCCACTAGAACCGTTGTTAATCGGATCCAGCAGAAGCCTAGCCGATGTTATTTCCGCGCCAACAGGAATCTGATCCAAAGGAAAATCCATCAGCACGTCCAATTTCGGAAAATTCGCTCCGGAACCCCCATCGATTTCAAGCGTTTGCGCCGTAGCATTACCCAGTGGAAATGAGTTGCCTGGACGCAACTGCACATCGAACGTCGGTTGGATTTCAAGCTGAATTTCATTCTCGTTGGGGATGGTCATCCTGAATCGGTCCACATCAACGCCATCATCAGCATCGGCTGCGAATCCTCCATGCCACGAAGTATCCGTGAGTACCGCGGATAAGCTTGGAATGGTGGCGACAGTAGAGCCATTAATACCCTGCGCGGTTAGTCCCGTCGCTCCATAGTCAGTCACCGTAAACGATGCGTCGACACTTTGGCCTTGGTTATTAGAGAAAGTGGCGGAGAGTTGATACCAACGGTTAGATAACATCGTGAGACTTTGCTCTAAGACGGGATAAATACTCCCATTCGCCAGCCTCGCCCCTATGCCCAAATAGCTGCCGTCGTCATATCTGTTGACGCCCGCGAAGAACGTGTTACTTCCACCAAATTGAAACGGATGGCCAGACGAAACACTCGTCAGATAGACTTCGCCTAGAAGTTCTAGACTTCCTTGGACGGGAAGTGACAGATCGCCAGTCTTAAAAAACGTCGATACCGTGATGTCTTTTCCGTTAGGAAAAGCACTCGGCGTGAGATAGGTCAGTGCGTGTCTGCCGCCTAATTGAAGTCCCCATGAACTATCAACACCACTACTAGAACCTCCGGCAATCACTGGGCCTGGAGATTGGGTGTATTGATTAAAAAGAGCGATGTCAGTGAAGAAATTCTCGAACTCAACAGTGGTAGTTTCACCACGTACTGCAGACCCGACAATACAAACTATTATTATCGCAAACACGATATGTCTTTTAATAGACGTATCAGTAAATAGCGCGGTCATGGGGAATCGCCTGAAAAAAGTGTCCTCCGAATTGCAACTGCGATTCTAACCAACCGCTTGGAGAAAAACTATTTTTTATAGCGATAATTTGAAAAAAGAGCACCGAATCCGAGCAACAACAAGGCACCTGCGGGCTCCGGTATCGCGATACTCGCGCTCAACACCCCAACTCCATAATTTGCTTGCCAATCCGAAAGACTACCCACGCTCCGATTCCGTTGCCACACCAATAGGTCGCGGCCATCGACATCGCCATCAGAATCAAAGTCACCCGGCGTCGCCACGGCATACTCATAGGCACCTCGATCGAATCCCTCACCCATCGGCCGCAAATGACCGACGAAGTCAAAAAACGGTGCGAGCTGCGAAGTTCCTGAATCTTTGGCTAGTGATGTTGGTGAAAGTTGGTAGTTGTCCGCGACGAGATTCGAAAACAACCCAGCGTATTGGCTAGTAGTGACAGCGATCGAATTCAGATCGAGATTAAAAGCACTTTGCCACTGCGAGAAGTTGTAAGCCTGTTCGATTTCCTCTTCTTCTTCGTCGATTGTCACATTCAATCGCCCGATCATCACGTTGTAGTCGCTCGTGAAGCCAACCATCGCTTCGTCCGAAATATCAATGGCCCCGCGAGACGGGTGATCGGTAATGAGAATATTGTTGAGCACGGTGTTGTTACTGCTATCGTGCTGAATGTTGAGTGCCCAACGGCCATTGTTTGCTTGATGAACGGTATTGTTGATCACCACGTTGCCGGACGAACCCTCCGCGCCATCGATCTTATAAAGCGATATCCCGCTCGCATGATTGTCGTACAGCAAATTGTTTTCGATTCGCGAGTTCGCCACGCCATCTATGTTGATGCCACTGCCGCCGCCGTTGCCGTTGTTGTAAATTTTGTTGCCGCTCACGAGGGCATCGGAGATCATTCCATCCCCGCCCAAACTCGCATCTCCATTCATGTGAATGCCGTTGCGATAATTATTGAAACTCTCGTTGTTGCGAATCACGGGCCGGTCGCCGCTATTGGAAACATAAATGCCGTGCTCGATGGTCGAACCCGAGGTCTTGTTGTTCTCGATTAACAAGTCATCGACGAAGCCCGTAAAAATGCCCCAATAATCGTTATTCGTCGCGGTGATGTTACGAATTGTCACGTGGCTGGCGAGGTTAGTGCCACTCGCCCCCACACTGCGTACGCCCGCGCGGTCCATGCCGGTGATGCTGAAGCCATCGATCGTCACCCACGAGGCGTTCTCAAGATTGATTCCGTCTAGGTTGGTCACCGTATTAGGTGTGTTAATCATCACTCCCGGCTGGGCGAAGAACTCAATCGGCCTCGCGGGGTTGCCGTTTAGCGGCGGCAAACCGTCAGCCGTCAAATGAAAACCGGTGTAGCTGCCGGGAAGGACCGTCACCCGGTCGCCCGCCTGAACTTGATTAGCCGCGTGCTGCAAAGTTCGCCACGGCGAACCATTCGCTCCACTGTTCGCGTTGTTGCCGGTAGTCGAGACGAAATACTCCGCCGCGTTGAGATGGCTAACCGCGCACACGGCAATAGCCAATAGGCATGCAAGCCCGCTCTTGACCAAGCCCATGGTCGGTTCCTCCGCTTCTGTTCCGAAACAAACGTGAGCAGGCCCGCTAACGAATGCGACATTATTAGAACAGATGCCGTTCGAAATCGCAAAAGCTGCTAGCGTCTCAGTCGTATGAGCGAACAAATGCCAAACCAAACAAGAACCATAGAATTCGGCTCCGGCACCGGCGAGGCCGCTTCAGCGGCCGGGGAAAAAGTGAACGCGCCCAAATTTCCCACGCCGTAGTACGCTTGCCAATCACCTAGCGCGCCAACAGCGGTGTCACGCTGCCACGCCAAAAAATCCCGGCCGTCGACATCTCCATCGATGTCAAAATCTCCTGGCAGCGATTCGCTGACATCGGTAAGCGACCAGTCCAGCGTGCCAAACGACAGAATATCCTCCGGACCTCCCAAAAACGCGGCACCTGCCGTTGCTTGCCACAAGGTTCCGTTCCCAAGGGCATCTTCGAGCAGGTCGAACAACTGATCGGGCGTAAATGGCGTTTCATCGCCGTTAAATCCGCTTTGGCCCTCGGTGATTAAAGAGAACAATGATGTCGACGAAGTGCCAGAAGACACATCGAGACTCAGCAAATCGCCGCCGAAGTCTTCGTCCCAGTCCAGGGCCACAAATCGATTGATGGGCGACACGTCGGCAAACGCACCGGTCGATGTGCCAACGATCTGTACTTCGATGGGTTCAAACGTTTCGAACAAATGGAAGATCGGATTAGGAACCTCCACGTAATAAAAGTTGTCGCTGTCGAGGACGGCGGTTATGGTGATCCCCTCGCCAGGAATTCCAAATTCCGTCTCGAGCGGCAAGGTCCCTACGCCGTTAAGTTCAAAGATCCGCGCGTCAGCGTAACCAACCATTAGTGCCAACAGACCGCTGACAACAAGAAATCGCCACATGGCCAAACCTCCCGTTCCACAACATGCTGCCCCTTTCAAAATTGAGCACGATGACTTTGATCTGGCCGGCGATAAGATTCTGCGCGATTCCCGTGTGCCTTGTCATCCCCCTGTTTGGAAATGCAAGAAATGCTTCACCGAAATGATATCACCGCCTGCGATAGACTCGCAGCCGCTTGTCAGGGATTCGCTGTAGCGAACGGCTTAGCGAGTAGCCTCCCATGAGAACCAACACGAAAGCATTCGGCTCCGGTACAGTGCTGCTTGCACTAAGCGCCCCCGCGCCATAATTCGCCTGCCAATCGGCAATATCCCCGATGCTTGGATTCCGTTGCCACACTAGGAAGTCACGCCCATCGACGTCACCATCGTTGTCGAAGTCACCCAAGCTATCGGTGACAATTTCAAATGCACCAACATCCGGCGACGTGCCTCGCGAGTTGCCAAGGATATCAACCGATGGCGAAAAACCCGGCAACGATTGATCGACGCCCTCACTCGTATCCGTCGGCACCCCATACTGCATCACTAAATTTACAAACGCTTCGCGAATCGTAGACGATCCGTCGGCAAACGCACCGGTCGCTGAATTCCATCGCGGCACGACAAGCCCCGCGAGCGACGGCAAGCCGGGGTTCGTCGTGATTCGATTCACGTCCGAGCCGTAGTTGATTGCCTCAGCCGGATCAGTTGGAATCGCCACGCCTCCGTTCCAATATTGATTGCCGCTTAACGCCCAAGCATCGATATCTGCCGGCGGTGTATCGGAAAAATCATTGCTCCCGCCAAACGAAGCGCCCATCGTACCCGTGGGGTCGCTCCAAATGTTGTTGTAAAAATAGATATCGTCGTTCGTGACCGCCGCATTCTCGACATTCACCCGCATCGCGTAGGCCAGCGACGGCAAGTCGCCCGTGACCGTGTTGTTGCGAAAGGTGATCTGCTCGCCACTTTTCACGCCGAACGCAGCACGCATGACGTTCGACGAGTTGCCGAGCATCAAATTGTTCTCGACCATCACGTTGCGGGCTTCGATGTACGGCTTGCCATCCTCGCCGATCAGTACGAAATTTGAACCAGAACTCCCCTGCCAGTTAAGAAACACATTGCGCTCGATGTTCACCCGATCGTTGCCAACGAAGATATCATCGTCATCGTTACTGTCTTTGATCACAATGTACGCTGAGGTATCATTCCCGTTCGCACGACCCGAGCCCACGAAATCATTAAAGAACACATTATTCCGGACCGTCACGTCTTCAATTGAATTGATGTCGATGTGCTCATCCGAGCCGGCCTGGTTGTAAAACATATTGCCTTCGACCAGCACGTTGGTCACGCCATTATTGATTTTAAGAATGTCATTGTTATAGCTATTATGCAGGACGTTGTTTCGCACGGTAATATTGCCAACGCCGCTGTTCCCGCCCCCACCGTCGATATGAAACACCAGCGGTGAGGCCCCTGCCCCCGAGTGGGCGATGTCGAAACCCTCCATGGTGATTCCACTCGCCCCACGATTGTTCACATACGCGACGACCGTTTGGCTGTTGTGCCTGAGCCGCGCCTGATACGGCACCTCCGAACGAACGGTCACGCCTTGTGCGAATGTGCCGACCAGCGATTGTCGGCCCGTGTACGTTCCGGGCCGCACGAGCACGGTCGCGCCATCGACATTGTTGTCGTGCAATCGACCGAGCGCTCCGCCGATTGTTGCCCAGGGACTCGCCATCGAACCGTTGCCGGTCGAGTCGTTGCCATTGGTCGCCACGTAATAAGTTTGAGCCGAAGCAAAAGAAGCAATTGAAATCACAACCGCCGCAACGCGCAAGACTCGCGCGAGAAGAATTTGATTCATGTCGAAGCCTG
>QQTW01003872.1_pt1 | contig 11141 bp, 6 predicted proteins | sample 1904831 | NCBI WGS metagenome assembly QQTW01 (sample SAMN09435610, study PRJNA476489) | Subsurface metagenome, whole genome shotgun sequencing project.
CCATTTCCTGGCGGCGGCCATTTCGGGAAATTCTACGCTTATGATCCAAGGTACTGCAGGCACCGGAGAAGAGGCGATACGCTACGGGTGGAATTATGCCAGGCTTTTATCTGAAGGCCCCTCCCCTGCCGCACTGGTGGTTTCACCTATGATGCGGGCCATGAGAGAAGGCAAAATGGCACGTATCGAAGAACTCACGCGTATAAATTCTGATGTACAGGATACGCTCATCACCATTCTGTCTGAAAAGACTTTGCCGGTACCGGAACTGGATACAGAAATACAAGCCAACCAGGGCTTTAACGTGATTGCAACTGCCAACAACCGCGATAAAGGTGTAAATGAACTCTCCGGTGCATTAAAAAGGCGTTTTAACACAGTAATCCTGCCGGTGCCTGAAACCATGGAAGAAGAAGTAGATATTGTGCGAAGGCGGGTGGAAACCCTGGGCAAGGTATTGCAATTACCTGCTGAACCACCGGCCTTACAGGAAATAAAGCGGATAGTCACCATTTTCCGTGAACTCCGGGCAGGTGTAACACTGGATGGTAAAACTAAAATTAAATCGCCAAGCGGTACCATGAGTACAGCAGAAGCTATTTCTGTGGTGAATAGCGGAATGGCCCTGGCTGCCCACTTCGGCGACGGTGAGTTAAAGGCAGATGATATTGCTGCTGGCTTAATTGGTTCCGTGGTAAAAGACCCCATCCAGGACCGGGTGATCTGGCTGGAATACCTGGAAACAGTAGTAAAAAGCCGGGATGGCTGGAAAGATATATACCGGGCATGCCGGGACATAGTAGTATAGTTATTATTCTGCAAGTAAATAGCTGATAGAATATGTTAAAAAGCACAAAAATCCAAAATGCGGAAACTTGGAAAAACAGACCTTCTTAACGCAGCTATATCAACTGTTCGTCCCCAATCTTTAACTTCTGCTGGATTTAGAAATTTACTATGATACGCCTACTTGGGATTCGCCACCATGGACCAGGATCTGCCAGAAGTGTAAAACAGGCACTGGAACAAATCCGGCCAGATCTTATTCTGGTAGAAGGCCCGCCGGATGCAGATTCCCTGTTAACTTTTGCCGGCAGCCAGGAAATGGAACCCCCAATTGCTTTACTGGGATACCAGCCAGATAAACCGCAGCAAGCTATATTTTATCCCTTTGCCGTATTTTCCCCGGAATGGCAGGCTATTCAATACGGGTTGTTGAATCAAATTCCTGTCCGGTTTATGGACCTACCCCTTATGCATAGTCTGGCCATTGAAAAGCCTGAAAATGAGAGCGGGCCTGCAGGAAAAAGTAAGAGCCAAACCGAAGAACCCCATGCGGAGCAAACTGACCTTCCGGAACGTACAGATATTCCCTCCTCAGAAGACCAGTCAACTGATGCTTTTATTCACCGGGACCCATTAAAATACCTGGCAGAAGCAGCCGGTTACCAGGAAAGCGAATTATGGTGGGAACATACTTTTGAGCAACGTCTGGACTCAAGCCAGGTTTTTGAAGCGATTCTCGAATCCATGCAGGCATTGCGTGAAAATTTACCGGCCCGCAATGATTATAAGGAACAACTCCGGGAAGCGTATATGCGAAAGATGATCCGCCAGGCACAGCAGGAAGCATTTGAAACTATCGTAGTTATTTGTGGGGCCTGGCATACGCCAGCCCTGCTGAACCTGGATACCCGCAAAGCCGATGATGAGCTGTTAAAAAAGTTACCGAAAGTAAAAGTAGCATTTACCTGGATTCCCTGGACGTACAGCCGGCTCACTTTTGAAAGTGGATATGGAGCCGGCATACATTCCCCTGGCTGGTATGAACATGTATGGAATTTTCCGGATGACACCGCCCTCCTGTGGTTAACGCGGGTAGCCAGGTTGTTCCGCGAAAAGCAGATGGATACTTCGGTAGCCCATGTAATAGAAGCAGTACGGCTGGCAGATATGCTGGCGCTGATGCGGAATTTTCCCAGGCCGGGGTTGCATGAACTAAATGAAGCCACCCAGGCTGTTATTTGTTCCGGTGAAGAAATACGGATGCAGTTAATTCAGGATGAACTGATTGTAAGCAATAAAATCGGAAAAGTGCCCCCGGAAGCACCCAAAGTGCCCCTGCAACATGACCTGGAGAAACACCAGGGCAAATTACGCTTACCACCACATGCCGACGACAAAGTATATGTTCTCGACCTGAGGCAAGCCAATGACCTGGAACGAAGTAAATTGCTGCACCGCCTAGCCTTACTGAACATCAAATGGGGCAGAAAGGAAAGTGTATCAGGCAAGGGTACTTTTAAAGAACAGTGGCGTTTACGCTGGCAGCCTGAATTACTGGTCAAAGTGATTGAGATGGGCATTTGGGGCAATACCATTATGGAAGCTTCCAGTGCCTACGTTTCCCATTCCAGTACTCAGTTAGAAAAACTTTCGGCAGTAGCTGCCTTACTTCAGAATACCATACCGGCAGAATTACCTTCCGCTACAGCTATTCTCATCAAGCGCATCAATGAACTTGCCTCAGCCGGTTCGGATATTGTACAACTCATGGAAGCGTTACCTCCGCTGTCCCAGGTAAGCCGCTATGGGAATGTGCGGAAAACGGATACAGCCATGCTGGATACATTAATAGATGGACTGGTGGCCAGAATCTGTATTGGTTTGCCCAATGCCTGTTTTGCCCTGGATGATGAAGCCGCCAGTGATCTGTTTGGAAATATTACGGAAGTTAACCAGGCCATCCTGCTTCTGCAACAGGAACATCATAGGCAACTCTGGCAACAGGTACTCTTACAAATAAGTCATAAAGAGCAAATTAACGGGCTACTTTCAGGCTGTGCCTGCCGCTTATTGCTGGATGCCAAAGCCTTGTCTGGAGAAGAAGCAGCTACACAATTCAGCCTGGCATTGTCTCCGGGCAATAATCCGGCCTATTCTGCCGCCTGGCTGGAGGGTTTTCTGAAAGGCAGCGGCATGATCCTGCTCCTGGACAATGTATTATGGCACATTCTCAATCAGTGGGTTGCTGGGCTGGATACCGGAATTTTCTCTGCTTTACTTCCATTGCTTCGCCGGACATTTGCTAACTTTTCTCCTTCTGAGCGCAGAAAGATGGGCGAAAAAGCCAGAAGTGAAAACGCCACCCATTCTATGGCTGTATCCAAAACCGCCATTGAGTTTAATATTGACCGGGCCGGAAAATCCCTGCCGGTCATCTGCCAGTTGCTGGGAATAGATAATAGTTTTGTATAATAACTCCCTGTAAAAAGATAAATTTGTTCATATATACTCATGAACTTTAGGTTAAACGCACTTGCAAGCGAGATTATAGATATTAGCTCAACTTAGTAAAAAAGCAGGAAAGCGCCATATTTGTAAATGGAGATAAGAGACATATTCAGTTCAGTGCCTGATTATCGTAGGGAATGTGCCTTAAAACTGCACCTATTGAGTGATCTATTGATCATCAGCCTGTGTGCCGTTTTGAGCGGGACAGAAAATGATGAGGAAATTGCTACTTATGGAGAGGAGAAGAAAGGGTTTTTAAGCACTTTTTTTATCTTTACCTAATGGGATTGCCTCTCATGATACTTTTACACGGGTGTTCCGTTTTTGGATACAGACAAGTTTGCTCAATGTCTTTATGAACACTCAAGGAAATTATTAGACTTTTTACAAGCGCATCATATCAGCATACATGGCAAAGTGCTAAAGGCCACCGCCAAGAGAGGCAAGAAAAAGAGCGGCATCTGTATAGTAAGTGCCTGGGCCTGTGAACAGAACTTAGTGCTTGGCGGGATCACAACAAGGGAAAAGAGCCACAAAAAAAAGGCCATAGCAGTAGTCACAAGCAGTAGTCAATATAGATGCCGGACCTGCCGACAAGCGTGTATTTGGGCCCAGCTAACAGCCCACAAACAGGTGAGTAAATTATAGACAAAGGGGGTCATTATATCCTATCACTGGGGAAAAAACAAAAATGTGCCTTTGAACAGGTAGCCGATTATTGCAAACACGTAAAGAACTGCTCAACAGGAACAAAAGTGTGGGTTTTGGCTCTGGACACATAGAAACCCGTATTTGCTATGTCTTGCAGAAATTGGACTTATTAGAAGAACTACATCCCTTCAGGCCGTCTATACTGCCTTTCAGTCCTTTGCCATCGACAGCCTGCCAGAAGCCTTCACTGCCAGAGACTGATTTGCCAAAGTAGGTTTCATTCACCTGGTTATACAAGTTGTAATCCAAACCTGTTAACAACCTGCGTAGCACATCAGGGATCGGTTTTTGCTGTCACAACCTGTCTCTGTCTGCTACTAATTGTGCATGTTCCCGCTGCCTCCAACGGTGAATACCCGGCTATGTCTAATCTTTTTCCTGAGCGTAAAAGGGCTACTAACATACCTGTTAGGACAAATGCCAGGTTATGGCGTTTGCCCCTGTTGTCGCGCTCATCTACCAAATGCGCTTGTAAATGCTCATAATATGGCGTAACCTGGTTTTTTGTAGGGGTTGGTTTGCATCTTTGTTTGTTTTGCTTAACTTCCTGTTTATAGCGATCAAGGCCAGTATTTCGCTATTTTGTGCCTGAGGAATGCGACACTCCTTTCCAGCTGGCCCATACCTTCTACACCATCTTCAATGCTGATCCAGCCATTGAAACCTACCCGTTTCAACTCAGTAAAAATAGCATCATAATCATTTAGTCCTTTGCCAATTTCGCCATGGCGCAGCCGTTTTACATAGCCGGCAGAACCACCTTCTTCCCGCCGTAAGTCTTCAATCGTGCCTTCGGTCAGATACCGGTCACTGGCATGCATGGTTACTACCCGGTGCGAAATCCGTTTGAGTAATTCCAGTGGATCTTCACCGGCAATATATGTATTACTAGGGTCATAATTTACGCCAAATCCGGGCTGCTTTATCATTTCCACAAGTTTACAGAATACATCCATTTTTTGGGCAAATTCAGGATACTCCCAGAAATCATCTTTGTAGTGGTTTTCAATAATCAGGGTAATCCCTCGTTCGCCCGCATAAGGCAAACAGGCCTCTATCGATTCAGCAGCCAGCTTTATACCTTCATCAACCGAGAGTTCTGGCCTGCGCTGACCGGAAAGTACCCGGCAATACGTGCCGCCCAGTACATAGGTCATATCAATCCAGCGTTTTTGCCTGGCAATTTCCTTTTCACGGAACACCTTATCGGGATGGGTAAAATCCGGAGAGCAGCACATCATCGGAATTACTTTGCCCTTGTCTTCTACCTGCTGACGAAAAAGTGGCCAGTTTTTTTCATCAGCCATTTCAAGAAATCCGGCATACCATTCCAGTCCTTCAATATCAAGGGTGGAGGCAAGTTCAATCCATTCAGATACACGCATGGAGCCGTCTTTACATAGGGCCTGCATAAAAGCTTTGGGAAAAGCAGCCAGTGTAGGCATAGGAAGATATTATTTTAAGTAGAGAGTTAAAATTGAGTATAAAGTAGATGAGTTAAAAGCCTTTGATTTACAGTGCTTTACCCACTTTAAAGTTTATATTTTAAACTATTCACTTATTAAGAGATGTGTTTTATTGGGTTTACTTTGGCACCTGCACGGTTTGGGTATTTTTTGGCGGATTACGCCCGATAAAGGGATGTTGCTCCAGATCGACTACCTGTCCGCTGATGGGGCCACTTTCGTCGGCCAGCCAGTAGATGGCAGCGGCAGCAATTTCGGAAGGCCACAAAATACGCCCGGCAGGTGCAAAAATATCCGGCAGCGCTTTGTACCAGTTTTCGGCAAGGCCTTGTACCTGTTTGCGCTCGATTTCCTTTTCAGTGAGCACCCAGCCAGGATTAATCTGGTTTACACGTACGCCAAATTCCCGGTGCAGGGTATCGCCCAGGTTGCGGGTTAATGTCATTAAAGCCCCTTTCGACACGCTGTACGCAAATAAATCCGGTTCGCCACACCAGGCATTCACTGAGCCTATATTTAATACAGAACCGCCGGTTTTGTGGAGATGTGGTAATCCTGCCTGAATAAGTGCAAACGGAGCCAGGGAATTTACTTCCAGTACCTTCCGGAAAAACGGTAGATCCGTGGTTTGAATATTGGAAGATACGACCAGGGCTGCATTATTAACAATGGCATCTACCTGGCCAAAGGAATGTAAGGCTACCTCAACCAGGCGCTGAGGTGCTCCTTCAGCCGTAATGTCTTCAATATGTAAAACAGCTTTATTGTGGCCTATGGCGGATACAAGTGCTTCTCCAAGTTCCTTCTCCAGGCCATGAATCACCACGCGGGCTCCTTCTGCCACACAACGCTCCGCAATCGCTTTACCAATACCTGTACAACTTCCGGTTACAATTACTACTTTATGTTGCAGCCTCATTGTTATACCGGTTTAAGTACACTTTTTACGACTTCGCCCTTGTGCATTTTTTCAAACGCTTCATGCCACTCAGTAATCGGCCATACCCCACCGATAATGGGTTTTACATTCAGTTTTCCACTGGCCAGCAACGCCAGTACCCGTTCCCATACCGGCCAGTTATGACTGAAACTGCCTTGCAGGGTTACATTTTTCTGAACTAAAGGGTCCAGGGAAAAGCCCAGGGGTTGGGGTCCCCACCCTACTTTGGTGATCAGGCCATTGGGGCGTACCAGTTGCATGGCAATTTTCAGGGTGGCACTTACGCCTGCTGCATCAATCACACAATCGGCACCCAATCCATCCCGTTTACGTGCCCACTCAGTGGCATCGCCGGCAATGGTATCACAGCCATATTGCCTGGCAATATCCAGACGGGTTTTATCTGCCTCCAGGCCCACAATGGCTACTTCGGCCCCACACAGCACTGCAACCGCTGCGCAAAGTATGCCTATGGTTCCTGGCCCCAGTACGATCACACGATCGCCCGGCTTGATCCGGGAGTTTTCTACTATCGCATTATAAGCTACACTACATGGTTCAGTCAGGCAGGCCTGTTCAAAAGCAAGTCCTTCAGGCACCTGGTGCAGGCAGCGGGCGGGTACCCGTACAAAGCGGGTCATGGCTCCGTTTACGCCGTAGCCAAACCCTTTCCGGGTTGGGTCAAGGTTATAAAGCCCCCTCCGGCTCATGGGATTAGCCGGGTCAATAACAGCAGCTGTTTCGCTTACTACCCGGTCTCCCTCCTGCCATCCGGTTACCCGGCTGCCTTTTTCAACCACATAGCCGCCAAATTCATGGCCCAGTACAACCGGGTAATTCACCGGCCAGCTGTGGTCGGATGTCCATTGGTGGAGGTCGCTGCCACAAACGCCTACATTGGCTACTTCCAGCAATACATCTTCGTCACCAATGACGGGTTTGTCGAGTTCACGGATTTCAACAGCGCCTTTCTCCGGGGCATAATTTACAACGGCAGCAGATTTCATGTGTATAAAGTTTTTTAAAGATGATCTGATTGAAAAAGAAATTATGGATACAAACGTGCAAAAATCAAAAAAAACAGGAACCTCCATGCAGGAATTGGCGACCAGACTTTCTTAAGCCATTCCTACAGCTACATCTCCGTAGGCATGAATTTTCTGGCAGATCAGGCGCAGTGAACTTTCCAGGTCGCCATCGGCTGTTTTGAAAGAGTGGGCATCAATCGTAAGCGGAGCGCCCAATACGACCAATGGTGCCCCATACTCAGGACAACGGATGGCCTGTTCCAGAGAAAGTCCGCCAATGGCCTGAACCGGAACACGTACCGCCTGCACTACGGCACGCAGCTGATCCAGCGGGCTGGGCATGCGTTTGCCCTGGGCAGCAATTCCCCGGCGCTCATCATATCCGATGTGATGGATCACATAATCACATCCCAGGTCTTCCAGCCATCTGGCACCGGCTACCATATCCGGGCATACCATATTATCCCCCATCACTTTTACGCCAAAATCATGGCCTGCTTTTACCACACAGCGGATGGTTTCTTCGTGCGCCCTGGCCATTACTACCACATGGGTAGCTCCAACTTTGGCCATCATCTCCACTTCCAGATAACCGCCATCCATGGTTTTGAGGTCAGCTACGATGGGTACATGGGGAAAAGCTTCCCGCAATTTTCTTACCCCATGTAAACCTTCTGCCAGAATCAAGGGGGTTCCGGCTTCAAGCCAGTCTACCCCTGCCCGCATAGCCAGTGCGGCTGTTTCCAGGGCTTCATCAATATTGGTAAGATCCAGTGAAATTTGAACGATAGGTTTCATGCCGGGAAAGTATAAAAAATACTAATTATAGTGCTAATTTTTATTTAATATTTTTTACAGGTATAAAAATGATGCAAGCGCAGATGAATAACATAAGCCTCAATCGGCCGATCAATGTAATTTTGATTTTCATACTTACATGATAGCAATAGAATTCTTGTAAAGTTTAATGCCGTTTCTTTTTACCAATCCAGGAAAACAGCTACTTATTTTAAGCCCAATGTATTTGTACTATAATCCAGGCAGGCAAGAATATTTTTTTCTTCTGCTGCCAGCTTTTCTTCATTGCTTAATTGTGACACCCTGGGAAGCGCTACTTTTTTATTACTTTGCCTGGCCAGCCGTAAGGTTCTTGCCAGTTCTGTAGGGGGCCTTCCCTCAAAAGTGGACCAGTACTCTTCCTTTAGGCAAGGAATCTCCAGTGGATCGCGGGTGATCATTTCCAGGTTGAATGTTACCTGTGGATTATGTTGTTTGCACAGGGCTACAATTTCTTTTAAATTTAATATGCCTGTGCCCAAAGGAACTTCTGACAAGAGAAAGCCATCTGCATATTCCTCCATGGCCATGTCTTTTACGTGGGTGCTGAAAACGAAAGGGGCTAAAGTGCGGACTACTTCCATGGGATCTTCCATTAAGGCAATGCTATTGCCAAAATCGAGTGTAACGCCCACCCACTCACTGTTGAGTTGCTTGAGCATATTTGCCAGCTCGCCTGCCAGCCAGTCTTTATGGTTTTCTACAGCTAATTTAACTTTGTATTTTTTCAGCACTGGCTCTGCTATTTGTAAGGGAATCAGGGCACTTTTTTTAAACGCATCCCATTCCCGCTGCGATTTAAACGTTTCATACCTGCGCCCCCCCAGGCTTACTGTCCGGAGTATCGTGGCTCCTGCTTCTTTTGCATGTTGTACATCCTGTTCAAACTTTGAAATATCCTCAGTCTTTCTGGGCAAACTGATGGAGCCTTCCATATACAGGTTCAGTTTCTCGCGCTGGGTTCGCACTTTTTTGGCAAAATCTGCGCTCCAGTTATTTACAACCACCTGTACCCCACCGGCACCAATTCGGTGGCAATGGTTGATCAGGTCAATGGCGTTGGTAAACCCAGGGTAAGATTTACTTTCTATTTTTGAATTCCACCGGATGCCGTACGAATGTACGACCACACCCATGCGCATTTCCTTAAAGAATACAGGCATTTCAGGAAATGCCAGGGCAATGGTCCCAACAGCCGTTTTCTGCAAAAAATTTCTTCTGTTCATGGGTGTGTAGGTTTAAAAAATAGGGAATAACCTGGAGTCAGTTGAAAAATAGAGGTACACCAGGCTATTTAGAAAAGAATGAACATTTGATCATTTGTTTAATTGCTGCCACCCGATACTTTTGTTTCCAGAATATGCTGGTTTAACTCTTTGGCAGTCCAGGGGATTACCCTGCCCTGAGTAGTATGCCTGGTTGTTCCCACCAGGCGTTTGCTTACCGGCCCTGCCTCATTTCCCCATTCATTGCGGATGTACGTCAATATGGCTGTAATGGCTCCATCATCCATGGTAGAATGGGCCGGCATTACCGGCAAAATATCCGGCGAATTATACAGCTTCCCTTTCACCTCCACCGGGCCTTCCATACCATGCAAAATAATCAGCGCTAAGCGTTTTTCATCTCCCAGTACCCAATCAGAGCCGATCAGTGGTGGTGCAAACCGGTTAAGTCCACTTCCATCTGTTCCATGACAGCCAGCACAAGTTGTCAGGTAATGCTGCCTGCCCAAGGCAAACAATTTCTGGTCATCCGGACTTAAGGGATTTTTTTTCTGTGAACTGTTTTTTTCAACGGTATGGCCTGGCCATTCTAATAAAGTTGAAAGTGCTTGTATGTGTGAAGCTTGTAAAATGCCACTGGTATTATTTAAAATTTGCGGTTTACCGGCTAGGCGGATGGGTTGCGCATTGGTATTGTTTCCCTGGATAGAGAGTGCTGTAAGTACGGCTTTGTGCTGCCAGCCAAAACTTGCTGCATCCACATCCAGCATGGCCAAAAGCCCGGATAGTTCTTCCGGATTTCGCTTGCGGATAATTGCTGTTGTCAGCATTTCCATAAATATTTCCCTGTATGGTTCAGGCGTTTGCCACCCCGGTGATTTCCATAAAGTCTGTAAAAAGGCGAATTCCTGATCCTCCAGACTACTTACTACTGCATCCCTGATCAAGGGAGAGGCTCCGTATTTTTCTGTAATTCCGGCTAATAGCTGGTGCGAAACCTGCGGGTCAAGTACCGAGGCAGACAAAGCCATCTGCAATATTTGTTCAAGCGGGGCTTGCTGCCAATGTTTCAACAGATGTGCTTCTAATTGTGTACGCACCTGTTCATTATTTTTAGCAAAAGGCTCCATCAACCGTAAAGCTGTAGCCTGCAGGAGTGGATGTTCATCAGCAAGTACACTGAAAAGCAAACCGGGACTGAGCAGTTGCATACCTTCCAGTGTCCATAGCGCATGAAAACGGCCTAAATAAAAATCTCCTTTGAGGGCTACATTTTCTACTGCTTGCTGTATACTTTTATCCTTCCGTTCAATAAGCAGTCGTTGTGCTACATCCCTGTACCAGCCATCCTGGTGAGATAAGCTGGCAATTAATTCCTGTGAACCGGCCTGAGACATTTTTTTGTGCGAAGATGCTTTCCATTTTTTGGGGACAATACGCCATATCCTTCCCCGGTTAACAGGCTGCACCAGTTTCCGGGTAATGGTTTGTTCCTTCAGATAAGGTGTTACATAGGCCCCATGCTGAACAAGCCCTCTGTACATATCGGCTATATACAGTGCCCCATCCGGACCAGTAGCAGTATGTACCGGGCGAAAGCGTTCATCGGTTGAAGCCAGAAACTCTTTGCCTGGTCTGG
>QQTW01003873.1_pt1 | contig 11140 bp, 8 predicted proteins | sample 1904831 | NCBI WGS metagenome assembly QQTW01 (sample SAMN09435610, study PRJNA476489) | Subsurface metagenome, whole genome shotgun sequencing project.
GACATTGCAGTCCATATCCTAAAAATAGCGCTTTCGGCTCTGGTAGCTACAGTTCCCAAAGCCAGTCCACAAACAATGCTTGCAACTCGAATTCTTCGTGCTTCTGGGAAAGTCGCACCGGATGCAAGCCTTATCACGAGAAATGCGGCACTGATAAGGCCACTGCTTGAAGTAACAGATGCTTTCGAGGACGAGTTGGCCCTCCGTCTCATGTCTAGACTTGTACAAGCCGTTGCCGCCCGATGTTGTGCTGCGGAAATCAACAAAAATAAACAGATCGGAAAGGACACACATACTGGGCGAGGGAGGTGTACCTTGGACGTATTGGGCTTGCTTTGTGCGTATCTGACAGATGCACACTTAGAATCGCTACCGTCCAGTGGAGGCACGAGTGGGACAGCCGGCTCCCAAGAAGTCAATGCTCGTTCCGGACCATTCTGCAGCTGGTCAATACCGACGGTAGCGTTGGAGTGGCTCCGCAGCGTGTTGCTCAAAGAGTGGGACGGTAGAGAAGAGGTTGCAAGATGGGGGGTTGTTGGAGGAGCTGTGATGCTTTTAGATTCCATGTGTATGAACTTCGCTTCCGAGCCTCACGTCTCAACACACTAACATTACGTGCAGATGCCCACCATGAAGACCTTGGGTTGAGTCCTGAGATGTTTCATACCCCGTTTCTCTCGGATCGCTTGGATCCCATGGACACGCCTGTGGAGTGGCTAGCTGCCCCAATCAACAACAAAACAATACACCTTCTCTCTTATTCGTTTCTGTTCCCTCCTTCCGCGCTTGTTACATATTTTCGTGCTCTTAACTATTCCACGATGTCCAAAGCATACGAAGCCTCCATGACGACATCACGACTGGTACTGCATCTGGCCTTTGCAGGAGATCAGAACGAGGGCCGGCTGTGTAACCGTCTGAAGACTGCCATGGCAACGAATCTAGTGCTCGAAGTACGACGGGATAACGTCTTGAGAGATGCGCTTAATCAGTTGTGGAGACGTGAAAAGCGAGAGCTGATGCGGCCCCTCAAAGTCCGGATGGGCATGGACGAGGGGGAAGAGGGAGTCGATCATGGAGGTGTTCAGCAAGAGTTCTTCAGGATGGCTATCGGCGAGGCGTTGAATCCAGACTATGGTACGTTCCTTCCCAGTTCCACTCAATACGTGTCCAATTAACGTCTATCGATAGGCTTGTTTACAACAGATGAGCGTACTCTAATGTCATGGTTTCAGCCTTGCTCGTTAGAGCCGCTGTACAAATTAGAGCTTCTTGGCTTATTAACATCCCTCGCCGTCTACAACGGTCTCACCCTTCCTATCACGTTTCCTAAAGCTCTATATCGGAAGTTGCTAGGCTTAGACGTAACTGAAGTTGATCACATCCGCGATGGGTGGCCAGACCTTGCTCGAGGGCTTTCAAACCTTCTCACCTGGACGGACGGCGAAGTTGGAGATATCTTCATGCGAAGTTACGAGTTCACAATCGATGCGTTGGGGTCCACGCTAAGTGTTGACATGGAGAAAGTCCGGCGAGACGATAGCTGGCCCATGACAGAAAATACGAGAAGCAAATCGAAAGCCAAAAGTGCCTCTTTCCAGGATGATCGAGCATCAGAAAATCTTCACGTTGAGTCAGTGAACCCAGAACAAACCAACACTTCCGATACTCAACCTACGCCTACCGGCGCACCCACCACGGACGCGAACCTAGTAACTAACGCCAACCGCTCCCAATACGTCAAAGACTACATCTTCTGGCTAACCGACAAATCCATCCGTCCCCAGTACGAAGCCTTCGCCCGTGGCTTCCACACCTGTCTCGACCGCAAAGCCCTATCCCTCTTCACGCCCACCGCCCTCCAAAGCGTCGTCGAAGGCATCCAGGAGATCGACATCGACGGCCTCGAGCGAACGGCGCGCTACGATGACGGCTACACCCCCGCTCACCGAACCGTCCGCGATTTCTGGCACGTCGTCCGGCAGTACTCGCCCGAGAAGAAAAGACAGCTTCTGGAATTCGTTACGGCTAGTGATCGGGTTCCTGTCAGCGGCATTGGGAGTATTTTATTTGTTATTCAAAGGAATGGAACGGATGATAATGTAAGTATTACCAAGTCCGCTTGGACAACACGAGCACATTGCAGTTGCTCAGCAGTGGCTGACTTGATGCGTGATTGGACAGCGTGTGCCGACGAGTCTCACGTGTTTCGGCAGATTGTTGCTGCCGGAGTATTCGAGCCGCAAGAAATTGAAGGACAAGTTGCGCGTGGCGATTGAGAATAGCAGGGGCTTTGGCGTTACCTGAGCGTGAGCGTCAGCGAGGCATTATCGGCGAAAGGGACTGGATTCTGTCTTGCTGCGTACATGGAGCGAAGGGATTGTTTTTCTTTTCAGACTGGACCCTGTTTACGCAGGATCCAATGGGCATGGTGGTTAAAACTCGTAGGTATGGTATCGAAGGCAACCACGGGTAGAGGATAGGACTGTAGATATCACTGTCCGCCAAGGCATGGCGTGGCGTGGCATTAGTTAGGGGTAATCTTCGATCAGCAATTCCATAAATTGATTCATTCGTCAAATCCTGAGTCCTGAGATTGTTCCTCGCGAACGTCGTCCCAAAGTCTAAGGCGAACGTTAGGTTGAAATTCCTCACCCTAGGGCATTTCCTGATCCGGGTTTCTCACAATGATCATCGAACGTCTCAGAGTTCATGTTTGCGTGGAGGTCCCCCACTTCCGGCTCTTGCAACAGAACCACTGTCGAACGTCTCAGGTTTTCACGATTGCATAGAGGTCCCCCCAATTCCGGCCTTTGCAGAGTGGCTGGCTTTCCTGGGGTTTTCACCAATGATCATTGAACGTCTCAGGGCTTATGATTGCACGGAGGTCCCCCCATTTCAGGCTCCTACGGATTTGGGTAACATTTCAAACTTCGTCAGAGTAATATGATGAATTTTCTGGGGTTTTCGCCAATGTTCGTCGAACGTCTCAGCATCATTGCGGACAATCACCAAGACTCATCATGCTGTGGTGATGCCCGACTCATTGCCAGATCTGGGAGTTTTCCCCGTTGGGGTTTTCACATTGATTGTCGAACGTCTCGTGGGTTGCACTGGATAGAGGCCATGAGTAGTAGTACTGAACCCACAATAAGATAGGGAATGAACAAGAAATGAGGTAGATTGCAAGTCAATATCAGCTTTCCCTGCAATCGTCGCACGTCTCAGCAGCATGATGGGGGGTGGATCTAAGAGATCCGTAGCCAGCCAAAACCACATGTGGCTCTATGATTTTTCTCTTTGCAAAGTCTTCCCCTCGTAATGCTGCAATGACGGGTCTGGATTTATGTAAACTTCGTTGTACGTTTCTCTCGGCCTTTCTCATGGTAGGTATGATACTGTAATGAGTCTATTCCCATCCTAGGTCCCTACACAGAAGGATGTCTTTCTAAAAGGATGAAATCTCGTCTTTGAGCTTTCTGTATCGATCTTGGTGGATATATCGATCTGGTCTCTGAAGTTTTTGTTGATAAGTTCCGTAGTACTATACAAAGGGCCCCCCCACACAAGGAGGAAAGGGAATGGTAAACGACATCCTCGTATATAAGATGCACCCCTTTCGCCCTCCTCCAATCCACACAGTAACCACGTGATACAAATTGCAAGCCCGCAGTGGGGGCTATGTCAGTACATCTTGAAATTCCATTCAAATCCATTCCCCTTTTCCCACACGTCATTCGAAACGCCGGTCGCCGGCCACGTGTACTTTCACTCTGTCCCCTGTACTCCGCTACTCCGACTGCTATGCAGTTTTCCATTAGAACTCCGGATAGGGAGCTTATTATACGTGATCTCGTGTGTGGTTCTGGTGCTGCTAGTTATATGTTACTCGGTGACGGCTCGACGTGGACTCGGTCAACAACGCTTAAATGCATGGAAGAAACTGCGGGGTGGCATGTCAGTGATACGCACAGCTCGAGAGGATAAGGTATGAGGATAGGTAGATTTTGTTGGAGATATGGCACTGAGATAAAGTAGGATAGAAAAGTCACTCACATTCATGACGATCAACATCGGAATGTCAAAGACATCCCTCTTCACGGTCCAACAGTAGCTGCACTCCACCTTTCCATCCTTAACGCCAAGTTGATTCATTCCGGCTTCTCCGGCAATGTCGTACCGGCCGTTCTGTCTTCGATTTCGGTTCGCTGTTCGAGAGTCGTTATTGTTATGGGCATCTTGTTCTCTTGCTGCTTCGTCATCGTCATAATTCATCGTCGGATCGTCTTTAGTCTTATACTTGAGCAATTTGCATCGTGTCGTCACGCTACCTCGCGAGTCGCCAAAGGCAAGCCGCGCGAAGTCTTCGTAAAACTCAATGACGCTGTCGTCATCGAGCAGCTCCGCCAAGAATACCGGTTGTGGATGCAGATTGCTGCCTAAACCTTCAGCTCTGGCAGTCTCGGGATTTCGTGGGGTGTTGAAGCCACCCCGTGATGAAGCGCCTGTGCTGGCATTTCTAGATGTACCACCAGTGTTAACGTTGAGGTTGGCTTCTTTCCCAAGCAAGATATCCTTCTTCCAGCCGGTGAGAATACTAAATTCTTTCCCAACAGCAGCGACTTCTCCCGTTCGCCGGCAAACGATCGTTGGCGTACCACAAGCGTTGATAAAGTCTTCATACTCCCAGAGCGTACGCTGAAAGCATTTCTCCATGAAGATGAGGTCATCCCGGTTCAGCGTCTTCGTACAAGATATGAAGGAAGGCCTGATCGAAGCTAGAGCTTTGGCGATACGTGTGGTGTCCTCTCTGGAGAATCGCTTCTGTATGAAGGCGGTCAAGGCATGGAAACCATTCGTGTACGAATACGGGCTTTTAACGCTGTCGTAGATGGTGGAAGGGTCTCGCGGTCGCTTTCTCGGTAAAGTCTGTACGTGTAGGCTGTTTGATGGCTGTTTCGAAGGATGGTACTTCTGCTGGGAGGCTATTTCATGAGTCTGATTGAATTGGACATCATTCACGTTGTCAGGATAGATCGAAGTCGTGGCTTGTTGGTCATCGAAGCCTGCAATCATAACCTGCGGACTTGACGACGGGCTTGGACTTGTGAAGCTGCCGGGCCCTGCGCCAATGGTAAATGCATTGGGAAGGTTTTGATGTTCAGCACCCATCGAGGGAACAATATGCTGACCGCCAACGTTGTATATGTGGCTGGCACTACCGTGTCTTGAACCAGGTTGTTGTCCACTTGGCCAGTCATTCGCATTCGATTCCTGCCGATACACGTATGCATTCGGATGCCCGGGACTCCCGCTATAGCCTGAAGATATGGTTCCAGGGGTTGCATAATTCGCAGCGCCCTGAACCCCAGGGCCTTGATGCATAAGCGTGTTAGTGTCGCTTGGTGGGGTGTCCGCTGCTCCAGATGACATATGGCCTAGCATGCCGAATTCCAAGGCGCCATAATGATTCCCGAAATTGAGACTGGCCAGGTCAAAGTTGAACAACGCCGGATCGCTCGGGTCGAAGAACGCGCCACCATAAGAACCTGCAGTCGTTGCTTGACTCACGGCTGGACCGTGCTGCATAGCACCCGCAAGGCTCTGAAGGGGTGAGGCCTGCTGAACATGCCCACTCTGAAAGGTTGGTGAGATGGGGGATGGCTGATTGCTAAAGGCAGTTGAAGACATCATTGACTCCGGGAGTGGCGGCCCCATTAGCCCCTGCGGTTGCGTCGTAGGGTAGACCGCATACGAAGTAGGTAAGCCATGAGAAGCGGGAAAGAAGTTGCCGCGTGCACTTGTCCCGGGAGCTCTGTCTGTGATTGAAGCATCGACGTTGAGTACCTGCCCGTTGCGCGGGTTGTTGATGTTGGAAAAGTGGCTACTCCCAATCCCTGGCATCAGAGCCTCATTCGGTGCATCATGTAGATACTTGGCTTTCTTACGCACGCCATCATGGCAGGCGTCTTGAAGGCCTCGTTTGATGCAGCGTTGACAGGGCCGTTCATCGCCTACAAATCAGAAGAAATCAATATCTTGATGTATTTTGCAACAGGGTTTCCCTGAATTGCCTGAAACGCGAAAGACAGGGTGTGGGGAGTCGTACCACACGTCAAATGTGCACGCTGGCAAGCAAAGCACGCTCTCCTTGCTTTTTTTCTCCTTGGTCGGTTGGGGTCCTTGGGGTTCATTTTGGGTCCATTGCTCGAGGGCGCGTTTGACTCTTTTCTGCCGTCATCGTGTTCGGGATGTTCAGCCATGTCGTCGACCTCGAGCTCGGCACTTTCATCGGGCGACGCTGACGGCGAACCGACCTCATCTTCAGCGTCCGGGGTCATAATATTTATATAAGGAAATCAATAAGATCAGGTCACTATAGGGTTTTCCAACCAAAGCGTCCGGTTATTCACCCTTGCCCAACGTGCCGCTGCCGAGTCCCACGTTCTGGTTACTGCAGGTGTCCGCAGGTAGGGTCTCAAGGGGACCCAACCTCGACGATGGTTCGTCCTAGTCAAAGTCACCACACTGTATTTCCTGCTCTCCAGCTATCAGTAGAACCGGGGCTAGATGGCTCGGAGGATTCGATCACGCGCCGTAGGGACGTCACGATCGATGCGGTGCAACCGCCCCTTCAGCTTGGAGAGAAGCAAGTGTTCCGTAAACAGAGATGCCAAGTACGAGGTCACACAAAGTATGTTGAGCAGGAAAGTTCCCTCTAGACTGGCTGGTGCTGGTGCTTCTGCGTCTGCGTCTGCTGCCGCTGCCGGCTAGAAAGTCAAAGAGGAAGAAGGCTGCGCGCACGAGCTTCTGTACTGCACAAGCAAGGACAATGCTTGGTCCCTGTGTGGTGCCTGTGTTTCCCTGCGAGTTTAGTCGTCTGCGATGGGATGCTAATATTAGGCCTGCGGGGTTGTGTGGCCAGGAAGATTGACTGTGGATCGTAGGACGGTGCTCACAGCACATATGTGGCCGTCGTGATCGTGTACAGTAACGGGACTCAGGTAGCAGTCATGTCCTCTCACATGTACGAGTGGGATTAATACTGAAGGTAAGTTCTGCATGGATCCTGCACATCTTACTCCTCGAGGCGCATAAAGTCCAATTGGGCTAAAGTTTTTCAGTGTGTTGGGTTATCAAAGATCTGCTTCGGTGTTGGGCCAGGGCGAGCAGCCATACAGATTGCGAGTGAGCGGCGGATGGAGGAAGTTGACTGATGGCGCAAAAGTGGACCGGGACGCAAGAAGATTTGACATCCATTCCAACCAGGCCAGTCGTTGCTCTTTTCTCTTTTCAACTTTTAACGAAAGTTGCAAGCCACATGTGAAGCTGGATTCGGTTAGCGAGCTGCTGGGCACGGTCCCTCTCCAACTATCTTCTTTGGGATCCCTCCCTCTCTTCGGCTCTATACCAGGTAGCTAGAATGTCTCTCCTCCAAAGAATGTACGAAGAAGCAAAAAGAAGCTTTGAAAGGGAAGCCGTGTTTGGCAGTCGATGACGATAAAACATACGGCAGTAAACACAGTTTATCACTAACGTGTACCTTAATGCCGAACGTTATTGAGGTAACGTACATGTACTTATTGTTGATGATCATACCTTATGTAGTAGATCCCAAGGTAAGATTATTACTTGGGTAAGGTAAGGTATGATGTGTTGCCTTAAGGTAGGTAAACTTGTTTGGGTTCTCCAGCACGCCAGTCCACCAGTCCACCAGCCCACAAACCCACACCAATCCACACCAATCCATACAGGCTCAGTGGTCGAGTTACACAAAACACAGTACAAATCAGTCAATCGCTGCAGACACCCACCCACGTTTTTGACACTGTCTCAGTCGGTGCCGGTGCCTTTTACATTTTTGCACTTTTGAATTATGGTAAACTATAAGGTAGGTATGATCTCATGCTTCGTGCACCCACGAACAACATGTACATACAGTACGCATACGGCTCATGCGCGATGCAAGTAATCCTTTATGGTATCCTTCGGTGATAAGATGTGGTAATGGTGGGCGAGGGAGAAGGCCCGGACGGTGATCGTCCATGCCGTGCAGCAGCGATCTACTTACTTCCCTGAAGCGAATTTGCTGTTTCCTCGAATCCTCTTCCCATATTTGAAAAACAGGTACCTGTCTTTTGAATTAGCCAATACACCCAAAAGTCAAAACATTCCAAGATCCCAGCTTTTAAAACTTCCGCGCCTGAGCGGTGAGACACCAAGTGAACCAACTTTACTTACGGGAATGGCGCCATGGCCACGGTGAGAAACGCCAGAAGCGACGTTGCCCATTGATAACCAAGCTTGTTGTACACTGTGCACCCAAGTAAGTAGCCGTCAGAAACCAGTACCATAATCTACCTGAAAAGCATGTCATATGCACGGGCGGCATGTCTTAGACTCACTTTGTACACCGAATAACGGGAACGCCGCAGCGAAGCTGCTTCGGGCGAAGCTGTTCGCGGCTAGAGCACTCGCCGCATACAGGGGATAGGCGTCAACGAGGAACGTGAAAACCCCAGAGAAGACTAGTAAGGTCCTGTTTGGTCCAGTCAGTGGGGCAATTGGTCGTCACACAAGGCGGGCTGCCGTACCCCATCCCAAACACGGCACTGCCAATGATTGGCACCGTCCAATGCACCCATGAATACATCGACCAGCCAAACCAGAAGAGCCCAATGGGTACCAGAAGCCCTCCCGCAATTGCGGGCGGAAGGCGGTACTCAGGCTCGGCGCCACCAGGCTCACCACCGTCCTGCTCACGCTGTTGCACCAGGCGTATGTAGTTGCGGTGCCACAGTGGGTCGGTCAGTATACCTGCCAGCATGCCCACTAGTAACCCAACGAAAGTCAATCCAACCTGCCACAGCTGAAACCCATGGGTCTGTTCGAACACAACTGCAAATGCCCCAAAAAATAGATACAGAACCCCTAATAATAGGGCAGAGTAAATGCACAAATTCAGGCACATTGGTTCCAGGATCAGAAGCTGGAAGGGCCGATATATCGACCGGATAATGGTTTGGGCTATTGACCGGTCCATTCTTTCTATCGGTGCCTGCCAATTCTCGTTTCCGGTGTTTTCCCGTACCCACCGGGCTTTCCGCCGTAGGAGTACCGGATGATACGTTTCTGGTACGAACACTATGATCAGGGCAAGCATAGCCCCTGACCAGATAATAAGGGTATAAAATGACCAGCGCCTGTTCGATCAGCAAAGGGATAGATCGAACATCCATGACGACTGCTCACCATGAAGAATATTGATTTATGAAGCCGCCTACGATTGGGCCAATCTCGGGGCCGAGAAAGGGACTGGCGGTGTATACCATCATGGGCGCTTGAAGCTCGTTGCGGGCAAAAAGGTCACCAACAGTGCCTCCCGCTACGCTGAGAAAAGCACTTCCAGCCAAGCCGTCAATAAAGCGTGCGATAAGCATGGTCTCTATGTTCTGTGCAACAGCGCATGGTACAAGCCAAACAAGGAAAAACGCAAAGGATACAATATATATTGGCCGACGGCCGTAGAACTGAACGAGTCAGTCACTATGAGACAATGCGCAACTCTAAATGATCCCTACCTCTGATAAAGGACCTAGGAGCATGGGTCCAATGCCCAGACCCATGACAAAGAGTGATAAACCCAGGGTGGCAACGATCCGAGAGCAGGCAAATTCCTTGGTGAGTTGGCCATACGTCGAAGTATACAGGGAAGATGTGCAGGTACTGGTATTCAGTCAGCGCTCTCCACATCTTCAGGGGTTCCAAGTACGTACACACATAAGGAACAAGAAGAAACAATTACAACAATAAGCCATTTTCTCGGCTTGCTCATACTGCGTGGGTTCATCGGATCGTTATCGCCATCCCACCGTACCTCGAACTCTTTTTCCGGATCATGCGATTCAGCGTTCTCTCGAATTTCGACGTGAGCGTCCTCGCTCATGCACCCGTACCCATCTTCCCCACCGTATGACCTCGAAGATCGCAGGGATAACGGTCGGTTTCTTGATGTCGTCCTTTGTCCAGCATCCCTGGCCTGTGGTGCTCCTCCACGGAGGGGCTCAAAGGCGGTTATTCTAGCCTGATCGTCGTCCCTCGATGTCGGGCTTCGGCAGCGATCCGGGGTGTCATCATCCATGCTGTTCCCTATGATCGTTTGGGAGCCAGTGGACGAATCAGAGGGCTCTGCAGCAGCCGTACCTGGCGCCATTAACGGAGGATATTATAGATCTCCTGTGGGGAGTGAAACGGCATGAACTATAGAGAACTATAGAGGGAAATTAATATAATAAGAGTTGAGCAATTGCCGTTCTGCATGTATATCTTGATCTTCTCGTGATCAACGCCGCATCTTCAGCTTTTGGCTCGGAACATCCGTCGACGGCTTCCACCTCAAATGCCCCTGTTCCGTCTGATTTATGGAATTGAACAGAATTTTCGAGCGAACGCAACGTATCCATTTCTACGGCGAGAATATCCAAGATGATTAATAATATGCTGAGAATCACGCCAGACCCCTTTAGCGCGGCACCGTTGACGTGCAGCTCAAAGCTTCTTTTCTCCGCCGACAGATTGCCGACTCTTATCTCCGGGGTCATCTCCGGGTAACTCATGTATCTTGGTTATAATATTGCACCTCGAAATCGTCCGTGTTTGTGACTTTGAATTGCCAATATCATACGAATTAAGAAAGCTCATAGTTACACCAAATACGAATCGTGGCCTTCCATATCACTGAGATCTATGGCTCGCTTGTATTCATGCCAAGTTCATTTCAAATCATCCGCTTTTTGCGCTCCACACATTTTGATCGAATTGATGCTGATGAGATCTCTCAACGTCTTTGCACTTCGAGTCAGTCAAAGTGAGGCTTGCGGCCGATCAGCACAGAGGTGGCTTTGTCCTTCATGATCTCTCCTGCAAACACCCCAGGAATATACGTGAACCCATCCTTGCCAGGTACTTTGAGGATACCAGGTGCACCAAATCTCCATAGTATGCCAGTCGAGACGAGTATCACAACATCAGCTCGTGCTGTAGTCGCGATTTGTGGGTAAAAGAGCCCATCTTGTGACACAAGTGGAACACTATTGCCGGTAAAACCCATTCTCGATATGGTACTGTACATTTGCTCTGC
>QQTW01003874.1_pt1 | contig 11140 bp, 17 predicted proteins | sample 1904831 | NCBI WGS metagenome assembly QQTW01 (sample SAMN09435610, study PRJNA476489) | Subsurface metagenome, whole genome shotgun sequencing project.
CGTATGGTGTTCGCCAAGGGGCGTGAGCCGGACTGGACGAGTAGAACACTGTCATGAGATCGAGGCCAAAGCAAGTCGGGTTACTTTTCGTTTGTTTGGCTTGGGAATAAACTCCGAGACGTCCGGCGTCCGAAATTGACGTTTGGCAATGACCACGTTGACTACGCGCTTTTGATAGACAGAGGGGAAAAGACACGCCATCAGAGAACACATTTACAGGAGATTGGGAGCTTCTGTCCCCAATCTACACCTCTAGAAACGTCGCAGCAAACACATCTCCCTGTCTTCTAGCATAGCTCAGACCCTACTCGCCCCCTCCCTCACAAATTCGCCTGCAACCGCTCATTCAAACCCCTCTTGAGTCTCCTCTCGACAGCCGCCATATACTCCCCCGTCACAACCCACGCCCCCCTATCCTTCCGCCCACAACTCAGCGCCAGATCCTTCGTCATGATGCCATCCACATCGACGGTCTCAACACAGGCCCTTTCCAACGCCTCAGCGAACTCGACGACCTCGGGCGTGTTGTCCAGCTCGCCGCGCTTGGCGAGCCCGCGCGTCCAGGCGAAGATGCTGGCGATCGGGTTGGTCGAGGTCTCGTTGCCTTTTTGGTGCTCGCGGAAGTGACGCGTCACGGTGCCGTGCGCAGCTTCGGACTCGAAGGTTAGCCCGTCCGGCGTTATGAGGACGGAGGTCATCAGCCCGAGACTGCCGAATCCTTGGGCGATTATGTCGGATTGGACGTCGCCGTCGTAGTCTGTGGGTGCGGAACGAGGTTAGTCGGAGGCTGTGGAAATGTGGAAAGGAGGGATGGGACAGAAAGAGGCTGGAGGGGACGCACTCTTCATTGCAATGATAAACCCGCCCTCACTCTTGATCATCTGGGCGACCATGTCGTCGATGAGGCGATGCTCGTACCAGATCCCCTTGGCTTCGAAATCTTTCCTGTACTCCTTCTCGTAGATGTCCTGGAACACGTCCTTGAACCGCCCGTCATACTTCTTCAGGATCGTGTTCTTGGTGCTCATATACAGCGGCAGCTTCTTGTCGAGCGCAAGCTTGAAGCTCGCATGCGCAAACCCCGCGATGCTCTCCGTCGTGTTATACATGGTCATGCCCACTCCGCCGCTCGGCCCGAAATCAAACACCTTGATCGTCTGCGCTTTCCCGTCCTTGGGCGTGAACACCATCTCAAGCGTGCCCTCGCCATCAACCACCATATCCTTGGCCCTGTACTGGTCCCCAAACGCATGGCGCCCGATAATAATCGGCTCCTTCCAGCCCGGCACGAGGCGCGGGATGCGGGGGATGACGATGGGCTCGCGGAAGACGGTGCCGCCGAGGATGTTGCGGATGGTGCCGTTGGGGGACAGCCACATCTGCTTGAGGTGGAACTCCTTGACGCGCGCTTCGTCGGGGGTGATGGTCGCGCATTTGACGCCGACGGAGTACTTCTTGATGGCTTCGGCGGCGTCGACGGTGACTTGGTCGTTGGTTTCGTCGCGGTAAGGGAGGCCGAGGTCGTAGTATTTGAGGTCGATGTCGAGGTAGCTGGGGGGGCGTTAGTGGGCTGGGCCAGATGGGAAAGGGGGTAGGCGAAGGGGGCTCACGGGTGGATGAATTTATCTTTGATCTCTTGCCATATTATGCGCGTCATTTCGTCGCCGTCGAGCTCCACCACCGGGTTCTTGACCTTGATCTTCTTGAAGCCGGACATCTTTCTTCGCTGCTGGTATAGGGCGGATGCGGATGCAGGTATAAAGATGCTTCGTGCTGGGCTTGGTCTGCTCAGTTGGGTGATGCAGCTACGGGAAGCCGACAATGCGAAGGAGGGTCTCATCGGGAAAAGAATCCTCGGCAGAGGGAAGGCAACGGTTTATCAAAGGATTTGCTGCAGGTCACCGCGCAGAATTGCACGGCAGCGCGCGCCGGCGCGGGATAGCGCTGTTTGCATGACGGCAGCGGGGCACCTTGTAAAGCTTTCCGAACTTCCTCGGCGAAGGTGTAATAAGGCACTAAGGCATCACGGGGCTCTTGGATGAAGCACCCCGGCGAATTAGTCCTACGAGAACTTCTTGATCGTCCAGAACCAGCATCTCTCACTTCAACGAACAATCCAATCCAATATCTCTGCCTGATCAAACCGGCAACAATAGGAGTATCCTGCCGCAATCATTGATATCCCGATCCGCCCCGCCTTCTTCGGAAGCCGTGCCGAGGCTCGCCGAAACAAATCCCGAACAGCAGCGACCACTTCCGCGTAAACCTAGACTACATCACTCCATCACTCCATCACCGCTGCCACCCCAACGCATCGTTCAACGTGTTCTCTCTCGTCTTGGACAACGTGTCGTCCGTGAGGGACACTCCATCAGACGACTTCTTTGACGATGCCTTCCTCAGGCGCCTGATAGCTCTGTATCAGGTTCATGAATACACGATTCAGGAAACAACGTGCTATCCCGGAAGGCGTCCAAAATGCTGCCGCTGAGCAGCCGTTAGAGTGCTAAGCTACTGGGCTACTGGCTCATCTAGAGTCAAATGTCACAACCAGTTCTGTTTTCCTTCATTCATTTTCCATTCCAAGGGCTCTCTCAATCAGCCTGCATCTCGATTTTTCTTATGTCACGGTCAACGCGCAGTCATTTTCAAGCTCAGCCGGTCCCTCTACTAATTCCGCTTCGTCCACGTCTTTCTACCATCCGTCATATAGTCCCTTTTTAGAAAGTAGGCGTACGGCCATTTGCAATCACCATGGCTGGCAGACAGATGTACCTTACATGGTTTTCACATTCCACGCTCGCAGACGCTCAAACATTCGATCTTTATATCGAGGACTCTTGCACGTTGACCTAACGACCATGCCTTGTGGTACGCGCCCATCAGAAACACTCCACGTCAGAAACACTCCACGTCAGTTCGATCCTTCCAGCTCCTCTAACAACTACTGTCCACTGCCACAGCTGGCCAGCGCCGCAAGGCCCAGTAGCGAAAGAATCAGTAGCAAAAGCACCTACGAGCAAACATCTTGGCACCGTGAGCATACAAGACTCGCCAAAGATGTATAACTCTACCCTTACATCCAACTCCCATCTCGACCAGCACCGGATCATGCCTCCGAAAGATCCTCACAACACAGTCCGCCCCCCGTTCCTCCCTTTGCATCCACTCAGTCAGGGTACATGACCGCCGACCAGCTGCTCGACAAGCTCCGGCCGAAGGAGGCCGCCAAGGAACCCCGCGCAGAGTCTCCAGAAGAAGGAGGAATTTTTCAATCCAGCGGCAGCAGCACTAATCCGGCAGCAAGCTCCAATAGCAACCGAGCATCGGCTCTTATGGCGTCAGCCGAGGCTTTCGATGCAAGTCCAACGCAAGAAATCAACCAAAACGCGCTGATCGCTTTCTTGGCGCTGATGCGAAGAGCAGATCGAGAGGCGAGGGAGTATGAGACGCTGGTCAGAGACAATGAGACTCTGCGAACGCGACTTCAGTTGCTGAAGACAGAGAAGCAGATGTCGCAAATGGAGATCGGGACGCTGCAGGCTGAAGACGGAAAGCTGCGGACTGACAACCAGAAGCTGTGGGCTGAAAACAAGCTCTTGAGGTCTGAGGATGGGAAGCTCCGGGCCGAGGACGAGAAGCTGCGAGGCGAGACCAGATGGCTGAGGACTGAGCTGGAGAAGCGCGTTGACCTCAGTGATCTCGTGGAGAACTTTGAGAACAGCTTTCCAGGAGGAAGAGCAGCGCAAGCCTCGGGAAGGGCAAAGATCCGGCTGGTCGTGGACGCTCAGAGGGCTACGCGCGGCCTTGAGGTGCGGCTGGTGGACATGCAGGAGATCAAACCTCCATAAAGGAGAAACGCATCGATACGAATTGGTCCCTGTGATTAATCGCGTCAGGGCGGCAAGAATTTGTAGTCGATGCAGAAGACTATGCCTCTCAGTACCACAAGCAACGCCTATGGCCCTTCCCCTTCTGGACAGCGTCAGTCGCGCACGGTAGCTTTTGACTGGTCGCTTCTTCTTTTGTCCACCTCTTTCCTCCTGCATGCCCCTGCGTTCTGAGCCATTAACTCATCGTAAACACTTCGAGCATGGTCACCAACTTTGCAACATTGTCATCTTTTTATAAGTTACCATCCTTTACCTTCGGGTCTACCAGATCGTCAACAGCCACTTCGCTCAGCTCTCTAGACATCGACATCGTTACCACACGGGCCGGCAGAACTTTGGCTAGCATGCCTCACCGAGAGCACCAGCGCAAATTCGCAGCCCAGAATCTTCGGCCTCCTCCGGGACTTGGTGCACCGCCAACGCCCGCAGTCCAGAATCTTCAGCCTCCACCAGAATTCAATGCGCCACCAGCATTCGCTCCGACTTCAAACCTCCAGCCTCCTCCAGGATTCAGTGCGCCGCCAAGCTCCTCTCCTCCCTCGAACCTCGATCAACGCTCGGCCCCGGGTCCCATCATCAATGTGCTCACTCTTCGCGCCGTCACCGATGAGGAGCTCGAGCAAGCCATGCAGCACGTCAGACTAGGGGAAGCCACGGATGCACAGTTCTATTTCCTCCAGCGAGAGATCGACGAGCAATTGGCGCGGCAAGGTTATTTGCGCGCGGCTGAGCATGCCACACGCTCTCGGCTCGATGTGAGAGCGGACTCATCAGCAGCGGAGATGGACAGAGACGCAGAACTCCAAAGCATACGAAACAGATTAGACGAACTGGAAAGAAACAGCGCGCTCCAGAGCGGGCCGAAGGCCGGCGTGGTCCTGGCTGCATACCAGCAGCAGGTCATCGCCGACTTGCGCGCACACGCGCAGAAGCTGGAGGAGCGTCGAGAACACGAGGGAGCCGGTGCTGATGATCGTGGAAAGCACAGAGAAGTTCTGGAGGGTCGGCTGTGGTCCGTGGGCGTGCTCGCTGCGTCTCTTGTTCGGCAACAGGAACAACTTTTCCAAGTCCTGAAAGAGGATGGCTTCGAGGCAGTGGGATGGCGGGAGGCTCGACGCGCTTTGGAAGAGACCGCCGGGTTCCTTCTTGATAAGATCAGTCAGGCGACGGAGAATTTGGTCATGCTTCAGGCGGTGGGGGTTTCCGGTTGGAACTCAGAAGGCGTGAACGGCCAAGCGAGTGATGTCTGTGCGAGGATGTCAGATGGAGGGATGGAGAACCGTAGAAGCAGCTTGTAATACCGCGTAAAGTTCCACCAAGGAATGTGTTTGTACCCGCCGATCTGCCCAGATAGCAACTGTGAGAAAGCTTCCGGTTCCGCCTTGTTCTCTCTGGTTCCTATCACTCTGAGTGCTCCAAGAGAATTCACTATACTGTCTTCGTGCAAGTATCGTTCCTTTTTACGCGTCATAGCACAAGTTGGTGCGCTTCCCGCTGGACAAATTGGTGACGGGAGGGCAGGACCTGTGGGTGGTCGTCCTGCGGTGGAGGATCGAGATCCTTTCGAGGCCATGTTCGACGCGTATGAGCAACGATATTGGACGAGGCGTGAGGAAGGCTGAAGCAGGGTCACGCCTTTGTGAGTAAGGCGAAATAGAGACTGTATAAGGTCGTTAGCGAGATACGAGCCCTGTTATCTTGCAGAAGAGAGCCCGTCGAGTTTGTACGTGTCAATGATTATGCCGGCATTTTGTACGTCGCAAGCGACCGGACCTTTTTGGGGTTGTGCACTCAGCTTTAAGCCGGCTTGATCGATGTATGCGACTTTAATGAGACGTATACGGCTTGATATTAAGGCCTGACAAACCCAGCCGGGTGTGATCACCTCCTGGCTTTTTGGCAAACTCACATTTTCTTTCATACTCAAGCAAAACACCAGAACGAGCTGCATGACTGATTGCCGTCCGCAAATGACGGTCCGAAATGGTCCACATATATGAAGTCATCGGCATCTTGCTCAGAATCCCAGGTAGCGCATCGTTGCGAACAGATTTGTGGATCTTGACTCTAGGCTCGCCATGCCCAAAGTAGCACCAGACCAACCACGCACCCCTTCCCCTACAGCTCATGAGCCGACACCAGAAGCGGCCATTCGAGCGCTCGGCCACGATCCGGTTATCCATGCGCTTGCGCAGCGTGCCAGCAACGACGCCGAGCTCTTGAGTGCCATGGAAGCTGTCGCGCAGGAGAAGGCTACAGAAGCCCAGCTGCGGTATCTCCAGAGCCTTGTCAATGATTTGACAGAGTCGACACAGCAAAAACCCAAAAAGAGGGAAGAAGGTGATGCGGGAGTGACGCCCGACCCCATCCCGGCGAGACCGGTGTACCTGGTCCGGTAGTTGTGGGCCACGAAAGGCTGATGGAGTTTGCTGCCACGGGCGTAGCACTTCATGCGCTAATGCACGACGTTGCAGAGCTCAAGAAAGAAGCCGACGATGTCAAGGAGGACGTCGGCAAAGGTCGAGCCGAGCTCGAGAACGAGCTGGTGGAGGCCGAGATTATTGCAACCAACAGATAGCGCATGGTCAACCACCTGAACGCAGAGCTCAAGAAGCACGAAAAGTACGTGAGAAAGCTTCAAGACAACTTGAAGCGCCGTGAAGACAGGGTGAAAAGCATAGAGTCACACTAGTACCAGATGGAAAAGCCCTTGCGCGATAATACGGAGTCTTTGCGCAAGATTGCGAAGACGGCTGCAGTTCTCCTTGGACAAAACAACCGTCTATATGAGACATTTGGAACTTCTGACCTTGAAGAATCGAGGCGGGGGACATTGCTGCGTGCTATGCGGGAGACGGTCGCACTTCTTGTTGGTGAGGCTGAAAACGCGAGGGAGGCCTTGAGCAAGATTGGGATCGGGGAGTATGTAAGGAAGAGGAAGAGCATGAGGTTGCATTTCTGATCTTGGAGGATCCCTATGCCGTTGGAGCAAGTGTGTGAAATGGGTTCTAGAGCAAAGTTGACGAAGAGTCTCAACCTCGCTGGAAGGATAAAATAAAGCTCGTGAAAGGGGTGCCGTAACTCAGATAGCCTAGCAGTCCACAAAATAGATAGCTCCTATGGTCGTCCAACTCATGATCAGGGCTGCCTTTCGAAGGCTGTATGCAAACAGGTCACAAGTCGCGCCTAAGGTGCTTTGCTTAGCCACAGGCGGGTGATTAGTGTACCTGCCATAGAATAGGTGCAGCCTGAGTGATTTCAAACATATATTGACGAAGTTGCGTACTCAGCGCGACGTCGCCAATTCCCAACATTGCGGAGTCTGGCCCCATTTGTCCCTTCGCCTCTCGTCAGTCCAACCGGAAGACCTTGTAGGAATGGGGAGATCCGGAGGATTCAGAGTTTTCCGATGGCTGAAATGAGGCGTGAAGGGGATCAGAGAACGGTCTCAAACTTACCAGGAAGAATGTGAAGAATGGAGACTTCCTAATTTGGTCACGTTGGGGAGGAGATCGCCCTTGGGGTTTGTGTATGCCAATGATTGTGCCGGCATTTCGTGGGTCGTACGCAAATCATAATCTGTCTGACGCTGCATCACTATGTCCAAGCGGGTTTTGATTGATATGCGTATGATTGATGAGTTGTGTACGGTTTGCGAACGACCTGACGAACTCAGCCGAATGTGATCACGTCCTGATTTTGGGAGCCTCACAGACTTTTCCGCCTGGACAAGCCAACCGCGATCACAAGCTGCAGGACTGATTTGCAGTCCGCAAACCATCGCCGCGATCAATGTACATATACCAGGCGTAAGCAGCGGCCTTCCACTGAATCCAAGAGATTGCATCGTTGATAGAAGCCACTTTGTTCTTGACTAAAGGCTCACTATGCCGGACGAACGCTCCGATCCGGACCAAGCATCCCTTGTTGGCTTTACAGCTTTCCAGCCCGCACGAGATACGGCCACCCGAGCGCTCTGGCTTAGTCCTGTCATCCAAGAGATTGCTCGACGTCTCCAGACCGACGACCGCCTCCTAGAGGTCGCGGAACGCGTCGCGCAAGGAAGAGGCACGGAGGCTCAACGGCAGTATTTCCACAACCTTCTCGAGGCGTTGACGCGGCAGTACGGGCAGGGTCAGCCAGGGTTTACGCCGCTGGATCCCGGAGCCGCGGGGAGCAACCCTTCTAGGTCGTCCCGACCCCTTGGAGAGACAGGTGCGGTGCTAACAGGTGCGGCCGTTGGTCTGAACGTCCAGGCGCTGCACACGGAGATAGAAAGGCTGAAACGAGAAGCTAGCACGCTCGAAGCGCTCGCGAGAGAGGTCATCGAGAGAGAAACGCGCGGGAATGGCCTACGGGAGTCCGAAGCCTTAGCCGCAGCCCGTGAAATGACCAATGCGGGCGTGTCTCGGGTTCCGGAGGGCCGTAGAGATGCTGCAGAGAATTCGACACGCGAACTCACGGAGCGTGAGCGTAGGCATGAAGATGTGGAGGAGCAGTTGCGTAGAATACGGGAAACGGTGTCGACGCTTGCGGTCCAACAGGAGAGTACTCTCGAATTCTCCACGCTCATAAGCCGACCAACGCTGGATCTCTGCCTGCGGAGCATGGAAGATATCGCTGCTCTTTTGCTCGGACAAATCAAGGGCGCGAGGGGTGATCTGAAGAAAGACGAGGATCCAAGGGGACGGCGAAACACAGAAGTAAAGCTGGAATGATTGCAGATTTGCTGATTCTGCGAGTTTGATGGGGTTTTCAAGGAACGGAGTCGGGGTGGAAAAGTGGAGTGACGAGCATAGCTGTACTGACGAGGAATCTCCATTACAGATGTAGTAAAGGTTCCCATTGAGATCAACGCGACTTACGCTGCATCGAGTGCTGTGGTTGCTCGTCGTGTATGACACGGATCAATGACTCTGTCGTTCCCGTCCCCACGATTCACGCCCACTGCTAAACCCAAGCGGACCAAGGGCTCATTAGAGTTTTCCGCAACAACCTCCGGTCTCCTCTCCTCCTCACGCATGAACCCCACCACACTCCGCCCTAACCATAATCGGCATAATTCCTCCCGTCGCAAGCCCAAACTTCCTATGCCCCACCGCCCTCAGAATCGCTCCGGTACTCCCGCCATGCCCCGTCAAGCTCACAAAAACCGCGCCATCATTCCCAAACACATCATCCAAAAACCGCGTCAACCTCTTATCCATATCCGGATTGCTCTCCCGCACCTCCGGCACCCACAGCTCATCTTCCTCCGTAAAACCCTCCTCAATCTCAAACTCCGGAAACCTCTTCTCGATAATCGACCTCCGAGAGCGCCGGTCGCACGTGTGCTCGCCCAGCGCCTCGCGCAAAAGTTCTTTCACGACTGGGCGGAAGGGGCGGTCCCTGGGGAGGGAGAGCTTGGCGAAGGTCAGGCGCGCGGTTTCGAGACTGCGGATTAGGGGGGAGGAGTAGTAGGATTCTGGCACGGGGATGCTGGCATTAACGAGCGCGGAGGCCCAGAAGTTGCGCGCTCCGATGGCTTGAAGGATGCCTTGGGCGGTGACCTCGGGGTCGGCCCAGGTGAGTTCGGGGATGCCGTCGATTTTGGACCAGTAGCGCTGGGGAGAATTAGCGGGATGGATGGGGATGATGCGAGCTCTGCAAGGGTGGAAGTAATGCTTGAATGGGGAACAACGTATCGGAAACGGGCTCAGAGGACACGGAGAAAAGCGGAGGGGAAAGATGCACGTACATCCCACTCTGCGGTGCCGTAAAAGGCTTCGGCTACATTGTGCACGCCTTGACCGTGCCGTCCGATGAAGAAAACCTTGTACTGCACGTCCGGTGGGGAGTTTTCATTCAAGTCACGTATGTAATATTCGAAACGCTGCCACTGCTTCTTCTTGTGCTCCGGATCATACTCCTGGTCGGTTGAGTAGGTGCGATCTATGAGACCCAAGTTTGTGCTTGTCTAATGTTCAAGACGTGAGTACCGAGAGGCGGTAGCGTTGTCAGAGAAACCTACGTATGAAAAGGTCGTGTCGTTGGTTGCTGGCTCGTCCTGGAGGAAGAAGCCGGTAATAGTTGTGTAATGAAAGGGTGCAGTCCTATCTAGAGGCGCCATCTGAGTTGCGTCCTCATGGAGACCGAGACAGGTCTTTGATGATAGAACGAGTAAACCAATGATTGCAAGGACTCGGGGAATCATTGTGACCAGCGGCATGGAAGAAAACTCGGAAATGGAGTATTTGGAACGTTTGGCAGAGACAGACTCTCCAAGCCGAGAGCGGCATTCGCGAATAGGTAAGAACTGCTCAATTATAGCCATGAGATCACATAATGGAGTATAGAATATGCCCTGCAATACACGTGTGTCGCGTCTGAAGCTTCAAGTGGCTGCAGGTCGTAACCCCGGGCCGAGCACGTACATTTGGGAACAACACCGACCTGCTAGGAACAAGGATTTCGGCAGTCTTACGTTTTGGTGTAACAGGTCCGGAAGCCATCTTAAGCAGTGAGGATTCGAGCGCGTTCGTGAGAAGTGAGGTTGAGGTTGCAGGCAGGTTCTATTTAATCTACAATCTCAGGCATTGTCCCGGGGTTGGCGTGCGGGTGGCTTTCTTGGTTTAACGCCTTATGATTGGCTAACACAAGCCGTGACGGGTTTTTTGCACCAATCGCCGTCCTGCCAAAGATGCAATTTTCCCCGTGTGGTTCCTTTTCCGCCCATGAGAACGGGAGCGCATAAGCCTGAACAGTACAACAACCGCAGGATGTGGTTGATGATATACCCGACGAACACTGGGCCGAACGCACGCATGCTGCGGAGAAGGAAGAGATTCACAGTACCATGAGGAGTCGCATCTCGAGTCCCGAGCCAGCTCATGATCTATCTAGCAAACCCCCTATGGAAACGGAGCCCAGTGCAAATCCACCAACGCCGCGATATGCTTCATCAAAGTCAAATACTTTTCTCGCCAAGGTACGTTAAGTTCCCTGTATCTCCAACATACAACAAAGCTCAGGCTAACATTTCGATTTAGCTCGTCTCCACCGCCGATCTTGAAATTCTCAAATCCTACTCCACCGACACGCCGCTCAACTCTGCCGCCATAACGCCGGTGAAAGACTACGTGATTCTGGGGGGCGGCCAAGCAGCCATGGACGTCACGACCACATCCGCGCGACAAGGCAAATTCGAGCGCGTTCGTGAGAAGTGAGGTTGAGGTTGCAGGCAGGTTCTATTTAATCTACAATCTCAG
>QQTW01003875.1_pt1 | contig 11139 bp, 8 predicted proteins | sample 1904831 | NCBI WGS metagenome assembly QQTW01 (sample SAMN09435610, study PRJNA476489) | Subsurface metagenome, whole genome shotgun sequencing project.
CCCCCGGGGGGGGGGGGGGCTGTTGCAGAAAAAGAAAAGAAAGAGAGAGAGAGAGAGGAGGGATACAGGTGATGCACCTGCTCGGGGGTTATGAGAGATTTCGACGAGTAGTAGTAGATGAATGATTGAATGAATGGGTGTGTGGGGTCATGTGTCTGCAGAGATTGCATCCCATTTGGAGTGAGTGCGTGATTTACTCTACTACTTACCAGGAGAAAGGGGTAGTAGTAAAAGACTTGGACTATCTAAGTGCCGTTAACAAAATAGCAACTACTACTACTACTATTCTATCCAATAGTTTCCAGATTATCTAATACTACGGTACATAAGAGAGGGCATAATTCTGACCGTACTATCTAGATAGGACCATACTATTCTTTCGACAAAAAAACGATACATAAAATGATGAGATATTATTAAGTTATAAATGCTTTAGCTACATATTCTAATACAATCCGAGTTATGTTATAAGCTATCTCCAAGCCCACTTGGCCCATGGCTTTTCTACCGTTTTGTTAAGAGAGGTCTTCTTCCTGCTAAGTACTGTGTCTGGCGAACTGGAAGGGAGGGAACGGACGGAAGTGATGGGAGATCGAGGGACCAGCTTCACGACTCGGTCATACAGCGGGAAGAAAGGCTCTCTGAATAAGGGTCTCTTCGCATCTCTCTTTGCTGGTTGGCCCACGCTACGTAGAGTTAGATAGTCTAGGCGTCACAGCTACGCGTAAACGATCTCCCTCGTCCTCTCAGCATTGATGCGGATTTCCCTCATCTGGCAAACCCCACAGATCGCATTAGCGCCTGCATTCTTGGATGGAGATGATAGGAAAAAGGGACGAGAAAGGAAAGGAAATAAACTCACTTCGGATGATCTTGGCCACCGCCATGACCAAACTCACACCCATGACCCCACACCCAAAACAGATGCACAGGATCGCGGGGACGGTCTTCCAGCTCTTGCTCGCCAGCCTGAGGTAGCAGAGCGGCGGCAGGATGTAGGCCAAGGCGCACGCGCTCGTGGCGCCGATCAGCTCAAACACCGCGCCCAGATCGCAGGTGACGAGGCTGATGCCGACCGCGCTCAACACCAGCGCCGAGGTGAAGATGAGGTGGCGGTTCGGCTGGTAGGGCTCCTCCGGGAACCAGTAGTTGTTCATCACCTCCCGGCACACGAAGCACTCGAGGGGCAGGGTAGTGAGCATGTTGAGGCCGAAGCAGAAGCGCGCGACGTTGACCAGGATGTTGTCGGTGGGGAAGTTGTTGAGCACGTTGCCCTTGGTCAGGGAGCCGAAGCTGAGGAAGCCGGCCAGAGCCATGCTGAGGCAGGCGAGCATGCTGATGCCGGTGCTGTAATGCGTTACGAGGGAAAAGCGGTCGATCGTTGGAGTGCGGAGGGAGCCGTAGATCAGCAGCGAGTTGTGGTGGCAGACGAATGCTGGTTGGCTGGTGAGTATAGAAAGGGAGAGAGAGGAGGGATGTTGGAAGAATTCTATTGGCCTTACCGAACGAGATGACGCCTACGGCTTGGAAGAAGCCGTCGCTCACGAATAAAAGACCTCGAAAATCACCCTTGCTCTCTGCAGGTACCCTTACGCCCTGTGTGATCACTGTGATGACGATTATACACATGCTGATTAACGCCAGTGTAGATGCTTTTGATAACTATACACCACTAGATCAGCGTCGCTCCTCAGCCCGGCAAGAAGTCCTGATACGTACCTTTGCAATATCCCTGTAGAGGCTCAACGGCCAACTGACGCCAAGCACAAAAAGCACAATAACAAATCTTCTATCTGTCAAAAGCCATAGGAAACTCATGTCCCTGAGCCCCGGTATCAGAGCTTCAAGGACGTGAGGAATGGTATCCCCAACAATCACACAGAATGCCACCATGCCACCAAACGCAAATGCCCATTGCGCCACTGAGATTGCCACCAGTCCACTCTGTCCGAAACAATGCTGCATTGTAGCCTGAAAGGAATCAGCGCCGGATAGCTTGCTGTTGATGACTATAAGACGGATAGTCCAATCCACAGTGACCGTCAATGCAACCAGTAGTATGATTCCCATTGTCAACCCAGCCTGGCGAAAGGCGTAAGGTTGACCGATAATTCCCGCGCCGATAATGCTGTTGGCCATGTTCATGAACGCGCTACGCATACCGCTCTTCGGTCTTGCATTGGGAAGGTGGTCTTCTGGTTGGAAGGAGTCGGAGAGGAAGGGAGAATCAGACGGCGCAGTGATGCCCGTGAGTAGAGGGGCATGCTGCCTGGCATCTCCATTGCTGTGGAGATAGTCGTCGTCGTCGATCCATAGAGGACTGTCAGGTGGGTGGCCGTTTGCCAGAGGCGGCTCGGGGCTTGGGGGTACAGCGTCGAGATCGAAGCGTACGCGGTTCGGAGTCCGCGGAGTTCGTGGTTGGCCATGGGGGGAGGAAGGGAGGAAGGGAGGACTGGCTGGGTAAGAGGTGTGGGCTGGGGATGGGGTCTACTCTGCAAAGGTTGCGGGATTTGTGGGAGGATATAGGAGGAGGAGGAGGAGGGCTTGTGCCTTTTTTTGCTTGTATTACTGCTTTTGTGAGCACGGAATGTGCTGCATAGAGCTATTATGTCTCCGGCTGCTTTGCAGTCAGTCCGCGGAGTAACTATCCGAAAAGAGTTGAGAGGTCAAGTTTTGTTTGTTGCTCGCATGCATGCATGCATGTCGACCGGCTTTAGAGCGCGCCCAGTCGGAGTTTTTGTGCCAAAGAGCTCGCTCGGATGAGTTTGGTTGCTATGCCTGCTGAGTCGCGTACTCTGGGTTCAATGGTCAGTTGGGTCCGTTCACGAAAAAGCTCCCCTCCACCAGATAGCTCGAAGGTTTGTAGTAGGTCCGCAGCTCCATCGGACAGCTCTCAAGGAACTGTCGCACCGTCTCAGAAGCCAGTGAGATCGTCCAGGAAGCTCTCCACCAGCTTCTTGGCTGACGGTGACGCTTCTCCCCCCTTCCCAGCAATTTTCTGTGGCTCTGCAATGAAACCCTTCCCTGCTCCGCTCGCAAAGTCGTCCCAATCCTCAATCGCCTCCTCAATCCTTCGGGTAATGTGATGATCGAAGCGGAAAGAGGTGACAGACAGCATCTCCGTGATGTTGTACAGCTCGATGCCCTGGATACGCTGGCCAACGTTGACCAGGTCCTTCAGCTCCTTGCTCGCCCGTTTGCTGACGCGTCCGTCTTCGGTTTCCAAGATCGACAGTGCCTGCTTGAAGGTCTTGTCACAGGAGTTCTCGAACATGATCTTCATGGTCCTGTCGCAGAGATGGACCCCGGTATCACATCCGTGCTCAATGCCGCGGCCACGGCCGTACCGGATGTCATAGACCTTGTGTTGAAGGCCAAGATAGTCGATGACCTGCAGCATCAGGAGCGTGGTGTGGCGGACGGCGAGACAGTAGGATGTCGGTAGGGAATCCACGAACGCTTTGCACCTCAATGCCTTCTTGTGCGCACGTAGCATGTTCGGGTTGGGTAAGTAAGAGGCCGCCGCCATGACGTACTGCTCCATGCTTCTGACCACGTTCAAGCCGGTAAGGACGTTGCTCTTCCAATTCTTGATGGTGAAGTACTTGGTATCCAATCCTTGCCGTAACATGCCTATCTCAGCTTGGGTCATGCTGCTGACTTGTCTCTCGAAATCCTGGTGCATTGTGCAGGCATCTGAAAGCTGATTTTGGGTGGGATATCCAAGGCCTTTGGTGAAGGGAGAGCAGTAGGGGAACCGTCTCATCGCAAGTGCTTGTGCGCACTGCTCAGCCGCGATGTCGTTGAAGATCATCCATCCTCTCTTCCCCATGATCTGGTAGACACGACGATTGATGAGTTGAAGGGCTAAGAAGTCATCCTTGGAAAACGGAACTCTGATGACGATCTCAAGGATGAGCTCAGGCGCAAGTGCGTCAAATGTTGCTGCGTGAGAGACCATCGTGTGGAACGGCCTCTGCCTGGATGCTGGATATGGAGGGATCTCTGAAAAATGGACGGGTAAATTTATCGAGTAGTACTCAGAGGAGACAAATTTATGGAGGGGCATCGACAGTGAGTCATCGTAGCTATTATTCACTGGTAAAGGTTTTGTGCCAGGCAGCAGTCAAGGTAAGCTGAATTGAGAAGACTGTCAGCAGGTCATCGTAAGAGGCGGTGTTGGGAGCGAGCACCTTTCTTTCATACAGCACTACTACGCCAGTTTCCAAGAATTGATATCCGGAAGAGAAAGAAAAATATCAATGAAAGCTCGACGAACAAAGTCTCACTACAAACTTGACCGGTGCAGGAAAGAAGACTCTGTGCTCCCCAGAACCAAGAAACCATTCTACCTATCCCCTGCCTATCATTTGCACACCACCTCTACAAGCGATGAACCTATACAAAACTTCTCACCAGCCGCAAAGACGCCGAGAAACATGTTGCCTCGATCAATACAAGTGTACTGATGCATGCCAGCAAAGAAAAGGGGGGTTGTCTGTACCTACTGTGCGCCTAGACATCTAAATTCATCGACGCGTTGCAAAAGAGGTTCGGGGACCGCAATTGAAAGGAATAGATTGAGATCTTGCAGGTGACCATCGCTACTACCTGCTCGATCAACAGGGTAAAGTTGGAAACTCCATCAGGTGAGCAATGGGGGAAAGCTATCCTGATGAGCAAGGCATCCTGTGGGTTGAATATAACTGTCTCGGAAAATCTCGTTGTGGCACGACAATCAGACAGATCTTGGCCCTTGGGCAAGAGAGCATTTCATCATTCGGAATCGAAGGTATGGGTTTAACACAGCTTGAGGAGTAAGTCCCCCACCCCTGTAACGGACCGGAGGTAGGGGCCAAAATTCTTGACAGTTCTCACCCACCCACTCACAACCCTCTATCTTTGAACGCTCTCAACCCCACCAAATCAACTGCGAATTAGCTACAAAATGGCTAAAATAAACAAAACCACTCGAAAAACATGTCGACAAGTTGATTCGTCGATTTCTGTGTCTTCTACGTCGCCACGGCGACCGCAAACAATTGTTGATATCCCTCGAAGAACGCGCCTTATTTGCGCGACAGAGTTCACAGCTGGCAAGATATCTCGTAAGCAGCTATTCAAAGCCCACGGAGTTTCTGAATCTACTGGCTATCGAATTCTTAAATCGAATTCAACGCGCCGCAGCGAACGCATACATAATCGAGGCCGAAAGCGAGTTTTAGCTTTTTACGAATGTGATGCTATTGAAACAGTTGAAAATGTCTCATTTTAATATGCAGCAATCTCTCATTATGTTATTGCAAGAGCTATAGAATTAGGCGAGAGATCTGAACGAGCAATTCGAAGAAATATAGCTGAACACGGCGTGAACACATATATGACAGAATAGAAAAAATTTATTTCTTTAAATTCAGTTGAAAAACGCGGAATTTGAGATTTTGAGCATCGATATTGACAATTAGACGACTTTAAACGCTATAAATATAGTGACGAATCTCATTTTGCTTGTGCTCTACAACGATAAGCTCGAATTCATCGTCGTCGTGACAAAAAGACGCGAAATGCATCTACGAAGATTCAATTTCGATTCAAACGCCGAAATCAAGTCTGGCACGTTTTTGCGTACATTGGATACGATTTCAAGAGCAAGCTACACTTCTATACAGGCTCAGGAGCAAAAGGGAGGCTCACACAAGTCGATTATGTCACTATTTTGGAGGAAGTTGTCGCTCCCAATTGGGATCCCAATTGAATACTTTTGGAGGATAATGACAACGCGCATGGTACCCGCGGTAACGCTGATAATCAATGCAAACAAACAAAGAAGCGTTTGGGTATCAAATGGGAATCTAATCCTCCAGAATCACCTGATCTCAACCCACTTGAGACGATCTGGAGGATGGTAAAGCAGAGATTGAAGAATCGAGGGCCAATCTTCGATGCAACAGAATTGCGCAGGGCTATTGAGGAGGAATGGGATAAAATCACTCTGGATGAGATTAATAAGGTAATAAGTACAATGTCAGAACGAGTAACTGCCGTAAGAGAGCGTGATGGTGTGCCTATACCATTTTGAAGATAGATAGAATTGGTGGTGTTAGTGAGAACTGTCAAGAATTTTGGCCCCTACCTCCGGGCCGTTATGGAGAGCTTTCGGCATCCTCTCACACCCCCACCGACTCAGGTCAGCATCATGCTAATGAATCTGGAAGACTTCTCGCCGCTCGTCAGTACGAGCGAAGATTCCGACTATGCTGTTGAAAAGTACCTCGAGTGCCGTTGCCCAAAATTAGACATCAAACAATTTCTTTCTACATACAATCGAGCAACAATACCTATAGAAGAGGATTTTCGATTACTCAGGCGACTCAAAACGACCCTCCAAGCAGCACCCGACTCTGACGCAGACGAATTAGTGATGCAAATAACGAAAGATCTGGAGAGTGAGCGTGCACAGTCAGATAAGAGATGTAAGAGTAACAGGTATAAATATCTGATCGGCAGCCCACTTCCATCCCATTTGGACGGGCTGTGGTTAGCTCTATTACGGAGCAAAAATTTGCTTGCCATTAACGATTCGATATCACAGCTTCTCCCTTATCTCTTCGAGAAACTCAAATCCAACACATCCCAACCTGAGATTGCCAACAAATCTGTCAGTCCACGTGCGAAGAAGGCAACGAGAAGTTTCCGAGTTGCCAAAAGCAAGGCACAGGAGAAACCGGAGCGCGCGCAGTTGGTTCCACCTTCTAAAAGGAGACGTTTGCAAGATGGTACAGACTTGAGGTTCGGAAAAGCCCAGATGGCCGCTCCGCTGCGGAGAAGTCCACGATTCATCAATGATTAGGTGGTCTACCAAGTGAACTGCTGCATTTGTCCTACCCTGCAGTACAGCTGAACAAAGAGGTAGCTCGGTCTAGCGAATAGCAATTTCTGGAGAATCTCTTTCGAAGCAGTTATTTCGCGGCCGCAAGAGATGACCCATTAAGGAGGATCAGGAATGTTGCCGGAGAAGCCAGATGAAGGGAGAAGGCGCGATCTGCAGTGCTGCTTGCAGGCCAAAGAGTAGATTGACGCCACAAGGTCATTCAACACAGATTGTGATAACCTCGGGCGGATCGGGCTAGGGTTGGAGATCTACATCGTACACCCTAGAAACAAACCGCTTCTGGGAGCTTGCCGTATTAGGGGTACATACCACGTGGAACGTACCTGTCTACGAGATTCCTAGGCGCAAAACACTCCCGAGAGTGGTGTCAATCTTACGAACTGGGCTCACGATCCTAGGATCAACTGAGGTTGGATTCCGCTCCTCAACTCCTGCGACCCGCTCCTGGGATCCGTTTCCGGTCCTGGATCATTTCTGTGCCATCGGGAGCGGGAAGTGGATCTTGAAACCAATGAAGAGAAGAGGTCTCTTAACCGAAGTGAGACGGATCAGCCTAAAAGAAAGCCCGTACGACTGCTCCTCGCATGTGGTACGCGAGCAGTTCGCGTATTTCCTCTACCGCATCAAATTCAATCTTGGTACAGCGTACGACAGACAGAATCTCACAAGGTAGAGATAGATCGAGCGGGGGAGACGCAGCGATAGATGGATGGATGTAGATAGTCCGGTTTCACACTCTGATGTGTGCTGACCGTACGATTCGCTTACAGACGCGATTTAGACAGTCGAAACTCGTACTAATCGCGTGTGACAACTTACCCTACTGCGTCTTGACTACTGAAGAGTAGATTAATCAAATAAGTCGCGCTGGTGCTATCCCCACATGAAGCGGGTCTCGACAGATAACAACAAGCGTGCATCAAGTACAAGCATGCATGCACTATGTGCTGATCTACATTACATTATCTCTACCAGCTGATGAGGTTCATAGTATTCAAAGGATCGGTGGATACCGCTATTTTTCGACGTCTTTCCCATCATTACGTTACGCCACAACACAACTTCCCAAGCTTTGGGCTAGTCGACCTTTTATCACTAAAACCAAAGACACCCAGGTCTTCAACGTTCGCGTGCCTCGTGCACATACGTACCGAAGCTGGGTTTTTGAATTTTCGAAGACACAGGGCGAACGGGGGAGTAGAAGGGCAAAAGAAGATCCGACCTCATGTGAAAGGTGTAGAGCACTAACATGGCTCATCGCTTTGCTTTTGTATCGGGCCGGGCCCCCCTTTCTCGAAAAGACTACAGTCGGTAGAGGAGAGGACGGAACACAGGCCCCTGGGGAAGAGACCGGAGAAAGGATTACTCTTATTGATATGGAGAAGGAAAAGCTATTCAAAAGGAGCTGGCGGGCTTGGATTGGATGGCAGTTGGAAACGATGGACTAAAGGGGGCTGGGGTCGGAGTCGACATGTCGAGAGGGGGAATGAGTTCGAGAGCAGAAGAAGCCGGTCTGCCGGATTAAGGGACTGACAAAACAAGGCCATGATCAGGAGGGATGACTCGGGCAAGCGCTGTGGTATTTAGCTGAATTCGATCTCGCCTGAGAAGTTCAAGGAATCAAGCTCACTTCCGCTCCCAAACAAATATGTTATTAAAGCTGGTGACGCGGCCGCGTAGAGCAGTCGTAAAGAAAAGCCGGTCACACTGAAAGTGAAACGCTTCGCTCCACTGTGGGAATGCCCATGACTGATTCTCCGACCAGTTGCTTGGGCCTCACTGATAGTGAGAGTTGAAGTTGTAAGCACGATCTATCTATCCGGAGATGGGTTTGGAGTGCGCTTCCTGGAAAACAATCGGCCCATATTGTGGATGAGCTCGAGTGCAAGACGGACTTCTCGTCGTCAAAAGTCCGCACAAAGAGGAGAGAAAGACTCATCATGGATGGAACCATTGCGCTCAACTCTCTGCACGCTAGTTCATGCTCGCTTTGCAAGTCTCGCTGCTTCGAGATTGAAAGATAGTTATTGCACCACGCTCTCTTATCGTTGTAGGCGTCGAGCTATCCTTGCGTGTCGAGCAAGTTTCTGCTGGTCCCAATGATAGCATCCTTGTTTGCATACGGACTGAAGCAGTCTGGCTGGAAATGGTAGATACGGTTGGATGAGATACTTGGGATGTACCTTGCGGTCAACAGGGCTAGCCGCGACTGATGAGGAGGACAAGCTCATTTTGAATCTGATTTCTCTACCTGTCTCCGAGCTCAGTACCTCGAAAGGCGATATCAGAACCTCGACGTTACTTCAAAGTGGTGTTTGCGCAACTTATATTTTCGTCGATCGATTGTAAGCGTTGACAGTACCTTCACTCTTTGACGGACACTGCTATTTCCACAGTATTAATGAATCTGGTCCGCGCCTCAGGAACATCATCAGCATCATACATAGCACGCTTTCGTTTCTTGGCTCTTCGTATTCTTGGCTTTGGTTCTTCTTCCTCCGCATGAGATACGTGCCTATCGCTCGCCAGAGGATTGTCTCCGTTTCCGTGCTTCTGATCCCCATCCCCTTCGCGGACATGGATATGCTCGTTCTCGGCAGGGTTCTCTAGGGTTTCAACTTGAGAGATATTTTCGTCCTCTTCGCACCGCGTCTGCACCTTGTCTACCGTGATTGAGGAGTCTTCTACGATATCATCGATGACTTTTACACTTCCTGCTCGAACATCGACCACCCACCCTCCGTCCTCAGCATGCCGGTTGAACCACTCTCCTACCTTTGCGGCCTGTTCAATCGCCCGGCCAGAGGCTTTGATGAGAATCTCTTCTTGCTTTCTCCGGCCTTTGCTCTGTGCTGCCGCAGATAGGTTTGCTTTTCGCTTGCCTGTTCCCAGGACCCCTTCTCTCTGCAAGTTCCTCTTCTCGGCCTGGTCTAAGAGTTTTCTTACTCGTTTCACCGCAGCCATGATTGGCGTGTGTTTTGAGACATATACCACCTTCTGAACATCTGGCCCAGCGTATGGGGCGGCTATTGGTGGATGAATGATGGGTCTTTTGTGGATCTTATGGTTGGGTGGTAAGCGTGGTTGAGCTTTGTTCTGGCGCTCGAAGTTGAGGTTTGCAAGTAGGGCTGATGCGGTCTTGCTAGCTTTGGATTTCGCTTCTTTCGCGAGATTGGTGTTGGCTTTTGAAACTGAGTGGTGTTCTAGGTCAGTGGACCCCAAGGGTGTTGGGTTGGACTCCACCATTCTAGTCACTACGACCGCTTTGTCATTGAATTAGTACTGTGAAAGTGTATAGAATGATGGTTGGAGTTGAGAAAACAACATGAACAATGAGAATACTCTTGATAATTTATGGGTGTGCTGGGATGAAGTTCTCGTCATGGCATTATGCTGTGAAGGGTCAAGCAGTTTCGTCTTGGTGCGGCATATTTGAAGCGTTGAGAGAGTGTAGACTTTAACTCTATGTCCATGAAGAGATGAAAGGAAACAACCTTCTACAGCTTGCTACCTTGGATCACACTCTGAACACTTATGCCAAGCCGCGAAACTTGGGTGTCATCTTAGCTTTTCACAAATCTCTCTCTCCATCTCTCCTCCATCTTTCTCTTTCCGGATAGTCTCGACTAACTCTCTGTAGCATCTTATCATAACAGATGAATCTCGGATCATCTTATAGCGTATATTATATCGTGAAATATGTGTTAATATCCTGTGTCCCTTAATCAATAACCTTCCTTTTGACATGAAGAGAAGCTATTTGTATGCATCTTGAACATCCACTACTACTTCTAGACTTTCTTAATATGAAGCTATTCACCTTGAGAAGAAATATGTAACTGGATGTACGCAGCTTTCACGACTCTGTCCGCTTATTGACAAAAGAGTTCATAATATACACAAAAATACTGACTTACTTAGCTAAGCTACAATCATGTTCTATATTTTCCAACTAGAGAGACAAAAGGAAAGCTCGATCCTGGAATCGAACCAGGGTCACCGGAAATTTTGAATGTTGGAGAATCAGAATCCGAGGTCTGTCAACCGTTAATTTGTACACATATAGCGTACTCTAATTTCCACTTACGATAACCGCTACACTAATCGAGCTATTTGGCCAAAATTGGACGTTACGCAAGTATAAATAATCTAACAAGACGTGCCTATAGAAAATAAGTCAAGCATCCTAGTAACGCCGCAACCCAGTAACGCCGCGCTCCTCCTCCGACGCGTTTCGCGTGCTATCT
>QQTW01003876.1_pt1 | contig 11137 bp, 13 predicted proteins | sample 1904831 | NCBI WGS metagenome assembly QQTW01 (sample SAMN09435610, study PRJNA476489) | Subsurface metagenome, whole genome shotgun sequencing project.
GTTAGCATGGGCAAGTTGTACTGTAACTTTCATTCCTGCTTGAGCGGCTTCAGCGTCAATGGCTGCCATACGGACGATCAGCTCGTTTTGAAGGCGTTTAAGCCAACGTCTCAGTGCATCCCCTTCAAGGAGGCCGTCCCTCGCCTGGATCAGCTGCTCCTTCAAGCTCAACACAAGCTTTCGGCGTCGAGCAACCGCGAGGAAAGCCTTGTTGCTTTTGCGCGCTTCATTTCGCTCGTGAAGAGTATTGGACACCTCGGCGGCAAATTCGACAACGTCTTCTGGAAGATCGACCACTCTTGCTAAAGCTATTCCATACAACTTCTCTTGCAGGTATCCATCCGAAATCTTGTATAGCATCTTCATCTGGGAAGCATCGGGAGATATATCGACTGCCAGATGCAGGTTCACAACGCCGTTGCGCTCCTCTAAGATACGAGGAAGGTCCCGAAAATGGGTGACAAACCAGACGTATGCACGACTCTCGAGCAGCGCCTCAGCGATGGCGATAGCAACAGCAAGGCCGTCAGCTGTGCTGGTCCCTCTGCCAAGTTCATCGACAATCACAAGACTGCGCCGCTCGATGTTGCGAAGAATGAATGCTACCTCGCGCATCTCCGAAGCAAAGGTTGATACATTTGCTTCGATACCGTCATCCGTGGAAATGCGTGCGAACAATTGATGCGTCATGGGAAAGGATGCATACTGGGCAGGCACGAAACAGCCAATCTGCGCCATAACAGCCATCAGGACGACAGAACGGATGTAGGTGCTCTTCCCACTCATATTGCAACCAGTGATGATTTGAACACGATTTTGCTGAGTAGCGTATACGTCGTTTGGTATATACTTTTCCCGCTGGATTCGCTCCTTTATTGGGTGGCGTCCCGCTTTGATAGCGAGTGTCTCGGTCAAATCTGGTCTCACATACTCCTGGGTTGTGATGAGCTGCGCGAAAGAGGCAATCATGTCCAGCATGGCAATACTTTCGGAAATCTTGAACAAGGAATGGACCTCTGTTCTAACGTCGTTGATCAGATCTTGCACGCTCTGATCGCTCATCAGAATGACTTCATTGTGGGCATCAGCAATTTTTTGGTTCAGCTTCAGCAACTCCAGGGTCTGGCATTCGACCTTACCCTTACGTCGGAAGACGTTGATGAAAATAGCTGGAAGTTCTCTTTCTGCAAGCTCAGATGCCGCGATTGTCATATAGAATTGCCGCGCTGGGTCGTACTTGATGTCAAGCGAAATCTTGTGCTCCTCTGGCGGAGATTAGCTTTTCTCCACCACAATATTTCCCTGACCGACCACCTAATGCAGCCACCAGATGGAAAGCATCTTCGCTTGCCTCCTTGTAAGATTGTCTTGCTACATCAAGGAAACCGTTCACCCCAGCCTATACATGTCAGCATGGGAGCCTGATCCAGTCTCGCGCGTAGATGACCTTGATGGCGTAGGTTCTCTGGTTCCTCATCTCCAGTGGCTGCGCAGAGTAGGTTACGTCTTCGTTGAGCGTATTGCTGATCAACTGTTGAACCGTTTGGTAGTTTTGCGGATCACAAAGCTATCAGATATGAGATCTCTAGCGATTCAAATACTCTTCTGGACCCACCTGGCAGATCTTTTGCAACTCCTCGCTCGTAACTCCTGCCAAAGCTTGCCAGATCGGCTTGATTGAGTCAACGAACGTCTTCAAGATCACTACCTGGTTGATAGATTGTTCTGTCTGCTGAATGTTGCCTTCGGATTTTACGATGACAAGCTAGAGCCGAGTCAATTTCTAGTCCACGGATTCAAGACCTTATCGAGCGGACTGACAGAAGCTAGGACACGGTCTGTGTCTACAAAATTCTTCATGGCTGCTGGATTAGGACCTTGAGTCAAAATCCACGAGACGATACACACCTTGCCTCACTCCGAAAAATATCTCCTCTTTCAGCGCAAGCTCGCCAAGAGCATCGTACCTCTCATTAAGCTTCACAACATCTGTAGACGGTTGCAGAATGTTGCTGCGTAGGGATCGAGCGCCCATGGGCGTCAGCGTCTCATTGAGAATGCCGAACAAACAGTCCTTTGATTTGGCGTTTTGTAGATTCTGTATCAGCTCGAGGGACACAATAGTGGAAAGATCAATGAGCATCGAGCCTTCGGAAGGTTCGAACTTTATGCGTAGAGATTGCGAGCAAAACCTGCTGCCAATGGCCAGTTCTATATACTTCAAGGCCTGGTCCTGTCAGCGGGCAAAATCTTCGCCATGATGCTTACCTACCGCAGCAAAGCAGCAGACCGCAAAATAATTTCCTCCCGTGGAGACTCTCAAGAATTCAAGGTCATCAGGAAATGCCAAGTGCTGCACATACTCATGGCCACTTATCTCAGACCAGTACCTCCGATCGATGCTCTGCATTTCGATGCCATACTCGTCAACTTCAAGATTTTCCCGGACGATGGAGAGTAGTTTAGTATCAGCAGCTGTGGTCATGTAGAGGATTTCGGACGGGTTGAAAACTTTCAGCTTATGACAAGTCCTAACATAGGTCTGGCTATCGCAGATTTGGCAAAGAACCGCTTCAGATGTAGAGAGATTGACAAATGCGAGACCGACAGTAGGAGATATGCCACGGGATTCAGTGATTGCACAAACAATGTCCTGGTCCTCTACATTGGACGTTAGTGTAGTTGCTGGACGACGAACTCTCGACTGCAGATGACTCCGCCGACCCGTAAAAGTTCGCGATGCGGTAGTTTGATCATACGTCAGAGAAGTTTCGGTGTGTCGAGAGCTAGATTGCTCACTCGTTCGAGCCATCATGCTTCTAGATGGTCTTGCTCAGGGTTAATAGTTGACATGTTTGTAGCTTGATTGTGTCGGATTTCAAAATCAGGTGTCTGCAAGATCCAATGTGCCTTGGCACCAAAAGACAAAGTAAAATCTGCTTCGAGGTCACGTGCGACTCGCCCAGGCCGTGCCGCTTTTATGGACGCTCACCTTTCATCCCAAACTTCTCCAAGGCGTGCAGCGCCAACAAGGATCTAAAATTAGCGACGTACGATCCCAAGCTTAAATATGTGCCGAGCCCGTATGTCCTGGAATATCAGCTCGCCTAGGATGCCTTCAGTCACAGGAGAGAAACTACAGTAGGACATAAGTCATGGGCCAGAGTATGTGGGACACATCCCCTACGACAGTGGACGTCCTAGGAATCGTCCTCTGCCTGGGTGGGTGGTCCTGGGCATAAGCTGTGTCCCAGGAGAGATGGCCTGGGACATATTTAGGTCTGGAACAGAGAGGATTCAACTCCTCTAATCATCGGCTTCTTTACCGATGGAAAATTAATAGCATCATTACCTTAGGCTACCAGTCTTCTTATCCCTGTTGGGGACTGTTATCTCCACCTGCTGGCAAGATCTCCTCTAAACGTGTTTTGAGTTCTGCCAACTGGTGTGCTTGATTGTCTTCCTCAACAGCAGTCTCGCTCGATATTTGCTTTCTTCTCTTCTTTTCCTGCTGTTGCCACCCACTCATCATATCCTCCCAGTCATTATCCATATTGATATCGCTGTCCTCATCATCTGCTCTACTATCTGTTCTTGATCTTTTATTTTTTGGGGTTGCGCCTTTTGATCCTCCGCCACCGTAATAAGCCTTAAGCTGTGATCCGCTAAGAAGCTCCTTTTGGTATTCTATCTTGTCTTCGTCGCTTATCTTGATTCGAATAACATGACGTGGAAGGTCCTTGGTGATGAAGGGTTTGACTAGTAGAAGGATTGCCCAAGCGAAACGTGCAAAAAGATAGGGACGGGCCTTCCCATCAAGGTATTGGACGATGATATTCTGATATGTAGGCCAGAGTTCAACTGCATCCCTTCGAAGGATATGTGTGACATATTGAGGAGAATGAGGAATCGTGGTTTTCATAACCTTTGGAATGATAGCAAACCATCGATTATCAAAACATCTGTGTAGATCGGCCTTGAGCAGTATGATATTGGTCGAGTTATCGACATCACAAAGGACCGCGTTTCCATATCTTTCCATATCATTTCTTTGATACCAGAGAGCCTCCTCCTGTGGTATGAGATGAGCTCCATCAACTGCGAAAGAAAAATTGCTGATCGCGCAACGACGAGTTGCAGTGGAGGTAGACACTTGAGGCCAGGAATCTGGGATGCGGTCATGAGGAAATTCCCAATCCTGAAAACTAGGTGTAATAGGATATCGATCTAAAAGGGAACACATTTTAGTGAGAGTTTATTATAGGTAATAAAGATACATACCAGGGCCATCGCCAATCATGAAATAGTAGACGTTCTCAGTTAAGATATCGTTCAACAGTAGGTTGACCGGCCGTTGACCTGTCTGATCCAAAGTCAAACGCCCATTATCGAAGGCATTGCCAGCAATGATTTGACAGGCAAGAAGAGCCGTCCCATAATGTACGCCGAAGGTAGTGGTGCTTTCTACACGATCGACACGTGGGAGGGATAGTAATGTATTTGAGATTGAATAACCCGGATGGAGGAATCGGATTGCCTCTCGGGAATCCAGGTCAGTTGGTGGAAGCGGGAATGTCGCCATCTTGCAGAAAGTTAGCGTGATGAGAAAGAGTGTGGACGGCGAGGCGGATCTAATTCGAGATGAGAAGAGGGGTTTTCTTTATCATGTGAGCAGGCAACCACGGCTTGAGGCGGCATCGCCCTTGTCCTAAAGAGGGGTGAGTTCAGGGCAGATTTTGCTCATCTTGGCATCTGGTTGGCAATTTTGACGGTGGAGACTTTACAAACGTGGGCTATGTTCCAGTATTGCGGACTCACCTAACGAAATCTTCTCACCATGGCCACCGTACTTCCACCGCCTAGCAAGCGACAGAGGCTGGAGGCGTCCGAGAAAGTGAGGATTCAAGCCGAAGCCAACGAGATACCGGACGGCCTTGGAAGCGTCCGAGTTCAATTTGTGGATCAAAGCACTGGGAATGGCACTGGACCTGCGGTTGCTGTGTTCATCGCAAATGCCACGGTGAAGAACCTTGAAACTCTCCTGAACTCCATACAAGGTAACGTGGGTAAGCAGAACCCCACATAGATGTGTCGAGACTCAGTTATGAAAGGACCTACATGAAAGGATACCGTACCGTTTCTCCTTCCAATCCTCCAAGACCCTCCCCGAAGACGGCTCGACAGTCGTCGAAGTGCTCTCAGATCTTTACAGCTCCGTCCTGAAGCCAGGTTTCAAAAGTACCGAGGAGATCATCAGTCTTCAATTTACTCCGCAGGCTGTTTTCCGTGTCCGAGCAGTATCACGATGTTCCGCCTCAGTTGCTGGACATGGTGAAGCAATACTAGCGACAGCATTCTCACCAGCATCGTCATCCATGGTGGCTACAGGGAGTGGGGACAACACCGCCAGACTGTGGGACTGCGATACTGGAACCCCACTGCACACACTTAAAGGCCATACCAGCTGGGTGCTTGTAGTCAGCTTCTCGCCGGATGGTAATTTCCTTGCCACAGGCAGTATGGACAATTCTGCAAGGATTTGGAATCCGAAGACTGGAGAAGGCCTTGGGGGCCCGTTGAAAGGTCATTCGAAATGGATTACAAGCCTCGCCTGGGAGCCGTATCATGTTCAAGAAGCGGACAAACCGCGGCTGGCGTCAGCCTCCAAAGACTTTACTGTCAGGATATGGAACGTGCCGTTACGGCGAATAGAAATGGTTCTGGCGGGACACAAAGGTTCTGTAACATGTGTCCGCTGGGGAGGCATTGGCAGAATCTACACTGCCTCGCAAGACAAGAGCATCAAGATCTGGGACGAGAGACAAGGTTCATGTTTGCAGACATTGGCAGCTCATTCACACTGGGTAAATCATCTCGCGCTTTCAACAGATTTTGTCATCCGGACTGCCTACCATGACCACACCAACCGAACACTTGAAACACAAGTAGAAAGAAGAGGGAAAGCACGGGAGCGATTCGAGAAAGCAGCCACGTTCCGGAATGCCATCGTTGAGCGTGTTGTATCCGCGAGCGACGACAACACAATCTTTCTCTGGGAGCCTGAAACGTCGTCCAAGCCGATCGCAAGACTCCTAGGTCATCAAAAGCAGGTCAATCACGTTGCCTTCTCACCGGACGGTGCATACATTGCCTCGGCAGGATATGACAACCACGTCAAGTTGTGGAATGCTCGGGATGGGACATTCATTGCGACTTTGAGAGGCCACGTTGATGCAGTGTATCAATGCTGCTTCTCTGCAGATTCGCGTCTGCTAGTGAGCGCATCCAAAGACACTACTTTGAAAGTTTGGGACGTGAGGACGGGCAAGTTGTCAATCGACCTGCCTGGTCATCAGGATGAAGTATATGCGGTTGACTGGAGTCCCGACGGGCAGAAAGTGGCCAGTGGAGGTAAAGACAAGGCTGTCAGGATATGGAGACACTGAGCGTGTTTTCGACAGCCGATGTTGACACGATAGAAGCATGTTTTGCGCCTGGCCTCCCTATCAACGAATCCTTGGGCACTGACTTTGCAGCGGCCAATGCTGCTGCGTCTAGCTTGTCATGAACTCGAAGGCACCATTGTCAACAGGAACCATGCATAGTTATTTGGTTCACGTCCAAGCTATCTGACGCGAGACCTTGTTCCAGCAATGGAATCTTCAGGATGCTTCCACAGAGACTCCGAGACGATTGTGTTCAGTAGTGAAAATTGGAGAAGCCGTCAAGAAGTCTCAATCTCCAATATCAGAAATCATCGGATTCCTAGCTGCACGACCACTGCGTAAGGATAGCGCGTCCATGAGTCGTGAATGAACGAAAGACATTGCGGAATAGAGATTTTGTTCCATCATCTGATCGTTTTCTGACATTGCAAAAAATCACCGTAGCAAGGTTGAAAAAGTCGCGCTTCCGATATTGTTTCGTAATAGCTAGCAGTACTCACAGATATACCAGTTCCTAGTGAAGTCAATAACCAAGTCATTCCTCTGAATATTCAGATAATGTATGCTGTTGCATCGTGAATTGCTGGTTATCTCTTTCGAGTTGCACGCGCGATGACTGGCACGAAAAGTTGCTCAACATGAATAGAGAGTGCATTCCCACAATCTAGGAGAGATCCAAAGTCTCACTTTATGTCTTCGCCACAGGAGGCGGAGCCAGCGTACCACTGACGACTGCAGCACTTTCTACATTCCTCCCTGTCGCCGCAGCATCTTTACCTGCCGATGTCTGGGATTTATCATTTGCTGTCCTCCAATCGCCCTTCAGCCCTTCAGCAGTCACATTCTTAAACGTGCCCAGGTAAGCAGTCTCGGCATTCTTCCTAGCACCATCATACATGGCGTATATCTTTTGCGCTTCCTCCTCCACGTTGAGGCGAAAGTTGGGTTTCTCTTCATACTGACGTTCGAGATCCTCGATGTGCTCTCGAACACGACGCAGCTCGTTCGCGTATGACGCAAGCCGATCCGGTAGGCCTTGACCCTTGATCCAGGTCAAGCTTCCAGCAAGGACGGTGTTGAGTGCGCCTAGTACAGTGATGGCAACCCGGGGGCCGCTCGATGCGCTGACCGCCGTCACTGTCGCCGCGATGATGATCTGCGCGAAGAGGGCCATGTTGATGAGCGACGCGGTTGTGTAGTACTCGAGTCTTGTCTTTGTTTGAGCGTGCACCAGCTCCTGGTAGGTGCCTTTATTTGCTCCCGTCCGATGTATCGAGGCATTGCGTTCACTCAAGGGCCAGATGCCGACTCTTCTGCAGAAATGTTCGTAATTGCCGGATTGGTCAGGTTGGCCAGATTGGGATGCGCTCGCATCAGCCCGCTTTTCGGCCATCTTGGTTCTTCACGGGGGGATCGTAAATGGCAAGATACGGGCACGCTTGAAGCAAGCAAGAACTGGAGAGATGAAGAGGAAGATTTGATGGTCTCTGTGCAGAGGACAACTGAGGACATCTTTGGGAACGACAGCAAAGCCGCGTCTTTACGCCGAAGCGTCGCGTGAGTGGGAGACCTTACGATAAAAGCCCGATCGGGTGAGAGTAGTGAGCTATGGCTGTAAGCCACACGACCTAGATCGGAGCTGAGACATCCCTGTCGAAATTGAGATGATTCAAGGACAGGCCCGCCCATCCTCGGGTCTGCGTCCTGCCAAACGTGTCAAGGCTGCCACCATCATGTTGCCGAGCTTTTGGGAAATAGCGGTGTCGCAGAGCTTGACAAGCAGTACTCCGTGTCCGTATCGACAGCGCATGATGACAACTATGGTCTCACCGTCTCCGGGTGTGAGCTTTGCTAGCTGCATGAAAACAGCCAAATTAGCATCATTCTCATGACAATGCCAAAAGACATCTCATTGTGCCCTGGTGCTTTGCCCATCTAAGCTGCATTTCCTAGATGGTTTGAAGCTGTTGAAATTGGAAGTAATTGACAGTGTCGCCAGAGTTTGAGATGGCACTACATTGGCAAACATTACGCCGATGAAGGTAGTCCCCAGCTCGAGACTAAAAGCCGAGAATATAGGGATGCTATGAGTTGAAACAGACCACGTTAGATGATTGTGACATCGTCCCAAACGGCATAGAGTTTCTCGATTGATAATCCGACATTGATGTCGATATATGTAGCCCGAGTTCTCTCAACTCAGAAGTATTATATCCTGGGATTGCGACTCTCATCGTACAGCAATCCAGCTAATATCTTTACGTAGGATCGCATCTTTGCCCTTCTGTACAGGTGCGATATAATCTTGTGATCTCGTTACAACAGCTGCGATCTCTTGAAACAATGACAGAACCACGAAGAATGCTTCGAGGTCAAGAGAGACAAGAGGGACAAACGGGACAAGAAAGAGAAGACCGACCTCAACGCCGACCCGCACAACAGAGTCTACTGTTGGGAGATTCAATACAAGCAGTATTCTTTGAAATGGAAAGACTTGGTCTACTAGCAGAGCTCAAATCTCAACTTCCTCATTTGACGGCAATGGGCGACGTCCGGTGCGACCTATTGACCACGGTAAGACAACTTAAAGCATCGAATATCTTTGGCCAAGGAACGGAAATTGACCGAGCAAGAATAATACGGCGAGCAGAAACTCTTTTGGCAAATTCAAGAGGTAGCCAGCCAAATAGCACAGATAGAAGTCAAAAGCAGCCCGACTCAACCAGACAGCAATCCGATCCTTTTCATCCTGTTCGATATCAATTCGGTCAAGCTCAAGCTCTCTATGAGGACCTGGTGGACGCTCGCCCAGCCCATCATGTGGAACCTCGATCTCTCGCGTCTATCCAAATATCCAAAGAGATGGACGATTTGGTAATAGTACTGGCTTACCTTGGGAGATGTGGTATCATAATGAAAAATGAAGCCCGAGAGATTTTGAAGCCCAGGGACGAAGATTGGCGATCACCCCAACAAACCTTACTGAGAGATATCCTTAAGAGAATAGACGACTACGAAAATGTGGCTGGGAGGTCGGCTGATCAATGTCAGCAACTACTGAGAACGAGATCTGTAATCCGAGCTTATCGATGTGCTACTCCAATTGGTCAAGCCTTCCAGTCACCAGATCAAAGCCAAAAAATAAAGACCACCGAAGAATTGCAAGCACATTCCGCTCAGACCAGGGCCGCTCCACAAAAAGGAGGTGAAGCCCAACAGCATCGAAATCCATCCCCACAACAACGAGGTTCACCACCACAACAACGAGGTTCACCCCCACAACAACGAGGTTCACCCCCACAACAACGAGGTCCAGCTGCGCTACCATGGCGACAAGCTGATATCTCACGACAGCAACAAGCTGCTTCACCGCAACAAAGGGCTGATGTACCGCAGCAACGAGCTCCTTTACCACGGCAGCCACAGCGCCTAGCACAGCAGCAAGCTCAATCACCACCGCAGCAAGGTCAACCTTCAGGTCAAGATTGTGCCCAAGCTCAGGCCCGAGCTCACCGCCAATTGCCAGCTCCAGCCCCAGCCCAGGTTCAAATTCAAGTTCGTACTCCACTGTCAGAAGCCCAGCGAAATTGGATGTTGCAATTAGTCACAGATTGCCGAACCATGGGGTTGATTTCACGGGAACAGGTCAAAGAGATTCTTGAACCCGATATCAACGTACAGCCGTTGGCATGGAGGAGTGATCTGAGGGAGAGGATTGAGACCTTCCGAAGCAGTGGTGGTGATGCTACAGCTGAGGGGCGTGCCTTTCTTGAGAGATGTGAAGACATCTACGCAGCGACCGGAGGTTAATGAGTACTTTGCTAAGTAAAAGGCCAGAGACAAAGTTTCAGTCGCGGTAGGTAGCTGCTGTATCTCTCTTGCTCTCAAATTTTCTGCAATGTCGTCTCCGAAGCTCTGTGCACTTCTCCAGCTGCGACGTGAAAATTGTCTCTAAATCCGGACTACGCGCATATCTGCAATGAGGGAGCTCAGCCAACCGGGTATGTACCACTTTTGCCGCATGATCCAATCAGAGGGTCGATAACTGGCTAGGATGCGTAGATGGTCTTGGTGAATACAATAAGTAGTGCTGGATAAAGGGAGAGATTCGGTATCCCACTCGAATGTCGCACTGAATGTAACGTTTCCAAGTGCAATGCTGTTGGTCTCGTAAATACTTGCATTGAGTACAGAGGGTTTGACGTTTCTTGATTTTTTGAGGGAATCAATGTCACAGCAAAGGTTTCAAAATTGTCACAACCATGTCAACTCGATCTTCAGTGCCAAGCTTATGAACATCACTGTAATGTACCCAGCCTAGCGACGCGTGCGAGACGCGTCGCTCTAACTACCCCACTGAAGAGTTGTACTTCCATAAATACCAGAATCATCTATCAGCTGCATAACAACCTTAACGCCCAATGATGAGGACGAAAAGAAAACGAATCAATGACTCTGTGGTCAATGCCAAGCGCCTCAAATCCTCTGGGACCATCACACGAAGTACCAATGCCAAATCCCAGTGCGACGGCGTCCTTTCTTTTTGTTACATAGAGGTGCACTCGCTGAGGCAGTTCCTGGCAAACAGTCTTCCTTCTTCGTCTAGAGTCAGAAGACGCAGAATCAACATTCATACGCTCAAGGATGGTTCTGACTTCCTCGATTCGACTATGGAAGTACAACTCTTCAGT
>QQTW01003877.1_pt1 | contig 11136 bp, 10 predicted proteins | sample 1904831 | NCBI WGS metagenome assembly QQTW01 (sample SAMN09435610, study PRJNA476489) | Subsurface metagenome, whole genome shotgun sequencing project.
CGTAAGCGATCGCCCAAATCCTCAGAACCCAGCATCTGCTTTACCGACTCAGGAGTAATACTCATTTAATTTGTCTCTCTTTTTTAAATGTTATTTGTTAGTGGTTATTTGTCAGTGGTTATTTGTTAGTAGTTATTTGTTAGTAGTTATTTGTAATTACTACTGACCACTGACCACTAACCAATAACTATTTATTTACGCTTCAGCCATTGCCCTTACAATATCGCCACAAGTGAGAATACCAATAACTTGACCCGCGCTGTCAAGTACTGGCAAGTGATGAATGCGATTGTCGTGAATTAATTTGGCTGCATCGCGCAGGGATTTGTCAGGAGATATAGTGATGGGATTATTGCTCATCACTTCTCCAACTGTTTGTCCAAGAGCTTTATGTAAATCGCGTTCGTATTCCCCAGGATTTTGTAAATAGATGACACTATCAAGAAACATAATGTATGCGGGTGGTGTCACCCCTGTTTCTTGCCACATCAAGTCCGTTTCCGAAATAATACCTACCAATTTCCCATCATCATCAACAACGGATAACCCGCTAATACGTCGTTCTGCTAAAATCTGAATCGCTTCTTTGAGCGGTGTTTCGCGCCGGACAACGATTAAGTCGCGGTTCATTACATCGGCAACAGTCTTAGACATACGACGACAGTCCTATAAACGGGGTAGATGCGAAAAATCTATGACTTGTTCGAGTCGTAATTTCCCACAGGTGTACAGAGAATTACTGAATTCAAAGAAGACTGTTTTATAGCCTTTTAGCTTAATTGTAGAAAATTTTCAGTCTAACTTGATGTACCGAAATAGATTGTTACTGTTGGTGGGGAGTGGGGAGTCGGGAAGAAGGGGCACAAGGGGGACAAGGGGGAAAGGGGGACAAGGGGGACATTTTTCCCTTGCCCCCCCTCTCCCCCATCTCCCCCCACCCCTCACTTCCTTCTTTTTCATTGCCAAATAAGTGACATTTAATTACGCTCACTTACTTATTGGATGAATTCGATTAATCTTGAATAAGGTGGTTGTAACGGCACATTAAGATACTAAGTTAAAAATACACAAAATTCACCAGCATTTAAACTAATCCTTCCACCTACGAACGAATACACTGCTCCGCGTCTACTACTTTTTACCCTTATTCTTATGCAAATTTCATCTTTAAAATACCCCAGAACTCCCCAACCTCCCACTTTTGAATCTTTCGCTGAAGAAAGGTTACATCGCAAACAACGTCTCGCGGCTGCACTACGGTTATTTTCTCGATATGGCTTTGATGAGGGTGTTGCCGGACACATTACTGCCCGCGACCCCGAATACCCAGATAGCTTTTGGGTTAACCCATTTGGAATGCATTTTGGCATGATTCGAGTTAGCGACCTCATTCGCGTTAACCACCACGGTGAAGTTGTTGAAGGCAACCATCCGGTCAATCAAGCTGCTTTTACGATTCATTCCCAGGTTCATGCTCATCGTCCCGATATAGTTGCCGCAACTCACACTCATTCGATTTATGGCAAAAGCTGGTCGAGTCTCGGTCGCTTGCTCGATCCTCTCAGCCAAGATGCCTGTGCTTTCTACCAAGACCATAGTATATTTAATGACTATACTGGTGTAGTTTCGCAACTTGAGGAAGGCAAACGTATTGCCGAAACATTAGGCAGTAGTAAGGCTGCAATTCTTAGGAACCACGGTCTACTTACAGTCGGTAGCACAGTCGATGAAGCTGCATGGTGGTTTATCTCGATGGAACGCACCTGTCAAGCACAGTTACTTGCCCAAGCTGCTGGCAGTCCCCGTTTTATTAACCATGACTCGGCAACTTTAGCACGTCACCAGGTTGGTTCGCATTACATGGGTTGGTTTAGTTTTCAACCGCTTTATGAAATGATTGCCCGACAGCAACCCGAATTGTTCGAGTAGTTTACATTTTAGATACTAAATTTTAGATTTTGGATTTTTCCCTAACCGCTATTTCCTTTCGGAATTTCTGATTTTTGCGCTTGAGTGTTCTAACACCGATAGCACCAAGCGCAAACAAACCAATTCCTACGGATGGTTCGGGAACTGAGGTAGCTGAATAGTTGACTTTTGATAGCGCTGCTTGGGCAATTAGTTTATGTGCGCGAGTTGAGGGGTGAACTGCATCAAAAAATGCAAAGTCGTCTGGATTGCTACACAAAGTTGCCGTGCCTGCTGCAATCGCACTAAAGTCTCCAACTAAACAAGAGTTGGTCGCATCTTTAAAACCATATTTTTCTGGATTAGCTTGTATTTCCCTTACTAGCGAATCAACATCCACAGGAATAATATTTAAACCGGGTTGCTGGAAACCTGCAAGCGTCGCATTTAAGCCAGAATTATGAAGCGCGGTTAAAGTACTAAGTCCGGCTGAAAGAGTCGGGTCTATCCTTGTAATTGGCAACTGTCCTAAATCTGGTAAGTTGAATACCATAATATTTTTCGCACCGACATCGGCTAGCGATTTGACCGCATTCGTCAAGTTGGCAATGGGTACTGCTGGGTCTACATTATTACCAAATAAATAGTCATTTCCACCACCCCAGACAGCATAAAGTGCATTCGGGTCAGCTTTCTGATTAAATGTTTCTAAAGGTTTGGTAAATAAATCTACTTGCGTTAGTATTCCTGTCGGTAGATCGGGTGCGATCGCATTGTTTTCACCAGTAGTAGAACCACCAAAAGCAAAGTTAATGCCATCGTTAGAAGGTTGGTTACCTAAAGCTGTTACAGGTGCGCTCGTCAATCCCAACTCGTCGCCAAAATATTCTGCCCACACTCGACCATTGGAAAAACGCCCATCAAAATATGGCGGACTCGGAGGAAGAACTTTAGTTGGGTCGCCTAATGCTTTGGTCGCGTTATATATATTACCTGGGTCGGAAAGACTATCGCCAAATACAAAAAGCTTAGTAAAAGTAGCAGCTGAGGCTTTAAGCGGCAATGTTATCGAAAGAAGTACAAAGCCTACTGCTACAAGTTGTTTTTTCATCCGGTTATTCCTATTTTTCGATTTTGGATTGCAATCAAATTTATGGAAATTCCCGTATTATACAATTTAGATGTACATCAGTTTAACTTATTAAAATTAATGACATGAACCACTACCCCTTCAACTTCAATGCATCAACTGCCGATACCCCATCCCCCTGCGTGCCAAAGTACCACAAAGCGGCTGCTGCTTCTGCACGATTTACGGGTTTTTTCGGCTGAAACAGCGTAGTATAACCAAATACACGCCGTATATTCGATTGTTCGCCATTCTGGAAATCAGCTAGTACTGCCCGCAAAGCTTTTGGGTCAATCTTCCCTACATCCTGAAAACCCCAAGTTTGCTTCACCGCTTCTAAATTCGCCGCAGGTAAAGCTTGACGGGTGTCGAGTGGCAACTTCCATAAAATTAATTGTTCTCGCGTTAGTGGTGCATCGGGACGAAATAGTACTTCGGTCGAATCACCCGATAGCGGACTTGGAATTAAACCAGCTTCCGCGAGTCCTTGAATTACGGGGAAATCAGGATGGCTTTTGGGCACATCGCTAAATGCAGGTTGCGTAGTTTCCGCAGCAGCACGAATTTGCTTGGCAGGATTATTGGCATACATAGCATTATTTGCAGCCACCAACCAGCGGGCATATTCGCGTCGGGTAATAGTTTTGCTAGGTTCAAATTGTGTAGTTGCTGCGTTTGAGCTAGCTTTGTTCTGGCTAGGTGAAATTGTCAAAACTCCCAGCGCTGACAAGTCTTGAATGTAACGCTGCACTTCTTGCGTGGCTTTGTTGATGTCGCTGTATTGCTGCGAAATATTGGTTGCGATCGCAGGTGGATTAGTTGGGGTTGCCGCAATGTTAGTTCCGGGTGCGACAGGACCGATAAATTCAGAATTCCCTGGTTGGGGAATGTTGTTAACTGTATTTGATGTATTTGCGATGGGGGTATTGGTAGTTTCGGGTGTGGGAGTTTGTGCGATTGCATCCTCAGAAGGTGCAAATGCAATTCCGTTAGATGAATAATCGATTTTTAATTCGGTTAATGTTTGGGGTTGGTTGGGTGCGGCATTTGTTACCGACTTAGGTTGAATTGAAACCCTTACTAATAGATTATTGCGTTTCGCTTCAAAGATGCCTCCGGTATCATCACTAGGCTGCTGGACAACTTGCCAGTTCTGTGCTTTCAGCTGACTGCGGTAAAAGCTAGCAATGAAATTACTTGGTTCTGCACTTTGCCAGCGTGTCGAGACCTGACTTTGTTGAAGGGGTATTATTTCCTGAAGTTGAGCGTTAGGATACAGCGGGATATCTTTGGGGAAATCTGCTGGTAATTGAACTGTTGGCTGTGGTGTTGGTTGGATTTGGGGGGTTTGGGTTGGTGGCTGTCCACCCAAGACAACGGGATTATTCTGCAAGCGCGGATCTGCTGCCAACGACTGTTCAAAGTTTTTGGCAGTAGGACTGTTAGCGCAGGCAGTTAGCGAAGTTAGTAAGACAGTCAAACTGAGAATGACAGCAGGACGATTGCGGTATAGCACTGGGAATTTAGGAAATTGAGTTGCAATTCCTACCCTAGCGTAATTTGAGGGAGTGGGGAGTAGGGAGTAGGGGAGTAGGGGAATGGGAGAAGTGGAGAAGATTGATTAATAACTCCTAACTCCTAACTTCTAACTCCTAACTTCTAACTCCCCACCTCCCTACCTCCCTACCTCCCTACTCCCTAAATTTGCCAGTTGAAATGTCTCGATAGTGCGAAATTAAGAAGTTTTGCTGGGACTTTGGAACCTTGAAGGACTTTGAAACGCAGGAAGCGTCCGGAAAGAAGACGGGCAATACCTTTAAGACGTGCTTGCAAGCGGACAAAAAAGAGTGTTGCCCTCACGTTTTCACTGATTGCATACAACGGCACAAATGCGAGTTTACCGTAAAGAACGTCAGCGCGGTGGGTTTTGCTGAGTTTGTTTTGTTTGTGTTCGGGGTTGGGGGCACCACCATGTTCGCCATAATTGCGCCAGGGGATATAATTTTGGAAATTGCGATCGCGTAAAAATCCATCAACTGTTGAATCCCAACTCGAATAGTTGGTTGTGCCATATTTCCTGACGATTTCTTCTGCAAGTTCGATCAAGTTCTTTGCGGCTTGGGGAGTAACTATATAAGCTACAGTGGAAACCGAAAATCCCTCGGCATAACCTTCGCTTGTGATGCTGTAAACTTGCGTAGCACATGTATACAACCAGCTTACTCCCACATTAGTTTGCTTTGGGTTAAAGGGTAATGGGAGTTTGCCAATACCTATGACGGGAACAAAATCGGCTTCAATAATAATTGTGGGTTGAGTTGCTTTGCGTGCAATTTCCCAAGCATGTTGATGATTCATCAAGCACAAATAGCTTCGGGAAAAGTTTTGGTATTCGGGTTTGGATTCTTGTCTGAGGACTTGGCAATCAAACCCTTCACGCTTAAGCACTTCTTCTAACTGAGAAGTCGGCTCTTTGCAAGCAATAATCAACACTTTACTGATATTTTTGACAAGCTGATTTTGTTGGCTTGTTTGATTATTCGCATTTTCTGTATAAGTATTATTCATAAGCGTGGAAATATTTATTTTTGTTATAGCCACATGCTGATTACAACGACAATGTAAATATTACGGGAATTGGGGAGGTAGGGAGGTAGGGAGGTGGGGAGATGGGAAGTAAAAAAGGATTAATTAATAACCACTAATCTCAAACTGCTTCTCCCCTCTCCCCTTCCCCCGTCTCCCCATCTCCCCACCTCCCCTACTCCCTATTCCCTACTCCCTCGCTTAATTGAAGAACTTTGAGATACTGCGATGCAGCCTCGGAGTAGGTAAATTGATTAAGCCAACTTGAATCGACGGTAGGATAATTTCCTGATAAAACATTTAAAATTGAATTTGCGATCGCACTAGTATCACCGACTGGTACTAACGCACCATACTTACCACCAGCTAAAATTTCCGCAGGACCACTCGGACAGTCGCAAGCAACTACAGGAATTCCAACTGCTAAAGCTTCGACAATGACGTTACCAAATCCTTCCCAAGCCGATGATAATGCGAATACTGCACAACGTGCCATGTACGCATAGGGATTTTCCTGAAACCCAAGTATGACAGCATCGTTTTCCAAACCAAGTTGTTGAATCAGCGCATCTAAATTCGATCTTTCGCTACCTACACCCAAAATCATCAAACGCGATGGTCGAACTTTTCGCACTTGGGCAAATGCACGTATTAGTGTAGGAAAGTCTTTTTGCTGGGTCAAACGTCCAACACCTAAAATAATTGGTGGTTCTCCAGGATTAAACCAAGGATGGGTGACAGGTGATTGACTTTTTTGCCAAATATCTGGCGGAATCACAGGATTGTAAATCACCCGAATTTGTTGGCGAGGGACTCTGATAATTTTGGCTAAATCATCAGCAACACCGTGAGAAACTGCCACAATTTCGTCTGCCCAAGGATAAAACAAACGTGCTTTTAAAGGTGTCAAGCGTGCGGTTCGCTGCGGTAGATTTTTGGCTTCGACGGATAGAGTATTTTGTTCAGCGATGATAACTCGTGTCGATACCCGTGCCATATATTTGGCAAAAATAGCGATTTCGCTGGGGTAGTGGAGTGCAGACAACATTGTTAATGGTTGTTCTTGCTGTAAGTAACGTATGAGTTTGGGCGGACTTGCTGCGAGCTTAGGGCATTGTAAATCGATTACTCGTACTTCGGGCGAGACTTGCGACAGATAAGGTCCGCTGGCATGTGCTAGTACTAAATCAACTTTTAAGTCGTATTCGGTAAAGCTATTTACCAAGTTGACCATGACTCGTTCAGTTCCTCCTCCAAATAAGCAGCGGAGAAAAATTGCTACATGGGTTCGAGATTTGAGCATCTTCGTTTAGATGTCAGTGCGACATATTTAAAGTTCCCATAAATTCTCGAAAAGTTACGTTTTTGGGGGAAATTAGGGAGTGGGGAGTAGGGAGTAGGGAGTGGGGAGATGGGGAGATGAGGAGAAAATTGCAAGTTTTGTCTCCCTACCTCTCTACCTCCCTAATACTTGACATACGCTTCTAAATCATCAATTTGGGGTGCGCTGAATTGATTTAACACTCGCCAAACAACAGTATAGCTGCCATCGGAACGTTGACGAACTGGACGAAAAGCAACAATAGTATCGCTGCTTTGATATTTAAGTAATTCGTCGATTCGTAAGCGTTCCTGTGGCGATAAAACTTTACCATTAACAATGGCTTCGGATAATTTGAACTGAAAAACACGCACTAAGTAAGTATGGTTTAATCGTACCGGAATTGTCGAACCAATGCGCGAGCTTTTGCCTATAGTAAAACGCCGACGTTCGGATTGTAATGCAGCGAGTTGCTTGGGTGGTTGGTAGTTCAGGAATGTTTCGCGGATTTCTGGGGTGAGGGTTTTGAGGGTTGTATCTAATTTTTCGATCTTGACGTTACCCAAATCCACCATGAAGTTGTAATCAATTCCATTCAGCAAAATTTGAAAGCTATCTTCAGCGAGCATAAGTGCTAAATTGGGAGTAAACCCAGCTTTCGTTTCACCCAAGGATGGAAAAGGATAGCGTTCTAAGACAGTTGGCAATAACCGATTGTGCAGCGTATTGAGCGGACGACGGTAAGCTGAATATGGTAAGACGCGAAAAATTCCTGTTTTGGGTAATGCCAGGAACGATTTATAGGTTTGGGCTTCTTGCGGATCTAGGTCGTAAGCAAAGCGGTCAAGTGCAGCCTCCGTTTCTCTGGGGTCTTGAAATTTTTCGTGCGTCCATCCTGCTTTCGCTTGTGAAATAAATTTAGACGCAGTTTCCAAAATCGAAAGTGCTTCTTGAGGAGGTGCGATCGCGCTTTGAATCGGTTGCTTGTAATTTGCCAGGGATCTTTTCGCTACTCGTCCGACAATCGGTGGTGGATTCGTCTGTAAATTTGGCTCTTGAATCGCAAAAGGAGTTGCTTTTTCTCTCAGATTGGGACGCTTAATAGGGGAAAGGGGAAGAATCGGGTCGGATTGCCGTTCGCCACTTACAAGCGGCAGTTCGCGTACTAAAGCCAATTCACCCCGCCGCGATAAAATCCGATCGAGTACGGGAGAAAGTTTCAATAACTCCTGGCTAGATGCATACAAATAGCAGTAAATTTGAGCTTGCGGGTCGCCTAAGTTACTACTAGAGGAAGCATTAGCACATGTGGCTTTGAAACTGGGGTCTTGCCGCTTGAGAAAACCCTCAATTGCTTTGGCTTGGACAATGATTTGTCCGCGCACGGCTCGAACTCGGTTGGGGTCGGGTTGAGTAAGGGATTTTTCAATGCGTGCAATCAAGTTAATTTGCTCTTGCACAAAACCTCTGGCAATCGGCTCAAAACGGTCGCTTGCAATTGACGAACGATTTTGCTCGATCGGAAATTGCGGCGATAATTCTCCCGCAAGCCCCAAACCAGCCATCGTTAAGAGCCAAAAAGGCGTAAAAAAACCCAAAAAAATGTGTTTCATTTCAAATGTTAGTTGGATAGGAGTATGAAAAATCTAAAATAGATATTAAATTTATAAACAATGAACGACCCGATCGGCGATAACTACCAGTTATTTTTACTTCCACTTTCAGTATCGGTTTGTTACCAGTGCTAAAACACGATTACATGCAAGCTTCCCAGAACCAGCCGATTTATTCACAGGCTCCACTCCAGTTGTTACTATTTGTCGATGAGCGTCCCAAGTCTCGGCAGCAAATAGAGCGCGTAAGGTCGTGTCTGAATGAGTACCAAGCTGATTATGCATTTGAACTTCAGATTGTTGATGTTGGAGAGCAACCCTATTTAGCCGAACATTTCAAACTCGTTGCAACACCAGCATTAATCAAAATCCATCCCGAACCAAGACAAGTAATTGCTGGTAGCAATATTATTACCCAACTCAAAACTTGGTTACCTCGCTGGCAAACAGCCATCGACGCTTATTTAGAACTCCAAGGTGGGTTGCTAACCGAGACGCAAGAGGAAAATGGTAAAAATGCTGATTCAATTCCAGCAACCTCAATTAAGTCGGTCGCAGCGTCAGCCGAATTAATTCGACTCACCGACGAAATTTTTCGTTTGAAGCAAGAACAAGAGAAACTCACCGAACAACTTCAATTTAAAGACCGGATAATTGGGATGCTGGCACACGATCTCCGCAACCCCCTCACAGCGGCTGCCATTGCTATCGAAACCCTACAAACCAACTACAACCTAGAATTAGGCGAATTCGAGCGCGTTACGCCCAAATTAGCAGCGCATTTATTCAAGCAAGCACGCAATCAGGTGCGGACAATTGACCGGATGATTACCGACCTTTTACAAGTTGGTCGCGGTAACAATAGCGAATTTCGCATCGAGCCACAAAAATTGGACTTAGGAAAAATTTGTCAAGAAGCTTTCGATGAATTGCGCGTTTACGAAGTGAGTCTGAAGGAGTATCGCTACACGAATAAATCCCTCGTCATCGAAAAAGATGTTCCCGGCGATTTACCATTAGTTTACGCCGACCCCGACCGCATCCGCCAAGTCCTTATCAATCTGATTGATAACGCGATAAAATATACTCCTGAAGGCGGCAAGATCGTGATTTCCGGGCTGCACCGTACCACCCAAAAAATCCAATTTAGTGTCGGTGATTCGGGTCTCGGCATTCCCGAAGAAAACCGCGATCGCATTTTTGAGAACCGCTACCGTTTAGAACGCGATGAAGGTAAAGAAGGATACGGTATCGGTCTGTGTTTATGCCAGCGAATAATTCGCGCACATTACGGTCAAATTTGGGTAGATGAATCTCCTATGGGTGGGGCTTGGTTTCACTTCACGTTGCCCGTGTATCCCAAGTGACTGAAATTATGAATTTCTAATAAGTATTAATAAAAGGCGCTTAAGTTAAGCGCCCTTAATATATTTGTGTCAGCGAATAGGATGCGATGCCCGCAGGCTTCCACGCTCATGTGGTATCGCGCTTTTATACTGTGCCAAATTGAGTTACGAAATACTCATAAATGCTGACCTTAGCTATACCAGTTTAGAAGATGTTTAACTTGACAATGCTAAATTAAGTGGTGCAAATTTATGGGGTGTAGAGTTACGAAGTGATTTAAGAAAAGTCAATTTAGAGAATGTTGATATCAATGGAGCGAATCTTTACGGGAGCTTAATTTATTATAATATTAATGTGCTTAATTAAACCATTCTCATTTTTATTATCTAATCACTTGCCATTCAGCTATTCGCTCATCATTATTTAATTGAAGTAATTTTGCAGTTGTACGTCCTTCTGGAGTCAAACCAATAATACTAAAATTCTCAAGTTTAAAATGTTCTTTCCAATTTTGTTTGCGTGGATTAAATAGAAAACTAAAGTCCTTACTCAATGGGTCAAATGAACCAAGGTCAGAACCTTTGTAACGATTGCAACGCCAACAAGCAAATGCTAAATTGTCAACCTCTGTAGCACCTTCATGCTTTTGGGCTATTACATGGTCAATCTCATGTGGAAAAAAAGAGACACCATCTGGTAACAAGCAATATTCACATTTGTAACTAGCTCTTTTTTCAACTTCACGCCTAAGTGCTGCACTAATATAAGTCATGATGCACGAGTCAAATTTCGTAAATTTCCAGCTTTGAGCATAATAACTAAATGCTCAATCCGCTCATATTCATCTAATTCTATACGCTCTTGTTCTGTTAATTCGCTCGCTTTAGCACGTTCTATAAGAACCCGCAAACGGTCTTGCATTTCAGAAGTTGGACGAAAAGCGGCGATTTCTTCAGGTGTAGGATTACTAGCAATAAAATTGAGGATATAGCGGTAAATGTGTGCTGGTAGAGGTGGTTGTTGAAGACTTAGCGCTAGGAGTTCGGGAAGGCGTTTTCCTACTTGCGCTAGTTGTTGAGAAAGTTCTTCTGATACTTCAAAAGTAATTTTCGGCATATTACTAACTTTATGAGTAATTTTGATATTATTTTAATTATAGTTGTTCTTGTCTACATATAATATAGTTGTAGGGGCACGGCAATGCCCTGCCCCTACAACTATCTCTATTTTCT
>QQTW01003878.1_pt1 | contig 11136 bp, 10 predicted proteins | sample 1904831 | NCBI WGS metagenome assembly QQTW01 (sample SAMN09435610, study PRJNA476489) | Subsurface metagenome, whole genome shotgun sequencing project.
GTTGCCAAGGTTGAGGTTTTCAAAGAAAAAGAGTCCTTCTTCATGCTGACCTCGATTCTTCAGACGTTGGCAGAACTGCTGGCTGGGGGAACGACGCTCACCAGTACAGAGCAAATTGACTTTAGCCATCCTGCCGATCTTAAAGATCGCAGTGCAGGGCCATTGCTGAATCTCTACCTGTATGACATTCGGGAGAGCAAGCATCAACGCTCTAGCAAGCAGGTTGCAGGTCATATTGCAAAGAGTAACTGCTCAGACACAATTGTTGCCTGTCCGACTAGCTGGTTTGATGTTTCCATCTTACTTACAGCTAGCGATCGCACAACACTAGGAGGGCATCATCTCCTCAGCGAAGCACTGTCCTTACTACTGCGACACCATTTGCTGCGCGAGGAATTTCTCGCTCCTAACTTGCGGGGACACGGTAATTTATCCTTGATTGTTTCTCTAGAACCACCAATCGAAATCGGAGGGTTATGGAGCGCTCTGGCAGTGCCACTACGTCCTGCTGTGTATATCACAGTAGCAGTTCCCTTTGAGCCTCAGATCCCAGCCTCCTTGTGGGAACGAGCCAGCAGCGAACAAAATTCGTGGCAGGAAACTCAAATTTCCAACGCGATCGCGAAGCATACTGTCATTGCTGGAGTTGTGAAAAATGCTGTAACTACGCAGTCATTAGCGGAAGTCAAAGTATCTCTGTTGGGAACGGAAAAAGCAGTTATCAGTAATTCAGAAGGACTCTTTTTCTTTGAAAACCTCAACCTTGGCAACTATATGTTGCAATTAATTTGCCCTGGCTACCAGTCGCAAAACTGCAACGTGCTAGTGGATAGTTCCACTTACACCTTTAAAGAAATTTTGCTGACCCCTGTTTAACACCATGTTATGCCGATGCTAATAGAACCCTTAATTGGATGAAGTTTGGCGCTATCAAGCTTCAGAATACGGAGAAATCTTTATACATGGCAATTTGAGGGAATACTTTTATGGCTAGACTTGACTACTTTGCTCCTGGCGTATACGTCGAAGAGATTGATCGCGGTAGTCGCCCTATAGATGGAGTGAGTACTGCGATCGCTGGGTTTGTTGGTTTCACAGAGGATGTGCGTGGTGGGGCCGAGCTATTTAAGCCAATGCTCGTTACCAATTGGACGCAATACCTGAATTACTTTGCCCGTCACAACTCCGATGGCTTTACCGACTTCAACGCCTATATGCCCTTTGCCGTTTATGGCTACTTCATGAATGGTGGTGGGCGCTGCTGGGTTACGAGTATTGGTACTCAACTACCTGGCGCTCCTCAACCCACCCAACAGCAACCAGCTATAGTGAGGATTCCAAGACGGGGAAATCGCCCTAGTTTGAACTTTACGCTGCGTCCAGAACAGGCGGCTGGCGGGCCTATCCACATCATGATTAGTGACGGAACACCTCGCGCCCTTCCAGAAGGAACCGAAGGGGAACCATCGGCAAATACAGGCGAGTACTTTACTCTGCAACTGCGTCGAGGCGACGAAGTTCTGGAGCAGTATGAAAACTTGACCATGAATCCAGATCCCCCATCGCAGGTAGCAACATATGTAGTGAACGCGCTACGTTCTTCCATGTATGTTGCGATCGCAGATCAAGCACAGCCAGGACAGCCCTTAGCCCGTCGCCCCGTAAACGGTCAATACGACCTATCACCACCACTTGTAGCATCAACACTCGATAGTTTTTCCCGCGATGTTGAAGGAGTGCGGGACGATCGCACAGGCGTGCGCGGCATTTTTGAGATTGATGAAATTACAATGCTGGCTTGCCCAGATTTGATGCGTGTATATGAAGCTCAAGCGATGAACTTGGAGCAAGTTCATGGCATCATGGAGCTAATGGTAAGTATGTGCGAGGGGTCTGCCAGTGGGGATGCTCCTAACCCACCTAATCGCATGGTGGTATTTGACCCACCCCCCGATCGCGTCAAACCTCAAGACGTTGTGGAGTGGTTGCAGTCGTTTAACCGCCGTTCCATGTTTGCAGCGTTATACTATCCCTGGATTAAGGTTCCCAACCCCCGCAATGGCGGTCGTCCAATTTTAGTTCCACCCTGCGGTCATATGATGGGCGTGTGGGGGCGTACTGATGAAACGCGAGGAGTTTACAAAGCTCCTGCGAATGAAGTTCCCAAAGGGGTAATTGGTTTAGGCTACGATACCAATTTCCGCGAACAGGAACTCCTCAACCCTTTGGGTATTAACTGTATTCGCAATTTTCCCAATCGCGGCATTCGCATCTGGGGTGCGCGTACTCTCGTAGAACCAGATAAGACAGAATGGCGCTACATCAGCGTGCGACGGTTAGTTAGTTACATTGAAAAATCGATTGAATTGGGAACTCAATGGGCGGTTTTTGAACCAAACGACGAAGATTTGTGGGCAAGAGTGCGGCGTACAGTCAACAACTTCCTAGAGCGTATTTGGCGAGAGGGGGCTTTGTTTGGAACCACACCCGATCAAGCGTTTTTTGTCAAGTGCGATGCTGAAAACAACCCGCCTGAGACGATGATTTTAGGACGCTTGTACATCGACGTTGGAGTTTGCCCGGTACGTCCTGCTGAGTTCGTGATCTTCCGCATCAGTCAGTGGAATGGCCCCGAAGGCGAACAGGAGTAATAGAGCAGGGGGGCTAAGGGGACAAGGGGACTTGAATAGTTTTGAGTTTTAAATGTTGAATTTTAAGTTAAATGAGCGTTTTTTAACTCAAAACTTAAAACTTAAAACTTAAAACTTAAAACTGGAGCGAAGCGACTCGCCACTTCTTTTTCTTAGGTTTAATCATTCAGATTACTAGTTTTCAGGAGAGTTAATATGGCAGGAGAATTTTTAACAGCTTGTAAGTTTTACTTTGAAGCAGATGGCATTACAGAAAAGGTGATCAAAGAGATCAGCGGCTTGGGAGTTGAATCGACCCCAGCCCAGGAAGTACACGGATCGACCAAGCAAGGAAGGGCGACACGCCAAGCAACTCCTACGATAGCCAAGTTTACTAATGTGTCGATCAAAGTCATTGCTACGAGCGATAAAGATCTCTATGATTGGTACGAAAAATGCAACAAAAATATGGGAGAATCTAGCCAGTGGAATAGTAGCCGGAAAGCAGGCTCAGTAACAGCTTACGATCAGGCAGGTTCTCCGCAAGCGCGTTGGGAAATTATCAACTGTTACCCTTGTAAATACACAGGCCCGACGCTAACCGCTTCAGCGGGCGATATGGCAAATGAAACGATTGAATTAGTGCATGAAGGAATTAAGCGGATTCAGTAACCCGATCGCAGATATACGATTGAGCAACCCTTAAAACTCAACCATCCCCCTCATCCTAATTCAGGGGGCACTAATTCCCATCTTCAAAATCCAAAATCTAAAACCTAAAATCACATCTCCTATGCCAGCCCAAGCTGAAATTCTCACAGCCCACAAGTTTTATTTGGAGTTAAGTCTAGATGGCTCCAACGAACAAGTCGATGCTATTTTTTTGGAGTGCCAGGGGTTTCAACGCACCCAAGAGGTGATTGAAATCTGTGAAGTAACACCAAACAAGTGGGGCAAAGCCAGTAAAGGTGAGGTTGTGAGGACGAAGCTACCTGGCAATGTTAAAAGCGGTAACTTGACGTTGCGTCGTGGCATGACGAACTCCATCACCTTTTGGAAGTGGTTTCAATCAGTACAAGATGGCAACTGGGCAACCCAGCGAAAAAATGCCTCCTTAACGATCTACGACCAAGCAGGCCAGCCACAAGCCAAGTTTAACTTGAAAGCTGCCTGGCCTGCGAGTTACAAACTCACTGATGTCAATGCTCGAAGTACAGACATTGAAATTGAGGAGATTGAAGTTGCCTTTGAAGGCTTTGAACGAAAATAGAAACCGAGTTGGTAATTTGATTTTAGATTTTAGATTTTGGAGCCTTGGATTTTAGATGGCTTTTTCTGCCTCAGCCTCCTCAGATTTCTCTAATCTAGTGTGTCTCCTCACCCATTACCCATTACCTATTACCATTGCTAAAATTTTAGTTAGAAAAATTTTATGTTTCCCACTGAATTCGAGTTTACGCTACCGAAGGGATATCTAGATGCTGAAGGCAATCTCCACCGTAAGGGAGAGATGCGCTTAGCAACTGCGATCGACGAGATTTCCCCTTTACGCGATCCTCGTGTTAAAAGTAATCCAGCTTACTCGACGATCATTATTTTGGCACGCACGATTACCCGTTTAGGAGCGCTTGCAGAAATTACGCCTACCGTAGTGGAAGGTTTCTTTGCTGAGGATTTGAATTATTTGCAAAACTTCTACCGCCAAATTAATGGGTTAGAAAGTGAAACCGCACAGGCAAATGACAGTTTAGATGCTTCAGCCTCCCAGCTTGTAAGTTGACGCTACCGGAGTTATGTTTGCCCATGCCTCGTAAAGAAGCAATTGCTACAGAATTTTCCTTCACGTTACCTTGTGGGCTAATCGATTCCCAAAACCGCATCCATCGTCAGGGCAAAATGCGCTTAGCCACTGCCAAAGATGAAATTTTCGTGCAAAGACAGCAACAAGTTCAGGATAATCCTGCCTATGGCGGTTTAGTGATGCTGTCGCGGGTAATTACGCGCTTGGGCAGCCTTACCTCTGTAACACCCGACCTTTTGGAAGGTTTAGTGCTGCGGGATATTGCTTACTTGCGAGAATTCTACAATCGAGTGAATCAAAGCGGACAACCGTGTATCCCCACCCATTGCCCTCACTGTAATTCTGAATTTAAGGTGGAGCTTGCCTTATCGGGGGAGTCTTAAGCTACCCCTCAGCCCAATTGTATGAGGAGGTAGCTTTTATTGCGTTTCACTTCCACTGGTCGCAGGAAGAGATCTTCAATCTTGACCATATAATCCGCCAACGCTGGGTAACAGAAATTAATCAGATTAACCAAAAACTCAGCACTAGTGGTTAGTGGCCACGCCTTTGGGGGTTAGAAATATTCTCAGCTTCAGATTCAACGTTGAATCACAAGCGAATTTCACCTTCTATACTACCAAAGTTAATTTTTGTTCCCACAGCTAGGGTAACGCTGCGTCCAGGTTCCATTTCCTGAATGCTGCCATTAGCCGTCGCGATCGCCCATTTTTGGTCAGAGCAATTTTTCAGCCCCCAAATTTTTGGATCTTTCGGGTTTTGGTTTACAGCTGCTACTGGTCGAGAAAAGTCATACAATCTTTGAGGCTCGACATGGTGGGGGAACAGTTGCGTGTCATAGTTCAACATCACGACATACCTACCAATACGAATTCTCGGAGGTAGCGGTAAACTCATTCCACACGCCCAACAAGGTTTGAGCTTGCCACCTGTAGCTTTTAAAACATCGGAGTCGTAAAAGTTCTCAGATCCGCACTCAGGACAGTAGATGATAGAGTCACGCAAACGAATCATTGCGCTGCGCCACACGCTTTCTACAACCCGCCCGCTTTCGGGTTCGCAAATGCCATCAGTAAAAGCTTTAATAAATAAGTCGCGTAGAAATTGAGGATAAATCGGCCAGAAGCTCAAAGCATTGTCTTGATAGCCAGGAACCGGACGATTGGAATTATTTTGAGGATCGAAGATAAAGACAGGTTCGCTGCCGTAGAGCATATTCATGGCTGGTAAGTCTAGCGATCTAATCTGTGCTTCCTTCTGGCCTTCCAGTGGATGGTGAACCATGAACATATAAAACAGTAAAACAGACAAAGAAAATAAATCGGTTTGGGCGCTAGGTAAAGCTTCACCGCGTACTATTTCTGGAGCCATAAAGCGTGGCGTACCTAATATGCCACTCTTTCCCTCACCATCTACAGAAACGTTGTCGTTGTCACAAATGAGGATATCGCCCGTGTTAGGGTCAAAGAAAACATTGCCAAATGAAATGTCGCGGTAACACAGACCTTTGGCATGAAGTTGGAAGAAACTGTCGGCTAGCTGAAATCCTGCTGTGGCTAATGCCGCAAAGCTCGGCTCGACTCGCCGTTTCATTAAGTCTACAAAGCTGGTGTAACGTGGTTCTCGCAATTGCATAATGTAGCCAAAGCTTGGTACGTCGGCTGCTGATGCCAATTCCATCGGCCAGAGGAATTTCTCGCTAGGCGCGCCTAATCCAATCGCTTTTTCTAACCGCTCTCGCTGTTGAATTTCGTACTGCAAGTAGTGAGGAAAATACCATTTCAAAGCTATTTTTTGGTTGCCTAAACTAGCTTGATAAACTTCTCCTTGACCGCCACCAGCAAGAAATTTCTCGACTGTGCAAGCTATTTTAGAAGATTCTGTGCGAACTGTTTGCCCAATACTCAAAATCTCACTCACTTTGCTTTTTCTCCTTTTTTACTCTGAGGTGATGGAGTCGTTTCAGGAGACTGTAGCGTAGCAGCAGTAGGTTTGCTCTGAAATTGCTCTGGCGATCGCAACCAATCTGGCCAGCTTTGGGTAATTTCTGGTCTGTGGATTTGTAACCACTGTAAAATGTCTGCGGCAACGCTACCCGTTGCTAAAAAAAAAGTGACGCTCAAACCGTAAAACAGCTTTGTGGCATCTTGTCTATACTTCTTTTGGCTATGTTTTAAGCGTTGCATTTGGGTAGCGACATCAGAAAAATCTTCTTGGATCTGTTCTTGATTCCTGATCGTGCTTGCCTCTAAGCTTTTATGCGACTCTTCTAAACCCCAGGCTTGTGCTGCGACAGATTCTATGTAATCCGCATCCCCTGTTTCTATGCGCTCAATGATTCCCAACGTAATGTCATCACCACTGCCTTGTTGCGAGGTATCGCTGAGGATGTTTGGTAGTTGTTGTGCCGCAAAATCAATTCCTCTCGACCGAATCATCTCTTGATAGTCTTGACCGATTTGAAGAAAGTCTGTCTCTGAGCGAAAGGAATTCGAGTAGCCATCCGTAGAAACTAGAATCAGCGAAGGTGAGTTTTCTGAATGCAGCACTAGGCGTACTCGCACTTCTCGCCACGCATCTTCTATGCAAAGAGAAGTTGTTTGATTAGCGATTAATCTTTCATCTAAAGCAAAAGGTCGTGTCGTTTTTCCATAACTATCAACACAGAGAATGTCACCATCGCCCAGTTGCAGGTAGAGAATGAACTCCTCTGTCACGACAACAGCTAAAAGCGTTGCTCCATAAGCTAGAGATGGATTATTTACCACAACCTCCCGTGCAGTAGCACCTTCCTTTCTCTCCAGTAATGCCCATTCTTCGTGGGTGAAAGGAACTTCTTGTATATGGAGATTGACAGCTTTGAGCCACTCACTGACAATGATTTTCGGTAATTGCTTTTGTACTATAGTGCGATCGCGCTGGTTATTCTCAAGCACAAAATTCTTAATTTGTTTCGCCGCCTGTTGCACGGCGAAATTCGCACCGATATGGCTGCGAAAACTCTTGGCACTACCGTGACCATCGGATATAGCTAGAATTAGAGGCGGCCCCAATCCAGATTCGGGCGACCACCAAAGAGCATCCTGATTAGGCAATCCTACCCTTAGATGGGAGGCTCCTTGAACAGTTTTACCGCTACAGCGCCAATACGATCTGCGCTTTTGTTTCACTGTTAACCTCCCTACCACACATCATCGGCGTTAGGTGTGGAATTATCCGTGAATGGCTGGGGAATTGGCACATTTGTCCGCACAGATTGATTATATGCTCGACTCGATGGCGCAGAAGCTGCTTTTAAAACTACAGTAGAAACCCATCTAATCCGCCGAATCAAATCTTCAGGCTGGTTTGCTTGCAAAGGCCTTATTTCTGAGTGACCGATAAACTTCTGCAACACTTCATGATCGGCATCGTGACCGATGGCGATCGCAATCCGCGCCGCTTTTTTTCCCCAAGGTTCATCCATCAGTGCTTGGAGTCCGCTGGCAAAATCGTCAGTTGGCTGTCCGTCAGAAATCAGCACTAAGACGGGAGGTAGGGCGCGGTCAGTCATCGGTGGCATTTTTAATTGTTCTGCCACCAAAGCAAGAGCTTTGCCCATATCCGTAAGCCCCTCAGCATATAAGTCAGACCACTGAAAGCTTTCAACGGGAGTCGCCCCGGCAATATGCCACCACGCGCCATCAGAGAATCTAACGGCACGCACAAACACTTTAGCGTTGGGATTATCAGTCGCGGCTTCTTGCATATGGGGAATTGCTTCTCGAATTGCTCTGTTAAGAGTCTGGATCTTACCGCTAATTGCCATAGAACCAGAGCAATCGCAAATCCAAATAAAATGCAGCGGTCGAGTTGATAGCTGTCCTCCCGGTCGTCTCACGAGTGTCGGATTTGTCATTTTTTCAGACCTTTGTTATTTGAATTTCTTCAATTTCCTATTATTTTTTGACAACTAAACAGCCAGTGATTATATCATGAAGAGCTTGTTTTTTATCGGTAAATCCTGCCATAATAAAGCCAATGCACAAAATTAATGCAGAAATGAACTTGCCAAAATATCTGGTAGTTGCTTTACCAAAAGAAATTCTGTTTCTATTTAAGTCAGTAACAATAATTCCTAGCGCTTGTTTTCCAAGTGTTGCTTGTTGCCTAGAACTCTCCATCAGTGCAAAGTAAAGCCAACCAAGAATTAGATTTAATAAAATGTTGATCGCACCAGTTGCCCCCAAGACATAATCGATTAACAAAATAACAAGACCACTAATCTGTAAAATAATTCCATCTATAAATGCTGCTAGAAATCTTTTCCAAAACCCTGCATACTCTCTTATTTTAACTTCAGCTTGAAACGAATCTGATTGAGCAAATCCTGGTGCTTGTAATTGTACGTTCCAGCTAGAATTGGGTACTGCTGAAGATGAAGATTGTGCTGGAATTTCTTGGCGATATTGCGGTTGAACAGATGGCGGTTGATGCTCAAAAGAGGCATTTGAATTAGGTACGCTCATCTGTAGCTGATAAGAATCGTCGGGAGCTGAAATCACCCCTAGCGCCAGCGCCCAAGATTCTACTCCCCATTTAGCAGCATCCTCTGTTAAGGCCAAGTTGTCATGCAGCCTTTTAGTCAGACGCGCTAGCAGCACTGTTTGCGGTACGCTATTTTGAGATGCCAGCAGATCGGCAGCGACTCCCTCGCGCAGCGCACCTACTAAAACAGCAATTTCTGGGCGATATTGACCGCAGGTATCTTTGAGCAAAGCCTCGCAGCGACGCGGGTCGTCACATAAGGAGCGGCCATAAGTAGCGACGAGTTTATAAAGCTGTTGTCGTGGTAAATAATTCATAAATTAATATTTTGAAATCAAAATCTCTAATTGCATCCAGAATTAGCACCTCTTTGTTGGACTCGTTCCAGCCAGTTACGACACGGTTGCTGAGGAGTTTTGTTTACTCGCGGTCTAGGCACATAACTTCCTGGTGTTTAATAACAGTGTTTACTGGGGTTCTAGGAACCTTGCGTGGTAATGGATTTGCTTTTAGGATTATCTGCAAAGCTTGTCTCCTCTCTAACGATGCTTGCCAACGCAACGGGAATTTAGCGGAGACCGCTGACACAAAATGCGCAGGCCTTCTGGTGAAAGATGAATTGATGTAGGTGTCCCTTGAGGTCGAGGTCTTGGTTGATTTGGAACTCGTTTTGGTGGATACCGAACTAGCGGTCTTGGTGGAGACTGATGAGGCCGAGGTCTTGGTTGATTTGGAACTCGTTTTGGTGGATACCGAACTGGCGCTGGAATGGATTTTCGTGGAGGATTTTGGGGTGCAGGGAGTTCTGGCTGTTTTCTTGGAGGTTGCGACTGACGCACTCCAGTTGATTTAGGTGCTGCTATTTGAGATTCGGCTTTCTGAATAATTGGCTCTATCTTCTTTCGCCAGTAAGGATTATCTTTCACCTTTTTGGCTTCGCTAATTGCACTTTGCCATTTACCCTCATTCAAAGCTTTTTGCGCTGCTTGCCAGTAAGATTGATTCTGTTGCCACTCTTTATTCCATTGCTGAATCGTTCCTTGTGCTTTTGGATAAACAGAACTACTTTCAGGAATGGTTTTAGCTATAGCAATTGCGTTATTCAAGTTACCTGATTGGTAATTGTTCGTAGCGGTTTCAAGAATGCTACCAGACCACTCGCTAATACGTTGCTGTGCCTCTTGATACCCAACAGAATTTTGGGTAATTTTAGCCGCTTCACTAATTGCCGCTGCGAAGCTGCTATCTGCTGCTAATTGCTTAGCGAGGGAAAGCTGACACTGTTGAAGAAGAGTTTGAGCTTCGGTATAAATGCGCGAATTTTGAGGAATTGCTGTGGCTAGAGCCACGCATCCTTGGTAGTTTCCTTCTGCATTTTGAGTTTTAATCTGCTCTAGAGAACTTGTGTTAGGCTGCCTGTAGAGTACGTAAACTCCCAATGCACCGATCGCAATAGTGGTAATACTAGCTCCAATCAATAAGCGGCGCTGTTTGGGCTTGACAAGACTCGTGGAAATTTGGGGTTTCGATGGCGAAAGAACTGTCGCTTGAGGTGTGCTAACACCAATTGCAGGCGATAGACTCACTGTCTTTTCTGGAGGTTCTGGCTCTGGCTCAGATTGGTCAGTATTTGGGATGACCCTTAAAGCTAGCGCCCAAGATTCTACCGCCCACCTAGCCGCATCTTCTGTCAAGGCTAGGTTTTCGCGTATTCTTTTGGTCAAACGCGCTAGCAACACTGTTTGTGGCATATTTTTCTGAGATGCTAGCAGTTCGGCTGCGACTTTCTCCTTCAGCGCACCCACTAACACAGAAACTTCTGGTCGGTACGGAGCGCAGAGATCTTTCAGCAAAGCTTCGCAGCGGCGCGGGTCATCGCACAAAGAAGGGCCATAAGTAGCAATCAGTTGATAAAGCTGTTGTCGCGGTATGTTATTCATCGACATATCTTCTCCATCTCCCGATTTTTTGATCTACACCAGCAGCTAGAAGAATTTAGGATATCGAGCTATTTGGCTTGCAAAGTTTTGCGATCACATCGGAAAGATCTGGCAATGATGGTATTGATATTTGTCCGACATAACTTTATCTCTAGCTCTAATTTTTTCGTAGCAAATTTACGATAATAACTTTTGGTGGCTCAACTTTTTAACAACCACTCATAAATTTCAGCTGTTA
>QQTW01003879.1_pt1 | contig 11135 bp, 16 predicted proteins | sample 1904831 | NCBI WGS metagenome assembly QQTW01 (sample SAMN09435610, study PRJNA476489) | Subsurface metagenome, whole genome shotgun sequencing project.
ATGGGGCAGGACCAGCTGAACGAAGGCAATGACGACAACGCCAACAGGAACACCAACAACAACCCCTTCTCAATGCTGAAGATGATCCCAAGTCACTTTATGCGAACCTTCTTCCCTAGCTCGTCCCACCAAAACGGCCACATTGTCAAGCCATTGGGCTCAGGCGCAAAACCTGCGCACCGAGGCTTCCGCTTGCCAAGAGGACGCTTTTGATCGGACACATGCCTCAGACAGAAGGAGCATCCCACCAAACAGTGCCCATAGAACCCCATCAAGCCATCCTGCCCCGAGAGAGTATTCTCGACATCTTCTTTTTGTTGTTGGTGTTCCTGTTGGCGTTGTCGTCATTGCCGCCGTTGCTGCCCTGCCCTTGCTGTCTGATCATCTTGCCTGTGCTGTCGCGGGCGACTTTAGTTCCGTAGAGACGTAACGTATCTTGGTCTGTTTTTTGGGTATCTTCTCGGTATTGGTCGTCCCAATCAGCATAGGCATCCTGAGCAGCCATGATAAGCATCACCTTGTCTCAAGTCAGAAGGTCTTCCGCCCTACCTTCTCCTGGTTCCACACGTATCTTTCGGCCGCCTCCTGCAGCTCTGCCTTGGTCCTAGGACTCATACGCGGCGTGTGCCCGTGCCTCTCGCGACAGCCCTCCATTGCATCTTGATACCCGGCGCCCCACTATCACGATCCCAAGTACTACCGTCAGAACGAAACTAGGGCGCATCGGAGGGTACGATACCAAAGCGGGATGAACTTACACCAAAGCCATGTGTCAGGTCGCGCATATGTACACCAAAGCAAGCATCAGCTGCTTCCTGGGTCTGCTTGTAGGTCTCGTCAGGTTGCTTCTCTGCCTCTCCGAATCTTTCCCGATTTTCCTTTTGCATCGCCTTCCTAAATTCATCGGGATCGGCGCGGCGAGACAGCTGGCGCGTATCCGCGGAATTGACTCTCAATGGAATCGCTGAGGCAACAACCAGGGCGCCGGCGGCAAGCAGCAAGTTTATGAGATGCATTCTGACGATAAAAAAGAGCGACCGTTTGCGAAAGTATGACGATAATCTGAAGGCCTGTCTATTCAGGATCGAGGGCTGGTATGGTCGTTGAAATGAAGGGTCGAACGCATCAAGGTGTCTGCGCTTTTATATCTACCTTTCCTGCCCTGCGCTGTGCGCAATGTAGGCCCAGAACCCATGAGGCGCTCGGTTATACCCAGCATTTTGCCGGCAAGAAGCTGCCAAGATACGACGTGACGTTGCCCTTTCTTTCGTGTTGAGCAGGCCCAAACCCTTCAACGAAGACAAACGGCCGTGAAAAAGGTGGCGGAGCTATCGGTTGTTGTTGTTGTTGTTGTTGTTGTTGTTGTTGTTGTGAGCATCATCCATCTAGACTCAGGCGGAAGCAAAGTACGAGGCCCATACGAAAATACGTTGCTCGTGTAGATTTCGGCTGCCGCGCTGCTTTGATCTTGTCAATGGGGCAGGACCAGCTGAACGAAGTGTTACGAGTTTGGCAGGGTATATTTTTTGGACCTCGGGTCTGAGTTTCCAGTTCGTGATCTGGCGGTAATATGATTTGGATTGCAGTATTCACCCAAGTCTACGATCTTGGATTGGAGGACTGCTTTGTCAGGTATGAGTCAGCAGAGTCGTCTTATCGGGCCTTTAACGCTGGTCTTTGGTAAGGAACGAAGTATTGGATAGCCGTCCTTTCTGCGGACTGCGAAACATGTAGCCTGCTTGTCAGGATACTCCTACGTATCTCATGTATTTGAATTGGTTCCTTCAGGAGTGTCGGTCTTTCTTTCAGCTTCAAGAGTATGTATAACATTCCAAACACGTGAAGTCATCCATCGAGGCACGTGCTAGCAACTCCGCGAGCAAGGCGCACCAAGTTCAACAGCTGTCGCGGCATGACCATATCTTGGGAGTTAGAACACTTTGCGGAATCTGAGTCTGCTTCTCGGAACTGGAGAAGCCTCGTGGGTATGCTTCCTCCGCGGGAAGTAATATGGCATGATTTGGTCCTTGAAGTCACCGAGAGCACGGCGCACTGCTCCCAGCCCATTCTGAATGCTGTTTTTCCAGCCAAGCTCGGCGCTCCTGGATTGTTCAAACATGCTAAAGTCTCCCCATCTCCCGCTCTCATCGACAAATCCTTGGTCGGGAACACGGCTAGGGTTGGCACTCGGTCGGCTCTGCCGAGCCCGAAGTACACGGCGGCCCAGTGCTGGATATCTCTGCGCGTACAGTTCGGCGCACTTGTTTGCTTCCACGATGTCCTGACGCTCAAGAGCAGGCTCGGGTAACCTTTTGACGGTCTTCCACCGTTCCCTCTTTACCAGCTATCCGGAATGAGTCAGCGATTGTTCGGCCTGGCAAGTCTCAAGCTGAACCATATACGGAATGTGACGATGCACACACATGAAAATATAGGAAGATTCAAAGGTGATCGAAAAGTCCAAAAAGGCGCTCTCGGTCACTGCTCACCCAATGAAACCAACAGTTGTTGATGGCATTATTGACCCGATTCAGTACATCTTGATCTCCTGTCTCCAAAGGGCCTTCTTCCTTTTCGAAGGGATAGCTTGGGGAGTTGCGCCTCAAGCTACGGTCCCTGGAATTTGCGAGCTCGGGTCTGTCCCAGAACCCTGGAGGATAGCCCTTCGGATCGTGTAACGAAGATCTTGGATGTAGCCATTGATGGTGACGACGTGATTGGGCAACCTTGAGATCAGAATGACCGGTTTGCTCTGCCGGTAATGCCCAGGTGATTGAGAGGATCCAGATAGCGGACACCGAAAACCAAAGGATCCTTGCCATGGGGTTCTGAATTCGAAGAACAATGAAATGGCAATAGAGATTGATCCAATGGAAGTCGTTCCATCAGACGACACTCGATTTATCCTGTAGTAAGCGTCCTTCTTCTCCTATAACGGCACAGGAGGCCTTGAGGGAGCAATTGCGCCTAGAGTTTAAGACTTGGGGACATCTCATGGGGTTTTTAAAGTCCTCCACTTGCTAATCTGAATTTATCATACGAAGGCCTGGCTCGAGCTTGACTTGCCATCCCAACAGTGTCAATAAAGATGGCGGTCGTGTGTTGATAAGACATGGGTATAGTACCAAGTCTCGAAAGTCCAGTACTTGAGCACGTACTTTAGTACTTGGACGACTGGCATGGCAATATGATTGAATTAAGGTTAAAATATCTCTCCGCATACTCGGTACGAGTATTCGTGCATCATGAGACCTCCGATGGGATTATCGTATATTGGCCCCGGCACCGTCAGGAGATGGAGACCATTGACAGAACTGAGATGAAGAGTAATCGTAACCATACGAGACTGGTACGATGCCAGCAGGTTCACACTTGGACCAACATTGCCCCCTCGCTCGTACTCATGAATACGATAGGCTCGTAGTTAACCTTGGCGCAGGGATGGATCTTTTTGTGGTCTTTGCTCTTGAAACGAGCTTCCATATTCAATCATCGACAATATCAATCCGGGTCATGAAGGATCACGCGGAGCAAAGAACCCTGGTACCCTACAAGATCACGTGGCTGATCTCGGATAGCACCATACCAGTAGTCCGGTCCAAAGTACAATTCTCTTGATTGTATCAGTAGGAGGACATGACCAAACACATGTCCGAGGTAGGTTAAGAAGAAGAGAGAAGTCATTGTTCCCTTCGGTAGCCAGTGGAGGAAGCAAATGAATTGTTGTCCCCGGAGTAAAAGACTTGTTGGGACACGTAGGCGGCAGAAGCTCGAGTAAGTGACATTGGCGTCTGACTTGGCGAGATATCAACGCTCGGATGCTGATCATGGCCTTCCTGACGTCATATGACTGGTTATTCTGGGCCCAATGCCAAGCTTTGGAAAGAATAGACTTCAGCCGATCCAGAGATCTATGCGAGTCTGTTCTTGAATCGCACAACTCGGAGAGCTAGCTATATCTTTGCCTTATAGGCTGAGACGACCCACATCTCAAGATGAACAACACATCTCAACTTTGCGAATGTTGATATTTTTCAGGGCAACTTTTCTCCGTTGCTATGCAGCTGATCCAGTCGTTTTGAGGTCTTGCGTTCTCCTCAAGTTAGATCCAGCTTCGCTAATCTGAAGCTTTACTCTACGTTTTAGATTGCTGGTATTTGCTCGGCGCCAGACTGTTTCGTGGAGACGGACCTGATTGCTGAAGATGTATGACGCTGCAAATGATGCCTATACATGGACTGGAGAAAATGGATGGAGACGGTCCCGCGTCCTTCGACCAGGCCGGGGCATCTATCACGACATCAAGAGGCGTCTCCCGTACTATTGGAGCGACGTTCGGGATGGACTCAATTACCGGACATTGGCAGCTACGGTTCGGATGTATTTTGTGAAGTGAGTAGTGAACAGCAACTCTCTATAACCATCTACATGCGATGGCAACTTCTTACACGCGATTGCTCGATTCCTACTAGAAGGAGAATAACATCTAGACAGTCTGCTTCCTGCCCTCGCCTTTCAGCTTGACATGAGTTATAACACAGACGGCTTCTATGGCATCAACGAGGCCTTGTTTTCATCTGCATTGGCGGCCATGGTCTTTAGTGTTCTTGCCGCTCAGCCGCTCACCATCGTGGGAGTGACCGGATTGATATCCTTGTTCAACTATACAACGTATGATATCATTAAGAGATACGATGTGACCATTTACCCGCAGTTCATGGCCTGGGTTTCTATATGGGCCGCGATTACCCATTGGCTCACAGCGATATGGAACTGGTGTGATTATATGCGCTTCGTGACAGATTTCTCAAGCGAGACTTTCGGCATGTACGTTGGGATTATCTACATCAGTGAGTCGTACGTCTCCATCGTGCATTCCTCAACTGACATTCATCAGTAAAGGGTGTTGAAGAGTTACGCATCATCTTCGACGGTGACAAGCTGTCCAATGGTTTTGCGTCGTGCTTGATTGCTATCTTATATACCTTGACCATATACTTCTTGGAGAAGATGGATGCCACCATTCTGTTCCGACCTTGGATAAGATCTTTTCTGGCGGACTACGCATTTCCAGTTAGTGTCTGCCCTAGTTAGAGAAATCGTTATTAAATCTCCAACTCTTCCTAGCTTGCAACCATTTTCTGGACAGGATTCGCCCACTTTCCAGGCAACATTGATCGCGCTCACATTGAACTTTTGCCCATTACCAAAGCATTTTATCCGACGGTCAATCGAGGTTGGCTGATCGACTTTTGGAACTTGTCCGTCGATTGGGTGTTTGTTGCCCTGCCTTTTGGGATACTTCTCACGCTGTTATTCTATTATGATCATGTTGGTGACGGCCGTGGCTTCTGAAGTGGAATGCAGCTGATTGAACATAGAATGTCAGCAGTTTGACGGCCCAGGCGAAGCAGTTTCCGCTCAAGAAGCCAGCTGGATTTCACTGGGATCTCTTTCTGCTCGGATGTACCTCTTTTGTGGCGGGTATCTTTGGGCTACCGCTTCCAAATGGGCTGGTACCGCAGGTAAGAATACATCGTCAAACTTTGGACCCTTGTGCTTACGATCTCCAGGCACCAGTCCACACGGAATCTCTGACGGAGAAAAGAGATGAACTCACGATCATTCATGCACAGGAGCCAGAAGGCCTAGAAATCCGTCAGAAGAAGAGAGTCCCTGTCGCTGTCTCTGAGCAACGAGTGTCTCATTTTCTGATGGGCCTCGCACTCATTGGCACCATGACCGGGCCACTCCTCAAGGCCCTCGGTACGCTACCACGGGCAGTCATAAGTGGTGTCTTTTTTATTGTTGGGGTGAGTCTCGTGCAGAACGAATTTGCACCATACTTCGAAGGCAGGCCAAGGAGTTGACATCTGCTGGCACAGTGGGGCTCTATCGAGGGCAATGGCATTACCACAAAGTTTCTGTTTCTGTGGAAAGAACGTTCTTATGTTCAGCCTCACGAGCCGCTTTTGAGACTCCGCAGACGTCGAATTGCCTACTATATCTTCTGGCAGATGTTCGGCGTTGCTTCCAGCGTAGCTATCTCTCAGACTATCGCTGCCATAGGTATGTCATTTTCCATCAACTTTACTCAACCATAGACCAACGACTGAACTGTTCTTTGTGCACAGGATTCCCCGTACTCATTGTCGCCTTAATCCCGTTTAGATGGAGCATCATGCCCAAGCTCTTTACGGCCGAGGAACTCGAGATCATGGACAGTTTGACGGCAAACAACCCAGTCGTCTTGGCCAGTCTGGGAGGCAAACCTACCATGCCTGGTGAGGTCAGGGAAAGAGACTCTGAGGCCACTGGAACATCAGAATCTGAGCGGACTGGCTATCCCCAGCGTCGTCATAGCATCGCAATTGACGAGGGGAAAGCACAGCTGGAAAGCGGTGATCAAGCTTATCCTCGTCAAAGAGCTGGGAAGATGGTTTAACCATCTGCGGGCTCCACTGGTACGAATTAATGAGCAATAGAGCAGGAGATTGACTTATTTTAGGGAGGAGCATTGGGCAGCGGAAGGATAGACGGTTGGAGGCATTCTGGTATACAACAAACACCCCTGTTCTTACATGGCAGACATTACATGCTAGACCTGTGCAAATCACTCTGGAAGTGGATGGAACAAGGAACAAGGAGCAACTTTCAGACTTGTGCTGCCCTGCGAAAAAGACTATCATAGTGGGTATCTAGCAAGAGATGAAACATCATCAATCCGCCTAAATGGTGAATGGACACTTGGACAACTTCCGACTGGAACTGATGCACTAGCCGGATGTGCTGTCCAACTCATTCTGATTTGGACAAGCTTTCTTCTCGGATGCGAGTTCGAACGTGCATCAGCGCCTTGCCAAGGAGGTTCATACCCCAACGATGCCGATTCGCAGGAGCATTCCTCTCTCCAAAACCGATACCCCAGATATGGTCTCGTGGAGCCGCCTGCAAGGAGTTAAGTCTACAGCATGGCTTTTCCTACTATGCTTCGTGATGGGAGTAAGCCTGGAGAGTTGTTCTTACCTCGACGAGCTCTTTGTCCCCTGTACTCAGCAAGAGATCCTTCAGCATCACTCGATGCTCATCGTCGATCGCCGCGGTGAACTTGTAGTAATTCCCTTCTTGCACGATCTTTTCCCTCTCTCGCCTCCAGACTTCCTGATCAAAGTTCTTGACTTGCCTTCCTAGTTTCTTCTGCTGTGCCGGCGAAGTCGTACTCAAGATCTCCTCCGCAATTGGCAGATCACCGAAGAGGAGAGCTTTGCCGTGCATCATGTATCTGAATTTTCAATTGCAAGCTAAGCAGGGACGTGACACAGAACACCGGGCACCCCTGAGAATGAGAAGGGCTCTTACTGCTCGGCCGTCTCGAAGACAATCGATGGATCATCGGGCGAGCGAAAGGGATGTACAGACCACTGGGAAAACGGTCCATATGGATCTTCGGTCACGCGGTAGAAGTATATGGCAGAATCAGCTGCTTTATCTGTTGATGGTGAAGCCATTTTCTTGACTGAGATGATAGTAAATCGTGCGAATGTGAGATGAGTGAGAATCTACAAACCATTCTCGTAGTCAATGGCTGTGTTTATATGCCATCGAGCCCTTGACTGACTCAACTGGGAAGCCATCAGCCCTGTCGACTCATAGTAAGCTGCACGGACCATGTGAGTCACGTGCGTGCTCGGATCATACTTTGTCCGAGACCCTGCCGTTAGCCAATCGGCACTTGATAGGAAACTTCCGAGGTGCCTGTATCAGCGGGGCAGGTCATGCATCATCCTGTCAAAGCACGACCATCTCGTCCTGTGCTATATCTCAGCAATCATAGCACTTCACTCGCCAACAATCCAAGAAGCTCGACCCTCTAGTTGCTGCACCGCAAATCACCATGGCTGAGCTTTCGACGACAAAGCTGAACGCTGAATCTCACCTACTGCTGGTATGAACACCCAATGCACTTGTAAGGATACCACTGCTCACTTTGGCGCAGGACCATTCTCTCCTCCGCCTTCCTCACGAGTTGCTCCGGAAGAACTTTAAATCCTCTCAGCGAGCCGTCGAACGAGAACGAGAGCATGTGCTCATGAGTCTGAAGCAGACGGCCAACGCATCGTTTGCCGGTCAAGCCGTGCCAGAGACACTTGCCTCGCTCGACGGAATGATATCCCGAATGCAAGGTCTCAAGAGGAAGCTCGGGGGTCTTCACGAAGCTGAGAAGGTGGTGCAACAACATTCGAAGAAGAGGATTCAACATTTGCAGGATCTGTATGAGATTCCAAGTCTGGCCGATGTCAAGTACGACCAATGGTCAAGGATCCGTGTCAACCGTCTCTTGGTAGACTACCTCTTGAGAAGCGGATACTGCGAGAGCGCCAAGGCCCTAGCTCACGAGAAGGGTATTGAGGAGCTCGTCGATACCGAGGTGTTTATGAATTGCAACCGGATCCAAGAGTCTCTGAAGCAGCATAAGACGGGGGAATGCCTGGCTTGGTGTTCGGAGAACAAGCAAGCCTTGAAAAAACTCAACGTGCGTCGTCATCCTTGAACACGAATGTGGAAGCTAAGTGGCATTCTAGAGCAATTTGGAATTCGAGCTACGGTTGCAGCAATACATTGAGCTCGTCAGAAGTTGCGTCCCTCAGAAATTGCTAGAAGCCACTCAGCATGCTCGGAAATTCCTCACGCCGCACCGGGAAACCCAAGGGATGGAAATTCACAGAGCTGCGGGATTGTTGGCCTTTGCTCCCGATACTCAAGCTGAACCGTACCGGGTATGACTCGATGCACTCAACGGTGATGCTCTGGCTAATAGGATACCAGTCAATGTATTCCAGCTCACGATGGGATCATCTATCCCGCTTGTTTGTCAACACCCACCACGCACTCTACTCCCTTCCAGTTCGGCCACTGCTACACATCGCCTTGTCCGCTGGATTATCCTCGCTCAAGACACCGTCATGTCATTCTTCGGTCGCCAGCAGTAGTTCCAACGCCAACTCGACCACGACGACCGTCTGTCCCATCTGCTCGACGGAGCTCAACGATCTGGCCCTCAATGTTCCATATGCTCATCATACGAAGAGCAATGTCGAGAATGATCCCATCGTCTTGCCAAACGGGCGCATCTACGGGCGTGAAAGATTGCTGGCCATGAGCGCCACGATCGGCCTGCCCACGGGCCTGGTCAAGGATCCAATCACGGGGGATGTCTTTGATGAGACGCATATTAAAAAGGTGTACATCTCTTAGCGATGATGGACTTCAGGGAGCCGGTGGTGGCATAGCATTGGGCGTTGAGGAGTATGTTAGGCATCGAAGTATCAATCCTTACTGGCAACGTCTATGCTCTTTAGTTCATTGAGATTAATAGGTACTCATTCTAAGAAGTAGATTTCGTTCCTTTCGCAACCATTGTACCTTATGACCTTTGATACCTGAGAGTAGCTCTATGGCTCATACTTGGTAGGGGCGTCAACCAGCTGACTAGTAGAGATAAGGAGACCCCGAAAGTAGACCCAAGATCGCTTTCTCCTTGAGTGGACAATAGTTAGAGTCCTCCTAACTAATCTATACGGGGAATATCACTTGTTCACCCCTGGTCGTGTCTCGCTCATGTGCATGTCGTCACACTCTCGTCCAAGACGTTTGTCGGATCGCTTAACAAGAAGTTGTAGTAAGTTTTGACGTCGTCAAGCTCGTGACCAAGGTTTCTCCTGTGCGCCTCAACTCCCAAGAACTCCATTCGTCAAACTCTTGACTGAGCTATCCATTCTCAAGGAATAAGGTGACTTCGGATCATTCAACCTTGATAGCATACCAACTCCACCATCCTCGATATGTTTATAGCTGAAGTCAGTCTGCAACAGGTGGCCCAGTTCGATTCCATTGGAGCAATAGAAGTAAATAACATCAATCACGTTGAGTAAGAACAACATTGAAGGCGGCGAACATCACAATTGTACCGCCCAGAGGTCATTAATGCATCCGTAGATGGTTCAAAGAGGAGAGCAAAGGGCTGAAGTTTGCTCGTTCCTCCTTGCTAGTAGCTTCTGCCACTCCGTTCTTTATTCCTAGTGATCCTCGAATAGTGTACAAAGCTCTATCGGCCTTGTACGGGTTGATCACATATCTGTATTGTCTGACTATGGTCTGCTGGCTGGTTCAGACCGTTGACGATCCGTGTGAGTTTGCTGGAGACTGTCTGGTGGCTGTCAGGGGACCGCCTACTTCCAACAGTTCCGTCATCGTAACTAATTTGGTAAATGAGGGTTGTGTTTGTTGTGATGTGTTTGAGTGAAGCTCAGAATGACGTGGGCTTTCTGGCATCGAGTTTGAAAGCAATGAATAGGAGGGAAAGAAAGTAATTGTTATTTTAAAGGAAAGAGAGAAGAGATGCGCGCGCTAGAACCCCTTGTAGTTCTAGAATCAGGGCGAATCAAGACCCGGATGTGGGATGCTATTGAATACACGCGCGCTGCTCAATGATTGTCAAGCAGCTTTGATAGCCAAAGCTGTTAGTTGGCCAGCATCAGCATCAGCAGCAGCATCAGCAGCAGCAGCAGTAAATATTTAGTAAGGCGTGAACGTGCACCGCCTGAAAGAGTTTGACGAGGAACGGTAATGTTTTGCTGAAGAAGCGGACATGAAAACAGCCCTTTAAAGCTAGTTCAATTCTTAGAAATTTGTAAGATGGCCAAAGGGAAAGAAGACTGCGCGTCCGACTTGCCGAGACCGAGAAGAGCGTCGAGAACTGGAAGAGCAGAGCGGCTGGAAATAACACGGTCGAGTCAGATGCCTTGCGAGTAAGTCTGCCATCCCAGCGGATATTGCACGTTCAAACACAGACTGACTTTGATCCTACAGGCTCTAGCTCTCTGCGGCGTCTGCAACTCGCGCTTCAAAGACACGACATTGAAGACATGTGGCCATCTCTTCTGCCGGCCATGTGTCGACGAGCGCATCGCCGCTCGTTCCCGAAGGTGTCCACATTGCGGACGACCCTTTGGCGCGATGGACGTCATGACCGTGCACATGTGATTTCAAATGAGCTAGTGATGGCAGCGTTGTTGTCACCGGCCATTTAATAGCGTCAGAGACGATGGGCTTCATGGATTGTATTTGTACTATAC
>QQTW01003880.1_pt1 | contig 11132 bp, 8 predicted proteins | sample 1904831 | NCBI WGS metagenome assembly QQTW01 (sample SAMN09435610, study PRJNA476489) | Subsurface metagenome, whole genome shotgun sequencing project.
GGACTCTTTGTGTTTCGCTCGTCTGCGCAAGCTCGTCCGCGGTCTTCTACCCGGCAACTGTAGCTAAACACATTTCCCAAGCTGTTTCCTACGCCTTGACTTGTCTATGACCTGCTTTACTTCAAAATCCTGCGCAGTGTAGCGATTATCGACGGCAAAGACGAGATCCCATGGACATCCTCACTCGTGCGCTCCAGGGTGCGACGATGCTGAGAGGATTGCATTTTTTGTCTCCAGCTATTGTGGTTTTGGCATACTTCATTGCTTCACTGGCTCGCTTCTTCCGTTCCAAGAACCCGCTGCCAAAGCAAGAGAACAATGGCGGAGAGCGACGGATGCGCATGGCTGCCCAGATTCTCACAGCACTTATGCTGGCTTCCTACGCCTCGGAATCCGTACTTCTTGCATGCGTGCTTCCAAATCACGCTGCCACCAGCTCCGATGACAAGATGGGTGGGAGCGTCTAGGCGAAAACATGGAAGGCACCTTTCCAGTGTAGCTCGACCTCCTGCCCCATGTCTCGGCACATAACTTTCAACGTGCAGTCTACGCTCTTCGACGCTCTTACTGTGACTCATTGCGATGTTCCAGAAGGTGAGAAGTCATCTCGACGACTCAGCAATGAAGGTCTACGCCGTGCTCGAGAGCGCAACAAAACAGCCAGAAGACCTGTGCTGCGCCGTTGGTTAGACTTCGCATGCGTGGGCCACAATATCAGGCAAGTCGACGCAATCCGAGTTTTCATAGCGGCCAGATGGAGTCGAGTGCCATGGTCAACGCTGCCTGCAGCTGAGGATCCTGCTATTTGCCATCGCCCAGCCTGATCCAGATGACTCTAGTCCTTTGAGTCGGCGGGTCGTGCGAGAACATCTTATTCCAGTATCAGGAGTCTCTGGGAATGTTCAGCACCTGCTTGCTGTGAGGCTCACCGCCTGGAAGACCTAACTAGTGGCATGCTAGCTCTTTGACGAGGCTGTTGACTTGGATCACACAGAACCAAAAGACCTTCGTTCGCGATTGAGGCGTATCAAGACTGATCCTTACAGGGGATGGGTGGAATGAATGTCTTCCAGCTGAATGATGAGAGTGACATGCCGCGTTGTGGCTGGCTATTTATTTTAACGTAGGGTACCCTCTCGCGCAGCAGATACCCTTGCGCAGCACTTTTTCTGAATGTCAACAACTTCACGATGAAGAGGTCAAATCAACTTCTGAATAGCCTGAATTGAAGTTGAGCACTCATTCTATCTTAATTTTATAACAATTATCATTATTTATCATCTCATTGCAGACAGTTTGTACAGCTTTAAATCACGTAGAAATAGCTTCAAATGGTCAAATTTAGAGTAAAATAGCTACATAATACTACGCCAAGCCAAAAATGCTGCGCAAGAGGGTCTGCTGCGCGAGACGGTACCCTACGTTAGTCGGAGCATGTAAAACGATCAAACGGGGCAAACGCTGGCCAGGCTTCCGAGGCTTCCCACGCATTGACGTCTCTTGTTCGTCAGATCAAAACACCGCCACCCTGGAGACCCTGTGAAAGCATATCGGCCCTTCCCTGTCCATCTGCCTACGGTGGCGAGCCGAGGCCTGGTGCAAGAATTCGTGAGACTCATTCGTGGAGGATCCTAGAGCACAAAATACGGTAGTATGGGTCTGCCACACTTCATCATGTTCTGCAAACAGAGCTGTGCATTCAACATCTGCCTAATTCGAGACTTTTTACAGGAACCATGTCACCGCTACACCAACCGCCACTGTACTCTGTTGCTGGGGTAAAGAATGGCTGGACTGCGAGTCTCACCACCTCATCGAAAAGCCCACCTAACACTATGTCCTGCAGCTGCTCTCCCGTCTGCTTGAAATCTGGATATGCGTTTAATTCCAGCAGCCAAACGCTGCAGGCTTCGTCGGCAAGGAAGTCCACCCCGAATATCTCGAACGCGTTTGGCAAGGTCTGGAAATGCACCATCTGCTCCCGCGCTGCAGCCTCGAAAACCTCTCCAATGACCAAGCAGATTTGCTCAAATATCTTTTCCTTCCAGTCGGGCAATAGAAAAGCGGCTTTCAAACCCCAGAAGCGAGCAATAGATTCGTCTCGGGTTGCGTCATCTTGAAAGCATGTATTGGTCAGATGCGCTGCCAGATCCACGTCGACGCCGTCGTGCAGGCTGGAGGGAGCCCGATAGGCCTTCGCCGCAAATAGAGCCAGCATTTCCCTGTATACGTACACCTTGAGACCTCCGATCGCAAGCACATAAACTCGGATGTGAAATTTGCGGTTGTCTTTAGCGGGTAGGAGAAGTGGCGGATCAATGTATGGCTGGGCAATGAAGTGTCGTAATTGAGAGGTCATGACACCATCCTCTGTCGTGGAGTCTTGGTCTTTGCGTTCGTCGCTATCCTGCACCTTATCGACTTCATCTTCATCCGACCCCAACTCACCTTCCTCCCACCCTGCAAATATCTTCTGAAGCTGTTGCAAGCTCGAGAACAACCTTATTCCGTTCCCACCGTCGCTCATTCCTGGCTTCAAAATCCACCATTCCTTTTTCCCTGCGTCGTCTCCCGATTCCTCATTCCGTGCCATGCTCTCGTTTAAGTCCCAGGCATCTGCCAGAGCCTCGTCTAAGAACTCAGCATAATCCAGCTCGAAATGCACTCCTGTTTTGAAATGCTCTCCCAACACACTACCTGGGTGCTTTACCAACCAGGACGAAATAGTGTTTGAAAGGTAGTGTTTTCGGATCAGTGCTTTGCGAATGATGTAAGCGCAGATCAGTGAGGACTTGGGATGAGCCAAGGCATGATCGAGATCGACAGATTCATATGCGGTAAATTGAACGAGTGGTGAGTCTGGATATGGAAGCTGCTGGACTGAAGAGATGAGCTCGAACGGTAGGTTTCCAAGTTGAGATGTCATGGCCCTCATGATCAATGGTTGGACGTAGGGATCTGGATGGTCGATTATAGCATAGAGCGTCGTTCCGGATGAGGCTGTCGGCGTCTTAAGCTCAGGATTGTGTATGCAAGCAGGCCTGTTATTTCCACACATATCAACCAGATGTAGTTCTTTACATATGTCTAATCTGCATTGCTTGCTCTAAGTCTATATGCAAATCCTCTTGTCGACAGCACGCTCGTGTGTATGCTTCTGAAAATTCAAAATCTGGGGGGGCAACTTACTCACAGCTTTATTTCTCCCTTAATATTCGGAACGTGCCAGAAGTTGGCTTTGAGAGGAGTCACGCTACCAGAGTCAGTTTGGTTTACAACTTCCATGTTGAGAACATACCTGACTATACCCTCCTTCACTGCCCAACCGTCATTGCCTGGCCCTGCTTTTTTCACGGATTCATGCACATCGGCAAATTTTGGAGCCCATTTGAACTTCTTCTGCTTGCGCCTCGGCATGGTTTCTTGCTTTCCCCCGTCAGAAACTCCATTTCGCTCTCCCTCTCTGATGTCTTTCTCCTGCTCTGCGGCATCTACGTCCTCATCCACCTCGACCTCTTCAAAAGAGCTCCCAGTCGTCCACTGGTTCTGCAGCATATTGGTGTACTGGATTTTTGCCTCCGTGATGTTCTTCCTCAAAGGCACATTCACACTGTACAAGTGCACATCATCTGGCCAGTCGTGTACCAGTTTCTCGATGAGCCTCTGCGAAACCTTAGACGCCGCAGCAATAATCTCAGGATCATGCTCTCGGCTATCAAAGGCATAACTCAGCGCGATGGCCTTCCTTCCACATACAGCCGCTTCCATCGCGCCGCCCACAGTTCCACTGCTCAGTGAAAACAGCGCCGTGGTATTCCTCCCATAGTTCGGCCCAGAAACCACTACATCTACCGGTCCTCGATCTCTGAAAAAATGCCACAATCCTATCTGTGCGCAGCTCGCTGGGGTGCCATCAATGAGGATCCATTCTTCCTTGCCGTCATTGAAGGGGTGGTGAGAAGTGATTCCGTCATCTTTATGGAGGGTCCCCGGGCGGAAGTAAGAGGGAGTTAAGGTCTGGCCGATGATGTGCGCTTTGCCAATCCAGGAGCGTTGAACGTGCGGTAGAACAACGGAGACGGTATGGTCGGCCGATTGGAGGGTGTTGACTAGGGAGTGAACGTAGGGTGATGATTGATTGGAGGGTGGGCCGTCGTCGTTGGTCACCTGGTGACTCGGAAATTAGTGGGAGAAACTTGCTAGAGGAAGAACGGGTCAACTTACGAGAATGTGCATGTTTGCGAAGAGAATCAATGAGATAAGTGGCACTCCCTGAATCTCAGGAGTCAGGAAGCCTTTTTTAACCGTTGACAAAATCTTAAATGGTTATGCAACATCTCCAAATACATGTGGAGAAGCCTTGGCATCGATATCACTAACTAACTAGTTAGTCAAAATCACAACTTCTCGCCTGCTAGTACCACATCCAACGAGCACTTCTGTCTGCTTTTCCACGTTGCAGTACCTAGAGATATGGTAAGCAAGGAACTTTGCACTCGTGAACGAAGGCGCTCTAGATCACGTTCTCCACATCGCTCTCTACGAGTCGAAAGGAAGAGACAACGATCCGCAAGTCCTCTTTCATCGCATCGAAGACACAATGCCCACAGACGATCTTCCACTGTGCCTGTGGTCGTCCTGCCTTTCGAAGCACGTCCTATTTACAAGCACGATCTGTTAACTTTGCGACCAATGTTCGCGCTGTACCTAGACATTCAAAAGCGCCAAGCGATCGAAGATATGGCAGATGAGGAGGTTAGGGGACGATGGAAAAGTTTTGTTGGAAAATGGTAAGAGTACCTCATGTTCTCTGTTTGCAATCTTGAGGCAACTGTACAAGAATCGCAGGCTAACATGCATGAGGAATCGTGGAGAATTAGCAGAGGGGTGGTACGATCCTAAGACCCTGGAGAAGGCACAGGCAGACTCTATGCATGAGGGAGAAGGAGCAAAGCCAACTCGTCGAGCCTCACCGAAGTACGGCAATGACGATGCTGACAACGGTGAATTCGGTCCTGCGCCTCCCAGTGACGGTCTAGGAGGCATGACGCAACAGAGCTTTGTTCACAAGCATGGCCCTTCACGCGCGAACATGCAAGATCTACAAGTAAAGCGTGAGCTCGCAGCTGAAGAAGCTGAAGAAGGTCGTAGACACGGTACTCAATCCATTCGTGATGAACGTCGCGCAGAACGGAGCGTTCAAAATCAGCGCCTCGAGGAAATTGCCCCCCGTGCCGAAGCCGGCACACGGGAGCGCCAAATGGAGAAGAAACGCGGTAAGGCAGACTCGAACCGTGCCTTTGCTGCTTCTGCGCACGATAATGCAGACGCGGAGGTCAAGGACTCAGATTTGATGGGCGAGGGAGGTGGAATTGATGATCTGAAGAGGATGAAGCAGGTAGAGGAGCGGAAAAGGAGTGAGAGAGAAGTGCGAAGAGAGGAGAATTTGGCGGCGAGGAGAGCAGAGAGGGAGGAGAGGGTGCAGATCATGCGCCAGAAAGAAGATAAGACTATGGTCATGTTGAAGGAGCTCGCTCGGGCTAGATTTGGCGGTGGAGCCTAAATCTGCCGTATGAAGCACCGCAACATGTCAGGAATGCCTCTAATCTACTACCTCTCTTCTACAACTTCTCACGCCAAGCTAGAACACGATTCAGCTCATCGCCGGAGCAGTCGACATCCGCTCGAAGCACCACTAATGACAGCGGGACAAGCGTCACCACCAAAGACATTACCTGTCTCAGCCAACGAGAGACACTCGGCTGGCTGGAATACCATTATTTGGGTGAGGTGGCTCCGAGCAGGCTTAGGCGTTCCGTTCGATCTCCTACGAAACTACAGGAGGCAAGTTGCCCAAAAGGATCGCCTTGCCACCCTGAGGAAGGGGAGGCGGAAGCGAGCGACTGAAGAGGTCGACCCCCGTGGAAGCGGCAGGAGAAGTAGCCTGGGAGAAGGCCAAGCAGGCTTAGTCGTAGGGAGTTTACCGGTATTCTTGAGCATGTCCACGTGTTGATTGCAGGAAAGGTGCAGCAAAGTCGGGACAGTGCATTGAGGGCCGCGACCACACACCTGCTCAATTGCTTGTGAAGCTCAGAATCGTCGAGCAATTCATGCAACGAGAGAGACTGAGGTTAAGGTTGCTGTTCGTGACCGAGGCATGCTGTCGGATGAGCTTCTCGATTGATTTAATCTGTGGTACATTGTGTTCAATCCTTATTCATTGTCTCACATACTGTTACAGCAGTTGCCCGTGAACAATTCACCTGCCGTCTTGCTCAAGACCCGGCAAAGAGAGGCGGCGATACGAGTTACTGACATGTTCAGTCGCGAAGAGTGAGCCAGACGCCGCGACGCGTTCTGAGAGCTGAGAGACAGTTGGATAAGAACAATCAAGAGCTGGCGACAGTGCAAAGCACGCTGGAAATTGAACGGTTAGGGTAGTGGATGGCACATTGACTTCCCGTACTTCGCTCAAGTCTTCCTCTCCCTGCGACGAGATTGATCTCTATTCTCACGTTAACTGGGTCCGGAGGTCCACCTTCATCTTCAACAGCACAGTTTCACTAAGTCCTCATTGCTGGAGATAGTGAGCGCCGGAAAGACACACAATAGAACCATTTACACAATTGTTAAAGTCTTTTTGCTCGCCTCATCCCGAAGACCTTTCATCGTAAAATGAAGAGCTGTCACGCCCACTCCGATACGCTCATACGCATTCTCGATTCTCTCCAATCACTTCAGCACAAAGAAAATATTACGAGCCTTGATGCTCGTCGTCTTGGACGCTGCACAATCCATCGATCGAAGTTTATGGAATACGAAGTTCTTTGCAGTACTCAGCTGCGCTCATCGCGGCTGACGAATTTTCTCCGGTCGGTAGCGCTTCCGTGAACTCACCAAGTGTTCGCTTTGTGGTCTTCAGCTGGGGTGATTTGCCCCAACAGTAGCTCAACGTTGCATACTGGCCGGTCGCTCCTCTGGTTTCCCACGGGAATGGCTCGCGATCACCCTCGAGAGCCCCATCGATGACCCTTGTAGGCAAGGTGGACTCTACAAAATTGCAACTGTTGTGCATCGCTTAGCATTCTTCTGGCCAACCCTTTGTTTGGACAAATTTTTCGTCGTCGCCCGAGTGAATACCGACCTTCTTACATTTGGCGAGCTTCTGATGAGCGGATGACCCGATTCGAATCCCTCGTCTACAAACACGTTGAGGATAACATCGCCTTCATCAAGATCCGCCCATGTTGAGACTTTAAGGGTGTCTCGCGGATGCGTCGGAGCACCAACCGTGATTTCGTTTTTCCTTCCGACACCGAAATATTCCACGAGGTCATATAGCAGGTTACATGTGTCGCAGTTGTTGCTTCTCGCCGATCCTCGGGCATCTTCTGTAAGAGCACTGCGAGAGCCACGATTGATGCCGGATTCCTCCCCTTGGAGGTCGTGGCATGTTTGACGAACCATCCTTGATGCAGAATTACGGGCGCGGGTACTTCACCCTGCGGTTCGGCTTTTGATGCTCTTACACGAGAAGCATGATTTAGCCAGAGACAACTGTGGGTTACCTTTTCCATCATAATCTATAATGGCGGGTCCCGCGCTGACCACAAATCACCAACGAGTACATTTTCTCACCGCATTACTAATATGGCCGCCGGAGGCTATTGGGCCATATGAGCATTCGATTTGATGGCTCAGGCATTGTTCTGTCGATTGAGTGCAAAGATGGAGTATGATGATGTTTGATGGAGAAGAAATCAAGCAATTAGCTTGACATGTTGGGTGAGGTAGCTATGTCAGTTAGGCACCCTCGGCCCAAAGGTAGTCAATATCTACATGGGGAGTATCACTGGCATTTCCATCCGAATTGCGGAAATTCAAAGCCGTTCACTTGACCCATACTTGTGTTTACTACCACTAACTCACGAAAGCAAAATCTTACGCCGTACTATCGGGCAAAAGGAGATGAACCTAGTACTCTGCGCTCTGACGACCTCCTCGACTGAAATACGACTGACACTTCGGCCCTTTCCACGTAGCCATGCTCTCATTTTTTGAAGGCATCGAAGATGCATTTTTCGATGGCCGCAATTTCCTCCTTTTTCATCGCCCGTCGACGTCGCAGACTTTCCTCTAATTCGCCGGCGCCCAACAGGCCCGTTGCGAGTATGGCCGGGTTTTCGGTTACCAACACGGCAGTCATCACGCCGCCGATCATTGACAGCCGGATCGCCCATCGACCAATCTGTTGCAAGCGATGCTCGCGCTTCGCTTTCGCCAAGTCTGCCATCAATCCTTGGATTGCAAAGCGCACATACCGGTCATCGAACTTGTGACCTAGCACTTCGTCGACCTCCCGAATCTTTTTGGCGTCCGCCTTCTGAAGGAGCATCGGGGTCAGGCTGTTGAGGATGACTTTTCCGGCATCGGTGTCGCGAATGCTGAGTTGAGGTCCCTGCGGATCCGCCATTTGTTGCGTGAGCGCTGGGACACAGCTCTGGTCGAGATGCCACTCGATGATTTCTAGCGCTGACTCTTTCGTGTTGTCAAAGCGACACAGCCGTGCGGGACGATTGCCTTGACGTAAACTCTTCCAGGCTCGGGCGTCGCTTTCGAGCTCCTTCTCACGGCGCTCTTCGTCTTGTTGGTTGTGCGAGGGGTGCCAAAAGTTCGTTACAAGGCTAATGTGGCGCCAACGATCCTTCCCTGTCAGCTCTTCCAGTACGCGGATGTTTGTTTGTCCACTGCCTCCGAGGCGCATGCGTCTCACATCGTACATGTACAATATGCCGCCGATCGTCCAATCCCGACTATAGACCGTGTTGATCCATGTGCTAATCTTATCCAATACCTCGTGATCGGAGGTGCTGCAATCATCGAAGCCAGGAGAATCAATAAGATGCACTTCGGTTCCTTTGTGGTAGAGCACGTATTCCGATACGTCTTCTGTGACTGAAAGGGAAATGTTCAGTTCGTGTTTCTTCATCTTTAGCGGTTGTAGATAGACTTACCGCCTGCTATTCCGCTTCCTGTGGGGATTGAGGTATCTCCTGTAGCCTTGGAGATGAACGTGCTTTTACCAGATCCTGACAGCCCCATGACCAGTAAGTGAACGGATTTGAACCCTCCTCCACCTTCACTGGTAGGCATCTGAACCGAAGATTCAGGCAAGGAGAACGCCATGGTTTTCAGTAGGATCGCTCAATCACAACTGTGAAAGCTTAGGAAATGATTCGCGATGAAGTGTATGGTATGTAGCGTTTTGTGTGAGAGGAGAATTAAAAACACCTGGAGCAAGGGGATTGGCAGAAGAAAAGGATGTGTCTGGAAATGATGCAGAAAAATCACTTTTTATAGCTGCTTTTCAGTCAGAAACGAACTGACGACAACCACGCAATCATTACTGGGGATGAAAGGTTTGTACAATGTCGATATTTTCGTGAGCTGCAGAGGCTGCTGTTCTTGAAAGGGCCGTCGCAATGTTTGTTAAGGCGCTAATGCTGCGAGGCCATTGCGAAGCCGAAAAAGCCGCATTCATGTTGACCTAGAGACGCAACTGAGGCCTTGGGAGTCGCGCGCAGCATGGAATTTTGGAAAATTGATATCCATTCGATCAACGCGTTGACCAGAAAGACCCGTCCATTGGGAGATACGGTCATTGGTGGCGGAAACACAGAGTTGATCGGTGAACTGCGCCATTAGTGTCAATTGAGTGGGCATATTTCCTCAGCCTTATTCACTCGAGATGTACGAAATGGCCGTGCAGCACCCACACAATGAGCTATACAAACTGACCGGGCATGAGCCTAGGCTCGACCATGAGCCATGAACGATGGCCATCCGTCTGGAGGGAAGCGATAAGGTTTGGGAGCCCAGACGACTCAATTTCCAACCGACCTCGCTCTTTTCACTTGCCAGCAAAAGACGCTACAGTCCATTGGTCAGTTCAAACGAAACATACTATAAGGGGAAGAAATGGATGAAATCATTGTAAGTCGTCGTCAGTGGTCACTATCATGGATGGACATGAAAGCTAATATGTTGACCCAAAGAGGAGAATGTTGGAAGAGGAGCGGGATAAAGCTCTGTTGTAAGAGTAACAGCAAGCCGTACAGCGGTCTCAGCAAGAAGCTGAGGCACTGCGTCGTCAGCACGAGCAGATACAGGAGAGACAGAGAGCACAAGCGGATCTTTTGCGTCAACAACAGCACAGCGCGAACATGGTGACGTTGCAGGGTGCGAGGACCGCGTCCTGGTACACACAACCGATTGGACAAGAGGAGCCGGTCAAACCTGCGAATCGATCGTTTCAATTTCTCGATCCAAGGAACGGGAAGAAATGAACTCGTCAAAGGTGTTCGCATTGGACCAAGCTGCGAAATGCTTCCGTGGACCTTGGGAAGAGGGTTTGACGAAGAAGGCAAACGAGGGGCAATATGTTCGCGGCTTGAGTAATTAATCCAAGTCAGTTGAACGGTCAATCCTCTTTCCCTTTTCTGTGATGATAAACTGTTGATGCGTGGCCGGACGGCATGGAAAGACAGCTAATCTATTTGCTATTTGCCATTTCCCATTTTTGACGAAGTGTTCTCTATGGTTCATATCCATATCAAGACGATTGGCTGGTGTGAATCTAGAGCCTAGTGTTGATCCTGGGACACATTGTGCGGCCTTGGCGCCGAGCAACCCTATCTACCTTGAAACCTGTACATATTAGTTAGTAGCAGATGGATGTTAGCCACTACAAGCACCGATAGAGCTATGACGACGCTCACAGCACAGCATCTTGACAGGTCCTTTGGTCCAAGGCGGCAAAGTTACCTACGGACTCATCCGCCCGTCCTGCCTAAGGGGGAGATACCCTTGTCCTTGTCGTGGCGAAGCTTCGAGTTAGGTTGAACTACTAACTAGTGATTACGTGGACCGAGTGAGGCAAAAGGGACCTAGCTAGGTTGAATGGGCCCGTCATGACTTACTGAGGCCAAGGTCCATGCATGGTCAGATCGAAAAGCCCCCATGAGCGTTGTCATAGCTCTGTTCGTGCGGGTGGTTGCGAAAATCTGTCTAACTAGTCGATACAACATCGTACGCAAAAAAACGTTGCTAGGCGCCAAGGCCTGAAGCTGTGT
>QQTW01003881.1_pt1 | contig 11132 bp, 8 predicted proteins | sample 1904831 | NCBI WGS metagenome assembly QQTW01 (sample SAMN09435610, study PRJNA476489) | Subsurface metagenome, whole genome shotgun sequencing project.
TCGGATCTGAATGCCTCCCTCCAGTCCCCCTTGTTAGCTAATGCTTTGACTGAGTTGCTGGGGATGCTGCTTCCATCTAGCTACCTAATAGACGGGCAAGCTGTCTGCCACAAAATTGGCATTGACAACGGTCAGCTGATTATGAGTGTCACTTTGGCAGATCGTACCAACCACCCAACGCCAGTAGTGATTCGTACTGGTCTACAGTTGGTTAGCTGCCATGAATTACAGCTGGAGCAACCCCAGATCCAGACCCAGGCGGGATTATCGTTGGTAAATCTAGATAGTTTCAAGCTGGATTTAGGTCCAGAAGTCTCTATTACAGAACTGACTCTCACTTCAAGTCAGCTGGTGTGTTGTGGTCGCATTAACATCATTCCCGCTGAGCAGGGAGCAGGCTTGTAAACTCAGTGAGAGCGAAGGTGACATGAGCTGGAGAACCCTGAGTTTATGGTAGATTTTGCTGATGAAGCTTTTGGATTTCAGAGCGCAGGGCGGCGATTTCATCTCGCAGGGCATTGATTGACTTTTCGCAAGCTCGCTCGGCTGCATCGTCGTCAGCATCTTGCCCGATAAAGAAGGTGGCTAATGTAGCGGTAACATAACCAAACACGGCAAAGGCATAGAGAGCAAGCAGAACACAGAGGATGCGCCCTTCTGCCGTTTGTGGAAAGTAATCTGATCCCATTGTGGTCATCAGCATTGCTGTCCACCAAAGCGCCGTGCCGTAGTTATCAAGTCTGGCTGCATCAGTAGCTTCTCGTTCAAAGGCATACATTCCAGCCGCACCCACCAAGGTGACGATCGCGGTTAACAGCACCACATAGCCAAACCCGCGTCGAGAAAAGTTTGCGGTGAGCGAGCGCATACTGCGATTAGTTCTCGTTAGCACCCGCAGTAGTTGCAACCCTCGCACCGCTCGCGTTGTTTGTAACACCCGCACCACCCGCACAATTCGCAGCGTTCTTAAGGCGGGTAGCAGCAGTGAGATTGCAGTAAGCCAATTTGTTCTCAGATAGAACGCTTTGCGAGGGGCAAGGAGCAGCTTGAGGCTAAATTCTAGAATGAACACAATCCAGATTGTGACACTTAAAGTCTCCAAGATTGGATTCAAGCCCGAAGTGAGTTCAAGCACAAACAGAGCCAACCAGACGAAGCTCAGCACCAGCAGTGGTATATCTAGCCAGTCCTCAAGCTGCTGCAAAATCTCAGAACGTTCGTGGTCGAGTGCTTGTTTTTCAGGCAGTTTGAGGAAATTCATACGTAAATTTACTAATTGAGCGCAGGCACTTCTAACACAGTGACCTCTACCAGAAGGGTGAGATTAAAACCTTGCTGCAACAAGCGAGTTTGGATGGCTTGGGTCAGGTCAGTACGAATTTGTTCCACTGAGCGAGTCGCTCCGGGCTGACGCTGAACGTAGACGACACACAACAGTGTATTCTGCCCCTGAATGTCGGCTCCGGTGAAGCGAACGTTGGACTCGACCAACTTGGCTGCATTACTTTGCTGTACAACCTGCTGCACTTCAGCATTTGCTCGTTGAGCGCGACTAGAGCGGAGCAAATTTGGTGAAGCGGAAAATTGCCAAAAGACTAGCCCAATTAGTACGATCGCACTCACTGTAATCGCAGCCGGAAACACACCGCGTCTACCTCGCTGGAAGCGAGTTCCTTGCGTAGATAGACCAAACAGCCGAAACATCAGCGCGGCGGCTAAATTGATGCCGCCCAGTTGCAACAGCAACAGGAACACACCATTGACAACCAGATCCCAACGACCGATCACAGCCCCCATCCCAATAATGCCCGCAGGGGGAGCCAGCGAAGCTGATACCAGCATTCCAGTAGCGGCTCCTGACACCAAGCTGCTGCGATCAGACTGAATCAGGGACAACGCTCCACCAGCTCCAGCGGCAAGGGGAATCAGCACAGAAATTGAGGAAATCTGGCTACTATCAATCATTAAGTTAGTTGAATTTTGCTGTTGCAGAATCCAACTCAATAACGCTGTTATGACAATCGTGACGCTGAGAGCGGCAAAATAGCGAAGAATACTACGCCCCAGCAGTTTGCGATCACCCCTTGCTGTTGCTAGTGCGGTATTCATAGCTGGACCTGCAAACGGAGCTAGCAGCATGGCAGCAACTAACAGATAGCTGGTGTTAGTGTATAAGCCAATCCAAACGATAATTCCCGCAATCGCGGCATAGCTGAGAAACCCTTTCCAGGAACCTGTACTTTGTAAACCCGACAGAAAAATCTCGATCGGGCTGCGCTCTTCAACGTTTGTGACTTGCTCAGGAGCGGCATCGGCAGGCGGATGAAGCGCCATAACCCCGGTTGGCAGTAGTGTAAAGCTCAAGTCTGGGAGGTCTTGCAGTTTGCCGAGCAATTCTTCAACCTTACCGTTGGAGATATGAACGAACACTAAATCCAGCGCTCGATCGACTCCGGCTGCCTCAAACTGTGCTAAGTTTATACCGTCACAAGCTTTGGCAAGCTCTAAAACAGTTTTTCCGCACCCCTGCGGCACTTGCACAAGAAGCTGTCGCATCGGCTTTTTTCATCTTTTTCGTCACTTTATCCGCAGCTTACCAATTAATTATGATTAGAGTTGTGTACCCTCTGAGGGAGATAAGGCTTTCTCGGAGCTGTGGGGAGAACAGTATCTTAAACTACAAAATTTTTCGCCGAAAAGGGCTGAAATACTTTGAATTAAGCAATATAATCCCCACTCATAACCGTAAAGCCGGGAGAGCCGGAGATAATGCACTAAACAGTCACTTTTCCTTCATATTTTTGTATTGTCATCCCTCATTAAATGGATATTTTGCAACGTATTTCTTGCAGCTAAAGTTTTACGAATCAAGCTGAATCATCAGTGGCATTTAGGCAGTGCCTCAGATGAATACTGTAATGCCTTAAAACTTCAAACCGAAATTGGCATAATCCAGCTACGATCGCTTCAGCACCTTTAGATTCAGCTTACTTTAACCGGATTGACTTCAATGGATGATTCTTTACCGATTACGGTTCTCATCAGTACAACCGTAGTTGTTGGCATTGGTGCTCAGGTTTTAGCCAGATGGCTTCAGATCCCCAGCATTGTTTTGCTGCTGCTATTTGGCATCATTCTAGGCTCCAGTGGCTTAGGGGTGCTGGAGCCGTCGCTTCTGGGGAGTGGTTTAGAAGTCATCGTTTCTCTAGCGATCGCTTTAATTCTATTTGAGGGCGGGCTAAGCTTACAGATTCGCGATCTGAGCAGCGTTTCGGTTAGCCTTCGCAATCTCGTTACCATTGGAGTGCTGATTACGTTGTCAGGAGCGGCGATCGCGGCTCATGCATTGAGTGAGTTTCCCTGGATGATTGCCTTTCTCTACGCCTCATTAGTAGTAGTCACGGGTCCAACAGTCGTGACTCCTTTGCTGAAGCTCATTGGGGTTGAACAGCGGGTAGCAACGCTCTTAGAGGGCGAGGGTATTCTGATTGATCCCATTGGGGCGATCGTGGCGGTGATCACACTCAACATTGTTTTAAGTCGAAATGAGGTGCCGCTGGTTTTGGTTGGAACGGCGATACCGTTGCTGCTGCTGAAAGGATTGGGGCTGAGGTTGGGGATCGGCGTGGCGATCGGGCTAGTTGGAGGCGGCTTACTAAGTTTATTGCTAAAGCAATCTAAATCTCTACCGCAAGAATTGAAGAATCTGGTGGTACTAGCGGCAGTGTGGGGAGCTTTCAGTTTGGCACAAGCACTGCGAAGTGAGTCAGGGCTGTTGGTTGCTGTGATCATGGGTGTCATTTTGCGGACGGCTGCCATTCCAGAAGAACGTTTGATTCGGCAGTTTAATGAACAGTTAGGAATTCTGGCAAATTCGGTGCTGTTTATGCTGCTAGCGGCTGATTTGGAGATTGCCAGCGTGTTTGATTTGGGTTGGGGAAGCGTCCTGACGGTGCTGGCACTGATGCTAGTCGTGCGTCCTATCAATATTTTGCTATCCACATGGAATCGAGGCTTTAGTTGGAAACAGCTATTGTTTCTATCCTGGATAGCTCCTCGTGGCATTGTCGCTGCTTCAATGGCATCCTTGTTTACACTCTCCCTCGCGAAAGCAGGCATCGACGGTGGTGATGCAATTAAAGCCCTCGTCTTTCTTACCATTGTGATGACGGTTTTTATCCAAGGACTCACAGCAGGCTGGGTTGCCCGTTGCCTGGGATTGCAGACAAAGCAGATCAGAACTGCGATTGTTGGAGATCATCCGTTGAGTCAACTGCTAGCTCGGTTACTTCAGCAAAAAGGAGAAACAGTTGTGTTGATTGACCTTAACGCTAGCAATGCAAACTCGGTCCAGCTAGACGATATTCCTGTAATCAGCAAATACTTGAATTTGGAGGAACTAGAAGCAGAAGAGATCGCGTCATTGAGTACCTTTCTAGCTCTGACCAACAATCCAGAACTGAACGGTATTTTAGCGCAACGGGCTTTAGAATTGTTTCGTCCCGATACGGTAGTCACGTTATCTCAACCTCCATTAAATAGTGGAGATTATTTAAGTTTTACTGCAACGGGAATTAAGATTGCTTTTGCATCCCAAGTCTCTCTTGATCGGTGGAGTCAGTCTCTGATTGAAAATAATGTGCAGCTTGTTGAGGTAGTGTTACGGTCGGAGAACTTTGCATCCCAGCAGGCGGAATTGCAAGCCTGCATCACAGCAGGTAATTTGCTGCCGCTTTTGATCGAGCGAGATCAGGATTTACAAATCATGCTCGCTGATGAACTCTGGCAGGTGGGCGATCGCATCACTTATCTGCTGGACAAATCCCTATCCTTCAAAGCGCCGACGCTTAGCCAGAGCCACTCGACCATTTTGCCTTTACCGGATCAGGTGACACTAGAACCAGTTTTGCTAGAGGTGAAATGAGCAACCGATGCTGTTTGCGAATGTACTACAAGTCAGAAACCAAAAATATTACAAAAGCTGAAAGCCCTGGTCTGTCGTTGCTTATTTAGAGTTGTAACACTTATTTAAGAGGATTTGTAACCCGATCGCACTACAGTATTCTCGCTACTTTTACCCCGCCTAATGTTGTACTTCACCCTGATTTTTGAAGTCAGTCAAATTGAGCAAGTCAGGCGAGAAAACTTCGATAAGTCCGACTCTGAACTGACGTCTTACGTATTTTCTAACCATATCAGCGGTCGAGCACGAGCGTGAATAAAGTGATCTCAGGTGGACAGTTGATCCTTATCGGAATGATACTGAAACCGATCCCTCGGTTCACGTATAGACGATTTCCCGGATGCCCATATCCCTAACAAACCTAACAATATGTATTTGATTATCTTCATCTTCAAGTATTCGCGTTTCTCGACCTTTTTCTAAAATTTGTAGGTCTCCTTCATTTTTTCGAGCGCCAAACACATAGGCTAAAACCTTACCAACCAATGCGCCAACTACTGATTCAGGTTCCCTGTGGGTGCCTAAACAAGAAAACTGCACTTACAATCTGAGTGCTGCCAGCACATTGAAGAGTAAGGAATTAATAATACTCAGTGCGAGCGCACCAATCAAAGCGCTCCAAAAACCCCAACGCAACCGAAAACCTGGTACTAAAAGAGCGGCTAACCCAAAGATGATCGCATTCAAGACAAACACAAATAAACCAAAAGTCAAAATAATTATTGGAAAGGTAAAAAACCCTAATATTGGTCGTAATAGGGCATTCAAAATTCCAAAAACTGCTGCAGAAATTGCCGCTTTTGCGAAACTGTCAATTTCAACACCGATTGGTAATCGGGAAATAATCAAAAAACCGACAGTGGTCACTAACCAGGTGATCAGAAGTCCAATCATCACAAAACCACTTTATATCCAATAGTTTTGGCTCAGGGCCTATCAGGTCTCTGTCTTCAGCTCTAGCGCCTTTTCTACTGTCTGGTATCGCTCTTCAACATCCTTTTGGTCCAACTCCTCCGACACTCCCTCGTAACTACCGCGCAAGATCATGTTGGCATGACGTAACAGCGCTGCTTTGTCTTTGTTGTTGTGGGTGTAGGGAGCAATAACCGCGATCGCCTCCAGCAAACGAATTGTTACCCCCACGCTCGATTTTCCGTACTGCCGAATCTTGTTGAAGGCAGTATCAGTTATGTCAGCGAACGTCACTGGCTGGGCAATCACGCGAAGTTTGTTGTCCTCGTCGTAGCGATAGGGGGAGGGGATATCTTTTTGGGCCAGGTGAGAGAGCGCGGCACTAAGTTGATCGATACACCTGATCGCAGTGAACGGATCGTTAATCCCAGGGGAAAGTGCGCGGGAAGCAATCTCAACTAGCTGGTTAACGGAGAACTCCACGTCCTGCACCTCAGTGCGTTGTGGACCTAGAATGAACACGTCGTTGATCTTCCTGCCGAGCTTCTTATTAACGTGTTCCCCAGGCCAGACTAGCACGAGGTCACTGCCCTGAACTACAAACTTTCCTGGGCGATGCTGGACGCGCAGAAGTAGGTTATTCTCTAGGGCAATCTGCATTAACTCCTGATCATCAATTGATTGTACATAACCACCGCCAGTGGCTTTAATCGGGCAGGCGTCGCGGTCAAAATCGGCTGGGATATCCTCTTCAATCCGCCGTTTTTGCGCCGCTGCACCACGTCCTACCTTTTTGGGAAACAGCCGCTCAATCGCGTCATCTAAATCGTGACCTACCTTCGTGATCACGTGATCTACCTGAATTGATGCTGCCGAGTGATGGATGAAATAGATCAGCACGCCGATGCTGGCGATCGCCAGCATTATGCCGCAGGTGACGGAAATGTGCGGCACAAACTCGTTTTCTTCAGTGCCGTTGATTGTGCGCAACACCAGCAAGCAGTAGATGAACGTGGAGATGAACGTACCGAGTACGAGCTGATTGCCCGTGTCCTGCATAAAGTTGCGGATCAATCGTGGGCCAAACTGCGAAGAAGCAAGCTGGAGCGCCACAATTGTGATCGAGAAGGCAGTGGTAGCAACGCTGATCATTGAGCCAGCGACTGCTGACAAAATTGCGCGCGAACCATTTGGACCAAGGGTGTAGGTCCACCTAAACGTCTCGATGATGTTCGACTCCGATGACTGATCGAACCAGATTGTCAAGAATGAAAGCCCGATCGCCAGCGTGACCATCAGCGTCGGTACAAACCAAAAGCTGGAGTGCAGCGAGTCCCAAAGTTTGCTGAGCTTGGTGTTTTTCATCGGTTATCGTCTGGATTTGAAGTGCGAGTCTGCTGAGAGGGAGCAACGTCGCCGTTGTCTTCTGCTTGAGAGCCATTTCTCTGCGTCCGCATCTCGGCAAGTCTTTGCAGCGCACCGCTAATGCTACTTGGCTTTGGTACTTCCTTTTTGCCAGCAGGCCATCCTTCACGCTGCCGCGAGCGATCGCCGTCCGTCGCTTCGGTTTGGTCGTGGAATAGGATTTGTCTGGTTGGATACGGCAAGTCGATGCCGTTTTCCACGTATAGCTTTTGCTTAATCGCAGTGATCACCTTGTCCCGTGCGTCGAGAGCATCCGCACGTCGTGGCGGGTTGATCCACCAGCGGGCGCGGATGTTCACGCTACTTTCCGCAAGTTCCATCACAAGTACGTCGGGAGCCGGATCTTTGACTACAATGTCTACGCTGTGGATTGCTTCCAGCATTAACTGCTTTGCCTGCTCTATGTCGTCACCGTAGCCGATACCAACGTCGTACTCCAAGCGGCGGTTCTCAAACGCGGTGTTCACGGTAACCGAATTAGTGAAAAGTTCAGAGTTGGGAATCACGATGCGGCGACCATCATAGGTTCTGATTGTCGTAGCGCGCGTCTGGATGTTTTCCACCGTTCCCTCAAAGTCTTTGAAGACGATCTGGTCATCGATCTGGAACGGCTCTGTCAAGAGAATCAGGATACCAGCCAGGAAGTTCTGCAGGATGTCGCGGAATGCGAAACCAATTGCCACACCGCTGATGCCGAGCAGTTGAACCAAATCTCCTGCCTTGAACGTGGGTATGACGATCGATAGCGCGACAAATAGACCGACTAAAATGACAACTCCCTGAGCTAAACGTCCGAGTACCATTCCCAGATTCCGAGCCTGCCGATGCCTGCGGGTGAGGCGTCTGACTAGAGATTTGATACTCCTAGCAGCGAAAAAAAAGATAAAGAAGACGATCAATGCCAATACAATGTTTGGCAGCATGACGATGAAGCTATCGAGCATCCCCTGAATCTTATCCCATGCTGCTGATACTGATTCCTGAAAACTCATGACACCTCATTGCTGATCAAACGTTGCTTATATAATCCTGAGGAATGAAAAAATTGAACTCTATCTGCGGTCAGTAAGCTGCCAGCTTGAAACAGTAAAAAATTTAAGTTCACAAGTAATTAATATCCCTTCCAAAACTTAATACCTATCTTCCCATCTTCCCAGGCATAAGGACTCCGTTTTCAATGTGAAAAGGGGAATTCCCACGTCATTGTAAGTAGTTGTAGCAACACCAATACCAGCTACGTCGAAATCTTTCAGAATATCGAGCCCCGTTTCGGTATTAATGCCAATGAAATTGATTACTCGATGCTTTGCAACTACAGCCTCCTTTGTTAACTGCGGTAGATGATATACATCCCGCCGATATAAAGCGCGATCAATGCCAGCCCATCCCATGTTACGTATAGTCGTCTGGGGCGTGCAGCACGGTAGATCAACCCGACAATCGCAACCGCTGTCATCACCATTGCCACAACAGCAGTGAAAATATGCACCTGACTGACATTCGACCAGAAGTCGTCTCGGAAATACACTAGATCACAGACACCCAAAATTGCTAGGTTGAAGATATTTGAACCAAATATATTGGAAACTGCCAGATCCACCGCATTGAGCCGGATAGCTGCTATTGCTGCAACTGCCTCAGGTAAAGATGTTGTTGCTGCCAGCAGGAGTGCGCCGACGAAACTCTGTCCCAACCCCGTTACTGCCGCAACGCTCGCGCCCAGCGATGCCAGCCACACGCCAAGCACTACAATCGCCACTGAGAGCAAGGCAAACCTTAAATAAGCCTGCTCAGGCAAAATATGATCGTATTGAAATACTGATGCTTCCTGTTCCAGCACCTCTGCACGTCGTCGTAGCTCAAATTGGGCAATCATACGCACACTTATTAGGTAGAGCACAAGCAACGCAATACTCGGAACGCCGATCCAGCCTAAACTTAGATTATTATTCGTCTGAGCCAGCAGCATCCCCATAGCTGCAACACCTAGCATCACAGATCCCAGACCTGCCGCCAATGTGTGACTAATCTGCGCCCGCTGGAACAGTGGACCAGGTCCGGTAAAAATGTCAAGTAGCGCTAGGAGGAATAAGTTAAACAAACAGCTACCAAAGATCCCGCCAGCAGCTAGATCCGGCGCGTTAAAAACAACCACCGCACTTACACCTGTCGCTAACTCCGGCAGTGAAGTTGCACCCGCTAGCAATACCGCACCAACCCAGGTACGCCCTAAACCAGTTTTCTCAGCCAGGACATCAGCACTCTGTGAAAGCCACGTACCTACGATGACCACCAGAATGACACACAACACCACTTGAATCAAAAGTAGCATGGTTACCCTCCTAATGATGTGATTTTACAGATCAGTTGACACACCCCACAAATTATCTCTTCTGTCAGTTTTGGTTTTAGAAGGCTTGTTCTAGGGCGTGTTTTAAAAGTCGGTGAAATCGTTGAGAATAGTAGGGTTGATGAATTGAGCATTTGCCGATGATTCTGCCCCTAGCGCAAACCTGCTTAAATTTGTCAGACCGTCCAACTCGGCATATTAGAACGCAACGCGAGAGATCTAAATACACGGTCTGACAAATTTAAGTAAGTTCCTTGTACCCGCAACTCTTTGAGCGCTGTTTCAATCGGATCTTGCAGTTCCGTCGCATTGCGACACGCTACTTTAAAAAAAGCCGAAAACTACCTGGCTATGCTGACTCTAGCCTCTATCCTGCTATGGCTCTAGTTTTAAAACACGCCCTAGTCTGACTGACTCGATCGCACTGGCATCAGTTGGCAACGCAGCTGTTAAAACCTCGCTGCCTGATTGTGTCACCAAGACGTCATCTTCTATGCGAATGCCGCGCACATCGGCAAATTGGGCGAGGCGTTCCCAGTTGACAACGCCCTGATATTTTGAGCGCCGCTCGGCGTCATTCAAAATTGCTGGGACTTGATAAAATCCCGGCTCAATCGTCACTAGCATTCCTGAACGTAGGGGTCGATTCAAGCGCAGGTAGCCTAAGCCAAAGCGATCGCTTCTGTTGCGCCCCTCTTCATACCCAGCCAAATCTCCCAAATCTTCCATATCGTGGACATCCAATCCCAGCAGATGCCCGACGCCGTGAGGGAAAAACAGCGCGTGGGCATCCATCTCCACCAAGTCTTCAGCGTTTCCCTGTAGAATTCCTAAATCCACCAGCCCTTCGGCAATGATGGTGGCAGCAAGTAGATGAATGTCTCGATACTCCACACCAGGGCTAATTTTCGCAATGCAGGCATCATGAGCTGCTAACACTACATTATAAATATCTCGCTGGGTGGGAGAGAACTTACCTGAGACAGGCCAAGTGCGCGTTACATCAGCTGCCCAACCCATCGCTGTTTCAGCACCGACATCTGCCAGCAGCAATCCGGATTGGAGCGGGTGGTGATACTGGTTATTGTGGAGGACTTCGCCGTGAACTGTGACAATACTGCCGTAAGCACAGGTCATGTTGTGGGAGATGATCACCCCCTCCATCGCCGCACGGACTTCAGCCTCAGTTGAAGCTGACTGAGTGCTAGCCATCCCAGCCATGTGAGCTTGCACGGTGACAGCAGCTGCCTGTCGCAACTCTGCTAAGGCAGCACTGTCGTGGGTGAGTCGGAGGGATGCGATCGCGAATGCTAACTCCAAGTCAATTCCTTGAGGAGCATTCGCTGGAGCAACAGGTCTATTCAACACTTGGGACTGTAGCAGCATGGTAGCATCCTGCACGGCAATTGTGGCGGCTCCGTATGCATATGATGCCAATTCTGTCAAGGAAAATGCCGCATCAGCTTTAATAAAATCGGCTAT
>QQTW01003882.1_pt1 | contig 11130 bp, 10 predicted proteins | sample 1904831 | NCBI WGS metagenome assembly QQTW01 (sample SAMN09435610, study PRJNA476489) | Subsurface metagenome, whole genome shotgun sequencing project.
CTTTACTTCGACTGGGTAGATTGACTTGGATGGAGTGGAGAAAGCAAAATCCGCAAATTGAAATCGATTTGAGTGCTGCAAACCTCTTTCGTAGTAACTTTAGAGGTGCGAATCTCGAAGGTGTAAATTTGAGTAAGGCTAATTTGGGTAATGCTTTATTGATGGAAGCAAACCTGAGTAATGCTGATTTGAGTAGCGCGAATCTCTACAAAGTCGAACTGATTGAAGCTAATCTCAAAGCTGCTAATTTCAGCCTTGCGAATTTGATCGGTGCGATATTAACTAGGGCAAATTTTAGCGATGCAAATCTGATTGGTGCTGACTTGAGTGAGGCAAATCTCGAAGGTGCTAGTTTGAGTCATGCTAACTTGATTGGTGCTAACTTGAGAAACGCTCATTTACGCGATGCCGATTTGGGTGGTGCTTCTTTGAATCGTGCTGATTTCGCTTTTGGAAATTTGATTGCAGCTAACTTGATTTGTGCCGATTTAAGCGGGGCAAGTTTTTACGAAGCGGAAATGATGGGTGCTTACCTTTATGAAGCGAACCTCCAAAAAGCAAATTTGGGCAAAGTTCATTTGAGTGGTGCGTATTTGTTACGGGCAAATTTGAGCGAAGCTTATTTAGGTGATGCTGATTTGCGATGGACTAATTTGCAAGGAGCGAATTTTACAGGAGCAAATTTACGAGGTGCGAAGTTGAAAGGAGCGAAAAATTTAACTGTATGGCAAGTTAAATCGGCGCAAAACTGGGAAGACGGCGAATATGATGATGATTTGGGTTCTAAATTAGGGTTGTTGGGGAGGTAAATAACTTAATTGATAAGATGTAGGGCGATCGCATCAAAATAATTCTTGTGTCTATTAAAAATATGGCTATTCCGGCTCTTCCCCTAAAAATTCCATGTTATTGTTCTGTCGATTTTTTTCAGCCTCTATGCAAATTTTACAAGGCTTATGTTTTAATTCAGCTTCTTCACGAGTTTCATAACACAATATTTGTTTCATTTCCTCCGACTTAACTCTTTCTGGATAAAGCTTACATTGCCTACTAAAGTGATAAGAACCAGTTGGACTCCATGCTCTAAATACGCCACCTTCTACTTTCTCACCTACTACAGATTTAAGAAGTAACTGAACCTTTGTAAGCACTTTGAGTTTAGGGTTATTTGTTATTTCGTTCTCTAGCTCTGTAAATATTAATTCAATAGGAGAATCATTTCTTCGGGCTGGATATCCATAAGAACTTTTTAAAAAATTTAGAAATTTTTGAAAATATACTAAATTTAATTTAGGGTTCTTTGTTATTAGATCCGTTAACTGTTTTAAAAGCAGTTCAATTGAATCAAATAGTATGTAATTTGTATCTGTGTACTTGGCTAGTAATCTACTAATAATTCTGTCAGCATCTACATATTTTCCATCATCGTTTCCATCAAGTATTTTTAACTTTTTCTTTAATGCTTCAAGCTGCGGATAAGAGTTACCTTCATTTTTTTTCAATTCTTTGATTAAGCCTCTTTGTTCATATATAATTTCGTTCGCCCAAAGTAGACGGGAAGCACTAGCTAAATCTTGATTATCGCTAAGGAGCATATTAATTAGATTGTTTAAAACCCATCCTTGTGAATCAAGCTCATTAAGAATCCTTGCTTGTCCAGTACCTTCTGGGTCTACCTCTATGTTCAATCTTTGGGTTAGTTTTACACGCTGTTTTTTAATTTCTTGGCCTAAATCACCTTTTATAGTGTGTTCTATTAGTAAGGCTATTGTTTTGAATGGAAATGCTCTTGGTGCTTGCCGTCCCAAAATTAACCATTTAAAAAGTACTTTTACCAGAAAGCAAAGTGCTTTGAAGTAATTTCTATTTTTTGAGCTTTTATCTAAATATGTCCAGTCGGAATCAAAAGGTTCAATATCTGGATTTAAAAGTGTAGACCATTGCTTATCTCGTTGATGAAACTCAAGATGAACATCCCTTAACCTGGGATAGTTTTCAAAAATAGTATCTATAGAAACTGCTCCACCTCCTAAATCTAGCTTCCGATCGCGGGTAAATTTTATAACACCACACACTTTTCCAGTACGTTGATTTAATAGAGGAGAACCACTCAAACCTGGCCTGACTTGTCCCCCCTTGAGTTTTATTAAATGACCTGAACCGCCTATCATCCCTTCACATTCAAGAGTTACGGGATCTCCTTCTGGATATCCATCAGAATCATCCGTATACCCGTATGCATAGCAAGAATCCCCAGGTTCAATATCGCTGCCTAAATATACACACGGTAAACTAATGGTTACACGTAACTGAAGCAATGCTAAATCAATCCCACTAGGTAAAAATTCTTTAACATCCGCAAGAAAAGGTTGAGTATAGCCATTAGGGAACACTTCAACACACTGCCCAATTTCAACCATGACGACTACGTGAGCGCAAGTCAAAATTATTGATGGCGCAATAAAAAAGCCTGTTCCATGACTGCTTTTCCCTATCGGCTTAATTTTGACAGTGCAAGAATTTAATAATTGATCAAGCCTAAGAGACATCGTGAAGTTTCAATTTACTACACTCTAAAAATTTACTCGCCCCATTCCAAAGTTATTTCTAGATTAGCTTTACCAGATCCTTTCACAATAGCAGCAGTCAATTTGCCTGATTCAATACTGGTTTCAATACCGAACTTCACACTAGCTTTCTTTGGCTTGGCTTTTTCTATAGTTCCTTTGATTGCAGATGTAATTCCTTCAAGTGCTGGAGCAATATCATCAAAGCTCATTAGATCAAAAGAAACATCTTCCCTACCGAAATCGGAAATTTCTAATTTAATGATTGCGCCGTTAGGAAGTTTTACTGGAATCTTTTCCGTTGTCATATCGTTGGTAGACATCTTTATCGACATGTATAATACATTGTAGTAAATTATAAGTTACTGCGGTTCAGAAGTTTATAAAGATTGCTTCACAATAACATCCTAATATTCCGAATAATCTTGTTTTGTGAAGCCATTCGTTCTTCTAAAATACCCACTGCCCCATGCTGTAAGTCTTGGTACTATTTCGGCTGTTTGAGAAAAGTATATTTACTGCTGGTGATGGTAAACCCCTCATTTGACGTAAAGTTGTCGTAGGGGCACGATATATCGTGCCCCTACAGTACTGTGGGATAATGAAACAAAACTAATAATTTTAGTATTTTTTAAAAGTGGTAAAAATAGCTTTATTTTAACAAAGGCAACAAGTCAAACTCTTGACGAATATCTAACAGCGATATGCCTCCGGCACGCTTGCGCGATCGCATTACCAACTCATCAAAATCCAAAAACGGAACATAACGCGATCGCCCTTGGCGGTTCCCTTCGGAGCATCGCTTGCGAGTTTTGAACCACATTGCAATCAATTCTGGAAAAAGTCGCGGTATCACTGATAAAATTGACCCGTACAACCACAGCGTCCCATGTTCTTTAATTAAATCGTTATACATAATATCAATGGCAGGTCGGACAGTTGGGTCTTGGAGAGTACGCAGATGGTCGCTAAACTTGTAATTGCTCGTCCACCAAATCAACGGTAACAATCTAAGTTCATCATACATCCCTGTATCGCAACCATAAATAACATGGCTAACATCATGCGCCAGCAAAATTTTAGCAAATTCTTCTGGCTGTTTCCTTGGGTCGGTGAGATTCGGATTCAAAGCATAATACTCGGATAAACCTTCCTCAAGAGTTTGAGTGCTGTTTTTATCGGTGTAGCGAGGTTGCTGATTCATATTGGAGAATTTCGATACGATATAGTTTCGTAACTATTATAGTAATATTTATGAGCGATGACACCAAAAAGCTACCGGGAAGACCTCGGAGTACTCAATCTCATCAAGCAATGTTACAAGCAACCTTAGAATTACTAGGAGAAGTTGGTTTTGATGGAATGAGCATTGATGCGATCGCGTCTCGTGCTGGAGTTGGTAAAACGACCATTTACCGACGCTATCAATCGAAAGAAGAACTAGTTGCGGATGCAATCGAAAGTATTCGAGAAGAAATTGTCATACCTGATACGGGTAGTCTTTGGGGTGATATTGATGTATTGATTGAGAATGCAGCACAAATTACCCTAAGTCCTTTGGGACGGCAAACTGTTGCGATGATTATTAGTAGTGCATCGAGTAACCATGAATTTGCTCGGATTTATTGGATAAAATATCTACAACCAAGACAGCAAGCTTTTGCTGTTGTTATTGAACGAGCAAAAGCAAGAAACGAAGTCCAACCAAACTTAGATGCTCAGTTAGTTTTTGACGCAATGAGTGGAATTATGCTCTATGCACAAATCTTTCAACCCACTTCTCAATCTTGGGTTGAATACGTTCGTCGTAGTTTACATTTGATTTTTAAATAAGTAATCTCTTGTAGGTTGGGAAGCCACAGAGGAAGCGCGGGTTAAGAGCGCTATCCGCAGGTGACGTTGGAGTGAAATGCAACCCAACACCATGAGAAGTAAGCACCACGACTATTTCACATTACCACTCGATTAAAGTTGCTGGATACAGTGGTTTATTAATTGCCAGTCCCTTCATCCCCTTCCAAATCGTCTCCTTCGTCGTTGTGAGCGCTCGTAGTAAATGCTCGACTCATTTATAAACAGTCATCGTTGTGAGGCTAAAGTTGTTAGTGGCATGGAGCTTTGGTAAATAACTATTAAAATTGAAGAAGTTTACTTTGTGTCAACCAATGCTAAGAACCGTCGAAGGGTTTTATCAAAATGGGCAAATTCAACTAACCGAGTTACCGCAAGACGTGAATGAGCGGGTTCAAGTTCTTGTTACATTTCTTGAACCAGGTCGAATTGACCCTGATAAGCTGCGTCAACTAATCGATCAATTAGAAACAATTGCTTTGATTCAGCAAGGTTTTGAGCAACTTGATGCTGGACAATCTCGCCCCATTGGAGATTTTATTAAAGAAATGCAGAATAAATATGACATTTCAGGTTGAAATCATTCCAATTGCAGAAGCCCAGATTGAGCAAGCTTATAGTTGGTATCGAGAACGAAATCCAGAATTTGCCGATCTGTGGTTCCGAGGATTAATGAATGCGATCGCAACACTCCAGGAAAAGCCTCAGCGCTGCGTTTTTGCAATTGAACACGAGATTTTTCGCACGGAAGTTCGTCAATTGCTTTATGGAAAATTCAAGAATACCTACCGAGTACTGTTTACGATTCGATCCACCATAGTACATGTTTTGTATGTACGTCATAGCGCTCAAGCACCGATGACTGTAGATAATTTAGAGGATTATGAGGATTATATTTAAACAGGTTTAATGCGGGGTCTCTGGGGTAGGTATGTTGCGGTCGTGTAGAGTGTTTAAGCTTACTGAAGAAAATATCAAACGTGGGCTGACCCCATTCATAGAGGTTTTGAAGAATTTGTACACATGTTGGGTTCCGCTGTCGCTCCAACGGCAGATGCTACAACGGGGGGAACCCCCGCACGCAACTGACTCCGCAACGCACTGCCGGACCAACCTACAAAGCTACAAAGCTAAAAGTATAAATATGAATAAAAAAAATACGTACTTTATTAGTAACGTATTTCTGAAAAAATAACTATGAACTTGTTGCGGAAACAGCACAATTGTGAGGGGAAGAAACTTTAACTAATTTTCGTTAACCCAATTCCAACCAATATTTAATCCTAACTTATAACCAAACCCCTAAATTTTTTAATTGGTTTTCCCCACACCCTTACACTCCTAATTTCTCGCAGCTACTTTTTCTTTTTCTGAACTTTTAGAAGTTCCATTGGTTTTACCATTTCCATTGGTATCTGTAGTTGAAGCTTGGAGATGCGCTTCGAGGAACCACAGACGTTTGTCGATAGTGCGGGAAACTTCTGTATACAGGTCGGATGTGTCTAAATCATCTAAATCATCGCTTTTTGCGATCGCATCCCGTAAATGTTTAGCATAAAGTGCAAAACGGTCTGCTAATGCAGTTACATACTCCATGCCGGTGATAATATCGGTAGGAAATTCGGGTAAAATCGAATTAGCTGCTGCCATGCGTGCAGTTCCCATTGCATAACCACCTAAAGCTGTTACACGTTCGGCAATCAAATCAACATACTCTTCTAATTCGGTAGCGATTTCATCAAATAGTTCGTGCAACTGGTAAAAGTCAGTACCTTTAACATTCCAATGTGCTTGTTTAGCGTGAGTTTTGAGGTCTGAAGTTGCAGCCAAAGATTTATTAAGAAGTACGACAAGCTGCGATCGCGTTTCAGCAGCAATATCAATGCGAGTCGGATAAAGGCGAGAAGAAAGGTCAGTACTCATATCACTAGTTCCACTTCATCGGATTGACTCTACTATCGTATGAAATTCTTTCTTCAAAACCAAACCATCTAAAGTTAGAGTTCAATCATATTCCTTATTACCCAAATAGCTAATTTAATAGTGATTTATACGGGTTGACATTACATTACCGAAATGACTCTATACAGTTGCGGGAAAAATTTTACTCAAGTCCAATAAAGCATCATCGAACCCTGGTATAGAAACTGATTGATTCGGAAGAAAAATTTGTTTATTTAAATAGTTATATTCGCTTTGAGCATCTTGATAAGGCTGACTATAACACTCTAATTGACGGGCATTCAAATTGACAATCCAATAATTATAAATTCCAGCTTCAGCATATAATCCTAACTTTGTTGTTTGGTCATACTTTAATGTTGAATCAGAAATTTCAATCACCAGTAAAATATCTTCCGGGTAGGGATGATGTGGTAAATAATCAGCTTCATCTCCTTTTGCAACGACCGCATCTGGTTCTGGTTCACTATTTAAGGGAATAAAAGCAATAGGAACTTGGCAGCGAATAACTGCGCGATCGCCTAATAATCGATCGAGTCGGCGGCAAAGTCTAGTTACACTAAACGTATGCGGTGTTCCCTGAGATGCCATTTCGACTAATTCCCCCCTGATTAACTCAACTTTGTCTGTCTCGGTCAAAAAACCGAGTTCAATCAATCGATGATAATCGTCAATTGTAAATCGCTTTGGCGTGACAATAGTCATAGTAAAATTATTCAACACGAACTATTTTTACTTTAGCTTGTACTGCTGTAAAATTAAACCAACTCACTCAATATATCAAACTGCTGCCAGCACAAATACAACGCACGCGGTACGTGAAAACACCCTTTCCATTTTCCACCCTTAAGATTTAACAACACTTCTCCGCGTCGATTCAAATACCCAAACCATTCGCCATATTCAGCATCGGCAAAGTGCGACCATGAATAATCATGCACTTTCTTATACCAATCAAAACATGCATCGCGTCCCGTCAAACGATAACCCATTGCTAATGCAACCAAAGTCTCTAAATGTACCCACCACAATTTTTGGTCCCATTCCAATTGTTGTGGTGGATGACCATTTGCATCCATAAAATAATACAATCCGCCGTATTCATTATCCCAAGCAAAATTGAGAATATTCAACACTACATCAACGGCTTGATTAATTGTTTTTGTATCGTTTTTGCGGTTAGCAATATCCATAATAAACCACATTGCTTCAATACCATGACCGGGGTTAATTACCCTACCATCAAATGAATCGATATGCGAACCGTCAGGGGCGACGTTTTCAAACATTAATCCGCGTTCTTTGTCAAGAAAATCGCCCATTACTTCTTGAACGGTTGCATCTAAAACTTGTTCGAGGGTTTCCTTAGATAGCAACCATTCCATTTCTAAAGTTAGGTTTGCCAATATCATCGGTACTGCTAGCGATTTCATGACGCGAGTACCTGGATAAGCTTTAGTATATTTGCCTTTCGGGTTATCTTTGCGACGCAACACATTATTATAAGCTTGCATTGCCACATCTGATGCCGATTCCTCACCCGAAAAGAGTGCATACTTACTAAAAGCCATTGCGGCAAAGCAGTCAGAGAAGATATTGTAAGGTTGGATCAACGGATGCCCTTCACGAGTTAGGGCAAAATACCAATTACCATCAGCATCGCGTCCGTGTTGTGCGAGAAAATTTGCGCCATTTTCAGCTATTTTGAGCCAGTTTTCGCGTTTTTCTAGCTGGTTGCCAAGCATTGAAAAAGTCCATACTTGGCGATTTTGCAACCAAATAAATTTATCGGTGTCGTAAACCTTGCCCTCTCGATCTAAGCAAGTAAAATAACCGCCATTTTCCCAGTCAACCGAGTGATTTTCCCAAAATGGGAGTACGTCGTTGAGGAGTGCGTTTTTGTAGAGTTCAGCCAGTTCCTTGAAGTCGTACTCCATAACCATCTTTTCCTGTTGCAATAACGGTGTTTATTATCGCTTTGTAGAGGATAGAGTACAAGCACTTAAGGTTACTTTTTATGGAGCAAAATACTGAATGTAGAGACGCGATATATCGCGTCTCTGATTTGGTCGCGTCTTTGATTTGGTCGCGTCTCTAATTTAATCGCGTCTCTAATGCGCGAAAAATGCAAATAAACCCACCCCTCTGAAATTGGTGCGTCAGTAATTTGACTCCATTCATTCTAAGAACCATCATAATTACGGACGTGGAGATAGCCTAATAGATCTTTAATATGAACCAAGTATATGCTGAACGCGCTCCAATGGCACAATAGGTACGCAATTAAAAAAATTCAATCCTTTAAATATTAATCGTTTAACTCCCCGCGAAATCGAAATCGCCGGACTTGTCGCACAGGGATTAACAAACAAAGAAATTGGTGTAACACTTTGGATGGATTGCTGAAAATTCCGTCAAGCAAGCACTAAAACGTATATACCGCAAGCTTGAAGTCTCATCGCGTGCCAAAATGGTCGCACTCCTTTCGTCGAAGTAGGGAGTAGGGAGTAGGGAGTAGGGAGTTAGGAGTTGAAAGTTAGGACTTAGGAGTAGGGAGTTAGGAATATAACTAACTTTTACCTTTCCCCTTTTACCTTTCCCCCTTTCCCTTTAGTCCCTATTCTCACCCAATGAGGTGAAGGCATTTACGGACGTAAGCGGATACTATGAATAAAGATTAAGCAAAACTTTACTTAGTGAATTTTTGTTATTCCTCGGTAATTGCAGGTTCCTTGTCAGTAGTTATAGGTTAACGGTTCGCTGGTAAGTGCAACGCTCCCATTACCGACTGGCAACTGACAACTAACAACTAACAACTGACAACCTCACACCCCGCCCGCACATCATACCCAAAATCAATAACCTTCATATAAATGCTTCTATGGCAACGCAAGTAGAAATTCCTTTAATTGGCAAAAAAATTAAGCGTCCATCTCGTTGGTTATTTGGGCTGGTAGCAGCTGGTGTTTTCGTTGCGGGGACGGCAACAACCCATACGCTGATTAACCAAGGGACAAGCAAAGATGATATTACCCAATTAACTGTCCCGGTTGAATCTAAAAGTGTGACTTTGCGAATTACCGCTAGCGGCAAAGTTGTACCGATTCAAAGCGTAAATATTAGCCCTAAAAATGCTGGAATCGTTGCACAGCTTAATGTTGAACAAGGCGACAGGGTAAAGCAAGGACAAATTATCGCGACTATGAATAGCGATGATATTCAAGCTCGCGTTCAGCAAGCGCGTGCAAATCTGGCACAAGCACAAGCGCAACTCGACCAAGCGCGTGCTGGCAGCCGTCCGGAGGAAATTGCCCAAGCGCGGGCAAGATTAGCACAAAGCGAAGCACAGTTAGCCGCAGCGCGTGCAGGCAACCGTCCGCAGGAGATTTCCCAGGTACAAGCGCAGGTCGAAGCGGCTCAAGCAAAGGTTAATTATACCAGCGAACAGGTGCGACGTTATCGCTATCTTGTTGAGCAAGGTGCAGAAAGACGACAGTTATTAGACCAAGCTGTGAGCGAAGATAATGCTGCAAAAGCAAGTCTGCGCCAAGTTCAAAAAGCCTTGTCATTGCAGCAAAGTGGTAGCCGTTCGGAAGATATAGCCCAACGTCAAGCTACTGTGGCAGAAGCACGGGCAGCTTTACAATTAGCTCAAAGCGGTTCGCGTCCAGAGGAAATTGCCCAGCGTCAAGCTGCTGTCGCATCCGCGCAAGCACAACTCAAATCGGAATTGGTTACGCTTGAAGATTCGATTATTCGTGCGCCATTCGATGGAATTGTGACGCAGAAATATGCTAACGTCGGCGCGTTTGTGACACCGACAACTTCAGCGAGTGCCAGCGCTTCGGCTACTTCGAGTTCGATAGTTGCGGTTGTGAAGGGATTAGAAATTTTAGCAAGCGTCCCCGAAGCCGATATCGGCAAAATTCGCCAAGGACAACAAGTTGAAATCGTCAGCGATGCTTATCCCGACCAAGTTTTTAAAGGTCGAGTCCGGTTGATTGCACCCGAAGCTGTGAAAGAAGAAGGCGTGACGCTGTTCCAAGTACGGGTACAACTCGATACAGGCGAAGATAACCTGCGTTCGGGTTTAAACGTTGATTTGACGTTCTTAGGCGATAACGTCCAGAATGCCTTGATTGTACCGACGGTAGCGATTGTCACCGAGAAAGGAAATACAGGCGTTTTGATTCCCAATGCTCAAAATAAACCGCAGTTTCGTTCGGTAGTAATTGGTTCGCAAATTAAAGACCAAACCCAGATTGTGGAAGGAGTTAAAGGGGGCGATCGCATTTTCTTAAATCCACCCCAAGACTACCAGAAGCAGAAGGAAGAAGAGAAGAAAAATCAATAAAAATTATGAATATCGTCGAAAGTATGAAAATGGCAGGTAAAACCCTGCTTGCAAATAAATTACGTAGTGCCCTGACAATGTTGGGTATTGTAATCGGTAACGCCTCCGTAATTGCCATGATTGGAATCGGTGAAGGTGGGCAAAAATACGTTTCCAAACAGTTAGAATCGCTCGGTCCGAATGTATTATTTGTGCTACCTGGAAATGAAGAAACACAACGGATTTCCTTTGAGGTTCCCAGAAATTTGGTGCTGACAGATGCTTCGGCGATCGCATCCCAAGTTCCCACGGTAGCAGGGGTTGCACCGGAGTTAAACCGCAGGCAACGGGTTAGCTTCCAAAACCGTAACAGCGATGTCAATATTATTGGTACAACTCCAAGTTTCTTGGTAGTAC
>QQTW01003883.1_pt1 | contig 11130 bp, 8 predicted proteins | sample 1904831 | NCBI WGS metagenome assembly QQTW01 (sample SAMN09435610, study PRJNA476489) | Subsurface metagenome, whole genome shotgun sequencing project.
AAATTGCTGAAGCTGCGGACAATGGCGTACAAAGCTTTTTGCCCAAACCTTGTAGCGCTACAGAACTTTTGTCGGCAATCGATTCAGTTATCAAAAAAGGCTATGTAGATTGCTTGTAATTTGTCAAGTTATTTTTGCTAACATTAATTATAATTAATATTAATCGTAGGCTGCTAGTTGTGACTTTATACGCTGAATTGCACCGTCACCTAGGCGGTTCGGTTGTACCTCGGATTTTGTGGCGTTATTTTCAGCGTCACTCGACGCAATTGATCGAGCGGTTCCCCGACTATCCGGGATTTGAAGAATTTTATACGCGATCGCGCAATACTTTAGAGGAGTATTTGGAGCTACATACTTTAGTAGAAAGCGTCCAAACAGTCCAGACTTTACCTTATTTTATTTACCGCTTAATTCGCGGCGCGTATATTTTTGAAAATTTGGCTTATTTAGAACTGCGCTATACCCCTTATTTGCGGACACCAGAGCATTTGAGCAAGTTAAAGCGGATTGATAAGATGGCGGAGATTGTTGAGGTTGTAGGCATCGCCAGCCGCGTCCCAGAGTATCCCATCGTCACTAGCCAAATACTTTGTATGCACACAAAGCTACCCCTAGAAGTCAATAAGGCGATTGTAGACTTGGCAATTAGCAACAAGCACTATGTCTGCGGTATAGATGTAGCTGGGGGAGATAGTCATTATGCCGAGCGATTAGACGAATTTATCGGCTTGTATGAGTACGCGCGATCGCACGACGTGAAAACAACCGGACACCTCTACGAAACTTCTTCTGGCTGCTACCCGCAACTACTACCTTACTTGATGCGGATTGGGCATGGAATTCAAATTCCTTTGCTGCATCCAGAGTTATTGGGAGAAGTTGCTAGACGCAAACAATGCTTAGAAGTTTGCCCGACTACTTACTTCAAAACTGGGACGTTGGCAGAGATGAACCAGTTGAAAGTCGTTTTTGACCGTTGTTTTGAAGCGGGAGTAGATATCGCAATTTGTACCGATAATGCGGGTTTACACAATGTCCGGTTGCCCTTTGAGTACGAAAGCTTGCTCACTCAAAACATTATTGACTTTGAACAACTCAAAGCTTGTCAAGATGCGGCTTTTCGTCATGCCTTTGCTTGGCCCTATCGCGATCGCCCTGCAGCGATTTTGACGGAGTTACTGCAAGCTTAAACTTGATGATGGGGCGATTGGAGGCAAGGATAATTGCGATCGCCATTTTCGACCGCAATTGTGGCACGGTCGATATCAAATAGGTGGTGGAGTTCCGCGCCTACTTGGGTCAAAAAACCATTGTTAGGGCATCCTGTCGGCATCACTAAATGCGCGGTGAGGGCAGTTTCGGTTGTACTTATTGCCCAAATATGCAGATTGTGGACTTCAGATACCCCTGGGATTTGCTCTAGGTAGGTGCGGACAGCAACCAGTTCAATTCCTGGCGGTACGCCATCAAGGGCAAGAGTTACAGATTCTTGGAGTAGTTGCCACGTACCAAAAATAATTACCGTGACAATAATCAAGCTGACTGCGGGATCGAACCACCACTGGCCCGTAGTCAAAATAGCAATACCCGCTAACACGACTCCCAACGATACTAGAGCGTCGGCTGCCATATGCAAGAAAGCGCCCCGAATATTTAAGTCGCTTTTGCGCCCAGATAAGAACATCAAGGCGGTTGCCGTATTGATAGCAATGCCTACAGCAGCAACGCCAATAACTACCCGACCTTCCACCAGATTCGGCGCTAAGAAGCGTTGCACTGCTTCCCAACCAATGCTGCCAGTCACTAATAGGAGGAAAATAGCATTAAATAAGGCTGCCAAAATAGAGGCGCGACCCAAACCGTAAGTGTGCTTTGTAGTGGGGAGGCGACGAGCGAGAATACTTGCACCCCAAGCGAGGAGTAAACCAAGCACATCACTTAAATTGTGACCTGCATCTGCAAGGAGAGCCAGGGAGCTAGTAAAAATTCCATAGGTTGCCTCTATAGCCACAAATCCGCCATTAAGAATAATGCCGATGATAAAGGCGCGATTATAATTTTCTGGAGTATGGCTGTGGTCGTGGTGGTGAGCGGACATAAGTTATGGCTGTGTGGCTTAACGAGAAATAGGATGGTGCAAGTAAGTCAATAAGTATTAGTTACTTAAAACTCTTTGTAAAGTATCTAATAATTCTTTCGCCGTGTAAGGCTTGGCTAAAAAGGCTTTAACACTGCTACTAGCTTCAATAGCTATCTGACTATTGGAGGCAAGACCGCTAGTTGCAATGATTTTAACTTGAGGATTTAATTCTTGCAGGGTACGAATCGTAGTTGGACCATCTATGGACGGCATCATTATATCCATCAGCACCACATCAATTTTATCCCGGCGTTCGACATACAAAGCGATCGCGCTCAAACCATCACTAGCTAAAAGAGTTCTGTAGTTATAAGTCTCTAAGGTAGTTTGAATCACTTGTTGAATAAACGGTTCATCATCCACAATCAAAACCAATTCTTGCTGTCCGCTCAATAGTGCTAGTTCTTCAACTTGCGGGCTAACAGCATCGGCGATCGCTGGTAAATATACTCTAAATTCAGTCCCTTTTCCTACCTCGCTATATACATTGATAAACCCCCCGTGGTTTTTGACAATACCTAAAACTGTAGACAATCCCAACCCCGTGCCTTTACCTGGCTCTTTTGTTGTAAAGAAAGGATCGAAAATTCGCTCCATTAGTTCCGGTAAAATCCCCGTACCTGTATCTGCAACTTTGATTGTTACGTAAGAACCAACGCGCGCTTCCAAATTCATCCTGGCATAGGCAGAATCAAGCTGTTGATTTTCTAGAGACAGGCTGAGAGTACCTCCATTTGGCATGGCATCGCGGGCGTTGACGCAGAGATTGAGTAATACTTGATGCAGTTGGTTCCCATCGGCGGCAACCGTCCACAGATTTGCCGAGGAACTATCGCTGTACTTGATATTTTTGGGAAAAGTCTGGCGGGCAACTTGCATTACCTCGGACAATATATGCTTGACTTGCAAGGGTACTCGTTTGCCCTCAGCGCCACGAGCAAAAGCCAAAATTTGCTTGACTAACGCTGCTCCTCGTTTGGTACTATCTTCAATCAACGTTAGCAGCCCGCGACTTTGCTCGTCGAGATTGACAATTTTCATCGGCAACAGTTGCACGGCAGCCAAAATAGGCGTAAGGATGTTGTTAAAGTCGTGGGCAATGCCACTTGCTAGATTACCAAGACTTTCTAGCCGTTGGACGCGCAAAAATTGCGCTTCTAGTTGTTTTTTCTCTGTGATATCTGTACTTACTGTCAAAATGGATTTGGGATTGCTTGCTTCATCGCGTACCAACGTCCACCGACTTTCGACGATAATAGGCTTGCCGCTTGAAGTAACGTGCTGAAGCTCTCCTTGCCATTGCCCCTCCTGAAGTAGAGTAGTTTCAATGGCTGTAAGTTGCGGCAGTGTTTCTCTAGAGCGGTACAATAATTCCATCGCCTTTTTGCCCAAGACTGCGGCACTCTCCCATCCGTACAAGCGTTCCGCCCCTTTGTTCCAAAAGAGAATGCGATGTTCTAAATCGCGGACAAAAATCGCGTCCGTTGTGACATCAAGCAAGGCAGCTTGTTCGCGAATTTTAGCCTCCGCTTGCAGGCGATCGCTAATATCCCGTCCTTCAGGAATCAACATCACGACTTTTCCCGTGCTATCAAACACTGGCTTGAGGGAAAAGTCTACAAAACCTAAGCTGCCATCAGCCCAAATATGTTGAGCTTCAAAGCGCACAAGCTTACCACTTGCGGCTGTCGCGATCGCTTGTCGCACTTGCTCTTGTTGTTGGGGAAGAACCCACCACGGTGTTTCCCAAAAAGGTTTTCCCACTACTTCTACTAGCTTGGCCGCAACAGCATCTAAAGCTGTTTGATTGGCTTCAACGACAATTCCTTCCACAGTCAGCAGTCCCATAAATTGGAAAGTGCTATTAAAAATGGCGCGAAATTTGTGTTCGCTTTGCTTTAAGTTCTCCTCCGCTCGTTTGCGATCGCTAATATCAATTACTACATAACGGCTTCTTAGGTAATTGCCTGCGCGATCGTTTATTGTCGTCGCACTCAAGCTTACAGGTAAGATCGTGCCATCTTTGCGGATGATTTGGAATTCTAAGTCTCGGACCCAGCCTCTTTGCTGGAACCGTTGCAAAGAGGCTTGAAATGTCTCTAAGCTTTCTGCCGTCAGCAGGTCAGCAAATTTCTTTTTGCCTACAATCTCCTCGCGCGCGTAGCCTAGCATTTTGAGTTCGGTATCGTTGACGCGGACAAAAACACCATCTGTATCCAGAGAATGATAGCCACAGGGGGCTTGATTATATAGTTCGGCTAATTCATCGGCATACTCTTGCAAAACTTTGTTGGCATGAGATAGCGCTTCCGCTTGCACCCAGATGCGTTCTTCGCTCTCTCGCAAAGCGCGTTCGGCTCTGCCTCGTTTTTGCCGTTCCTCTGCTTCCTTTAGCTCTCGCTCCACCGAAGGCAGCAACCGCGTGAGATTGCCTTTAATCAGATAATCGTGCGCTCCTGCTTTCATCGCGGCGACGGCAAGTTCTTCGCCAATAGTGCCAGAAACAATAATAAATGGTAAATCCTGCTGCTGGCTCTGGAGCAATGCTAGGGCTTCTGGAGCGCTGAAGGCTGGGAGGGTGTAGTCGGCAAGGACAATGTCCCAACTCTGCTTGCCTAAAGCTGCCTGCATAGTAGAAGCGGTATCTACCCGCAGGTATTCCAAGGTATAGCCACCCCGTCTTAGCTCCCGCAGCATCAGTAGCATATCATCTTCGGAATCTTCGACAATTAAAACCCGCAGGTGAAGGTTCATTTTTACTACCTTCTCAATTTGGTGATTAAAGTGGGGGTGGTTCGTTCATCAATAGCCAATACATCCCTAGCTGCCGAATTGCTTCAGAAAATTGGACAAAATCTACAGGTTTGCGGATATAGCTATTGCAGCCAAGGCTGTAACTACTGAGCATATCTTGTTCTTCGCTGGAAGTTGTTAAAACTACTATCGGCAATAGTTTGGTGCGCTCGTCATCTCGCAAGCGACGCAAAACTTCCAGTCCATCAACGCGGGGTAGTTTGAGGTCTAGCAAAATTACTGTGGGTTTGAGGTTAATATCCCGCCCTGCATACATACCCGTGCCAAATAAGTATTCTAAAGCTTCAACTCCATCATGGGCAACTACCACCTCATTACTAATGTGGTGGCGCTTGAGGGCGCGAATTGCCAGTGCTTCGTCGTCAGGGTTATCTTCTATGAGCAAAATTGTTTTGGGATTTGCGATCGCGCTCATGTCTCTCCCTCCGAGTCTAAGGTAAAGTAAAATGTTGCTCCCTGATCCAATGCTCCCTCTGCCCACACTCGCCCCCCATGCCGATACACAATTCTCTGCACGGTGGCAAGCCCAATGCCATTACCAGGAAATTCATGGCTGGCGTGCAATCTCTGAAATGGTTTAAATAATTTGTCAACGTACGCCATATCGAAGCCCGTACCATCATCGCGCACAAAGTAAACTAAATTATCATTTTGCCCGATTGCGCCAAACTCAATTTTTGCTTGCAGGTTTTTGGCGGTGAACTTCCAGGCATTATTTAGTAAGTTTTCTAGCACTACTTCTAGCAAGTGGCTGTCGCCTTGGACAATTAATTCTGGTTGAATCACAAGCTCTACCTGTCGTTCTGGAGCACTCTGGTGTAAATTGGTGCAGAGGTAACTAGCCAATCGGCTGAGATTTACAGGTTCTGAACCCATATCGCTGCGCGTCACCCGCGAGAGCGTCAGCAGGTCATCGATCAAGTGTCCCATCCGTTGCGTAGCTAGGCGAATCCGCCGCAAGTAGTCTTGTCCGGTTAGATCTAGTTGTTCGGCGCAATCTTCTAGTAGTGCCTGACCAAATCCATCGATACTGCGTAAGGGCGCGCGCAGATCGTGAGAAACGGAGTAACTAAAGGCTTCTAGTTCCCTATTTACTGCCTTCAGTTCAATAATGGCTTGCCTTAGTTCCTGATTTAAGGCAAGCGATCGCAATTGAGCTTGCTGACGTTCGTCAATTTCTAGGCGCAGGTTTGCCAAAAGTTCTGCGTGTTGGATGGCAATCCCCAAGTGATTGGCAATTTGGCGGGCAAAGTCGATTTCGATTTCTTGCCACGGCCGAGGGGCGCTACACTGATGGATGCAGAGCAGTCCCCAAACTTTTTGACCTTGCAGCAACGGCACAACTAGGTTGGCTTGGACTTGAAATTGTGCCAAAATCTGGATGTGACAGTCGCTTAGTCCAGCGTTGTAAATATCAGCTACTGCCTGAACTCTACCTTGTTGGTAATGGATGGCAAATTGGTCGCCGAAGCAATGGTCGTGAACTTTTGTAGCGATCGCGGAAGGAAAAGCACCATCAACATCTTCAGAAACAAATTCTCCATCATTGCAGCCCGAATCTGGGTAGAACCGAAACATTCCTACTCGGTCTGCTGTTAGCAGTTGGCGAACTTCAATTGCTGTAGAGCGAAAAATTGTCTCCAATTCTAAGGGTTCTCGCAGGCGCGCGATCGCTTTATACAGGTTTTTGTGCTGTTCAACGAGAAAATGCGCCCGATCGATTTCTCGATCCATATGTCGCGTTTCTTGGTGTAGAATCTGTTTGAGTTGCTCAAATGCTACTTCATCAATGCAGAAACCCCGTAGTTTTGCCAATATATCTGGGTTCATAAGCAGCTAGTTGGAGACATTACTGCAAAATCTAGCTAAAAATAATTCTAGCTATCTGAAGCAATCCATTTTACCATTTTTTACGATACCAAGTTTTGATGAGTCTAGAAAAACCGCCCTAGGGTTAGCAAGATTATCTGTCTTGGGCGAGTTCTTGGCTCCAAATAATCGCTTTTACCATTAATTTGACACTTCAGCCATTTCAATAATTCTTTCTTCTAAGTCTTTGACTAAGAAGTTTAATGGTCTTTGATTGCGAATTTTGCACTTTAATCCGCGCATTTCTACCCGCATCAACACTTGCTCCAAACAATCTCTATCAAAACAAACGTGACGTTGTTGATTTTTTTTGCCTAAGTTAGCACCAGAAATTACGTGCAGTTGATTATTTTTTTTCAACTGATACCACAAACCATCAGGGGCAGTTAGATTCCTGCTGCTAGAAACCCCAGGGCTTGCAGACATATATAAAGGATCGATGCTGGCAGTTACTCCCAAGGATTGCTCGTAGTTGTAGTAGTAGTGCAGGGGTATATCTGCTACTGGCAAGTCTAGTAGTCCTTCATAAAATTGTCTGGCAATTTCCATGTCTGACACCATAATGGTGTGTACTTTGGGTGCGCTGGTAAGAAACATCCACATCGCACCCGCGTAGGCTACTAGCAGCATGACCATGATGCCTTGAGTTGAAAGCAGACTATCGAGGGGTAAAGAGAAAAACGCGCCTAGGGTGGAGGGAAATTGACCTAATACCATAGCAACTACAAATAATCCAATTATAGAAATTTAGCTAGTAATTTTAGTGTATCAAACCTATACAGAATTCTTTTTTAGCACGTCCTCACCTAAAAATCGCCTTCTAGCTACAAAAAAGCACTTAAAGGCGATCGCAATTTTTTTATGTCAAATAATTTTGTGATTAAACCAACACTAAGTAGTTGCGAGAATTGGAAGTTACGGGCGATCGCGCGTGTTAGTGGCGATTTTTAGATTAGCATTGACGAAGAAGTAATTCTTAGAAGCATCTACACTCAAAATAATTCACCTCAGTCGAGATTATCTTTGTATAGATGCTTCTTTTTAGTTAAGCTTCATTCCACAGTTGGCGAATTTCATCAGGCAAAAAGCCTGCAATTTCTTTGATTCGCTCGTCGGACAATTCATCTTTTGTTGCCCAAAATACTGCTTTTACTGCGGTTTCTGCGCCTACTGCTCTGGGTAAACCTGCCTCTTGATTAATCCGAAATAAGAAAGTTCCAGACTTAATTTTTAGAGGTGGTCTAACTCTACTCAAAAACCGAGTAATTGGGTTGGTATCGTTCCACAAATCGGCAATCTCATTTTGTAATGCTTTATCTTCCGTAGGTTCGACGGGTTCGTGGAGTTCTGCCGCAACTCGGTCAGAGGCATCTTTAGTCATCATGTCTCGCATTGTCCGAAACACAACTTCTGTAATGTCTCTAGCGTCAAAAATATCTTCTAAATTTGCCCGGATTGCCACTTTTTCCAAAAAAGGCATTTCTTCCGTAGCAATGGGAACTGAAGGTCCTTCATTGAGAGCTTCAGGAGGATTTGCTTCCATTCTCTCCAATGTTTTACGCCCTTTCTCTGTCAGTTCTGCTGCTTTGAAACTGATCAAATGTGGCAAAGGTCCGTCCGGCGCGCCGAAGGAATTAGCAATTCTCAAGTCAAATTCTTTAGCATCAACAGCATCAGGAACATCCTCTTGGTTCGCGTAAGCATTACCAGTAAATTCAGCTTTGATAAATTGCTTTTGATTCAAGTAATCCAAATGCCCCAAGAGTTCAGCCTGAGTTAAGTTTCGACCAATAAAGTCTTCAGCATCGAAGCCAACTTCGTGCATTTTTTGCCCGCTTTCGTTAATTTTTTTTAAAATAATGTAAGCAACGTCTTCTCTTAATGGAATTGGCATTAACTTCTCCTAAATCTCGATCAAATGGCTGTAGTGGTTATCGTTTACTCAATCGATCTAAGAGTTTTTGCTAATAAAATAAGTTTTACTATTAGCGCTGTGTAACTATTTAAAGGTCGATTAATTGACAATAAATATAACCGCTAGATTGTAAACTATTAGAAAAGGTTACTTGCTTGCATCTGTCACAGGAAGCATTTGTATTGCTTATAAGTTTATTAAATTGAATAGAAAGTAGATCTGATTTAATCTTATAAGTTGAGCTGCATAGACTAAATTGCCTTCAAGAAGATTCTAAAATCACAGGTAAAGTAACAGTAAAAGTTGTACCCTGGTTGAGGATACTTGTGGCGTGAATTTGACCTTGGTGATTGAGAACGATAGCAGAAGCGATCGCTAAACCTAAGCCCGAACCACTATTATTTGTATGAGTCCGTGCTGGATCTACTCGATAGAAGCGGTCAAATAAACGCGGTAAGTCGGCTTGAGCAATTCCTATACCCGTATCAATAATCTGGACTTGCAACCAAGCACCAAGGGGCGTAAGTAGTGATGGTAGTTCGCTAATTGCCATTCTTTGCAACTTTACTTGTACTTTACCGCCCGCCGAATTATAGTTCAAGGCATTCTCAATCAAATTGATAAACAACCGCGCCAACTGGTTCCAGTCTCCAGAAAGTGTAAACCAAGTATCTAATTGTTCTGCTGTAGTCTCCGCTTGCAGTGGTTCTATTAGTTCTAGAGACAGAACAATATTTTTTTCTTTTGCTAGTAATTGTTGCTCCTCCACAACGTCCATTAACAGCGCATCTAGCGGACAAGTAGCAAATTGCGGTTGAACAATTCCACTGTCTTGTCTAGCTAAAAATAGCAAATCGTCAACCAATCTACCCAAACGCTTAGTCAATCGCTCTAAAACCTTTAAGTTTTGGCGATATTGTAAAGAAGCAACGTGAGATGAATCGCTTAACTCCGGTTCGGCAAGGGCAACTTGGATGTTAGTTTGAATTAAAGTAATCGGGCTTCTCAATTCGTGAGAAGCATCGGCTGTAAACTGTTTGAGGCGTTGGTAAGATAGCAGCACGGGTTCCATTGCTTTCCCCGAAAGAAACCAGCCGCAAAGAGCAACCGAAAATACCATTAAGCTCGTACCAAGCCCAAGATCAATTGCCAATTGCTGAATTGGTTTGGTGACTTCAAACCAAGGATGACTAACTCGTAAATATCCTAATACCTGCCGTCCAACTTGTACTCTTTGCGTGACTTGGCGCAACAACATGGGATGGCTGTTAGTATTGCTTTTGTCGTCTTCGTGCTTGAGTATTTGGACAGTTTCACCAGTGCTATTAAAATGAATTGGAATACTCAAGGGTTCTGAAAAAGTTGACCATAGAAGATTGCCTGTAGAGTTAAACCACTCTAAATCGATGTGGTCGTCCTCCATAGTATCGGCATTGTCTCTAAAACTAGCTTCTACATTAATATGTAGCTTCTTCCCTGCATCAAGATAATCTGGCTCGATTACCAAAGCGCGTTCTACTATCTCGACAACGTGAAGTAAAGTATCGTCAACTCGCTCAATTAGAGTGCTACGGACATATAAATACACACCACTAGCAAACACTAATAGCAGTACCGCAGTTACTATAGTGTACCAAATAGCCAGACGACGACGGGTAGCATGAAACATTTTATCAGTGTATTTTACAGAAATGCGATTTTATATATACCAGTAAACAATGGCTAGCCAGACAACCTACTTGAAGTAAGCTAAAATTAGTTCGGGTCTACCGAATTGAGAACTATGTAATTTAAGGGTAGCGACAAATTTAATTATGGTTGAAGCACCTCAGCAATTTTCAATACTGGGGCTACCGATTCATTTGATGGATGATTATGTCGGCTGGCTTACTACACGTCTCCAAGCAGGAATTGGCACTCATGTAGTGACACTCAATGCTGAAATGACCATGCTTTGCGAAACTAATGAAGCTCTAAAGGCGATCGTTCAACAAGCAGATTTGACTATTCCTGATGGTTCGGGAATTGTTCTTTACCTCCGATTGCACGGCAAAAAAATTCACCGCTTTCCAGGAATTGAACTAGCAGAAGCATTATTGAGCAAGGCGGGGCAAGATTCCCAGAGAGAGCGAGTTTTCTTTTATGGTGGCGCGCCAGGAGTTGCGGAAGCAGCAGCCCAAGCAATTAGAAAAAAATACAATTCAATCAACATTGTCGGTACTCAACACGGCTTTGTTAGTGGCGTAGAACTAGAAAAGTTGCAGGAGAGTCTAGTCGCCCTTCAACCACAGTTAATTTTTGTAGGTCTTGGAGTACCGCGTCAAGAATTGTGGATTGCTAAAAATCGCGCTCTTTGTCCTCAAGCTACCTGGATTGGGGTTGGCGGTAT
>QQTW01003884.1_pt1 | contig 11128 bp, 8 predicted proteins | sample 1904831 | NCBI WGS metagenome assembly QQTW01 (sample SAMN09435610, study PRJNA476489) | Subsurface metagenome, whole genome shotgun sequencing project.
TATCAAACACTGCTCTTATTCAACACGTTACGCGCACCTTAATGAAGCTTTGGTAAGTCAGGGTACAAAGGTTTTTCGAGGAGATTTTATTTTACTTGGATATTCTGAGGGAATTTCACTGCCTTTTTTAAAAAATGAATATTGTAGTGGGATGTCAGCAGCTTGTGAACAAGCAGTAAATAGTACATTTGTAAAAATGAATGAACAACAGATAGGAACCAGTAGTCTTTTCATTCCTAAACCTTAACTAGAATTTGATGAAATTTTCTGGATCAATAGGAGATCCCATACGTCCACCTTCACGAATTTCAAAGTGGAGATGAGGACCACTTCCAACTCCAGTATTTCCACTCTCTGCTACTACATCTCCTTGAAAAACCTTTGTACCCTGACTTACCAAAGCTTCATTAAGGTGCGCGTAACGTGTTGAATAAGAGCAGTGTTTGATATCTACAGCAAGTCCGTACCCCTGCATCCATCCTACAAAAGATACTATTCCATCATCTGAAGCCTTAACAGGAGTTCCGATAGGAGCCGCAACATCTGTACCAACATGCTTTCTTCTACAAGAACCAAGTGGTCTACAAGCACCAAACTCACCTCCTGGTCTAGGTACTCGGTATCCAGGGGCAGGATGAATAAAACTACCCTCACAACCTGGTTTCTCGTTTGGTGGTTGTGACTGCGGCTCCTTGATTTCAGGTGGAACACCAGATGCAGTTGGGTTTGCCTCTGTCGGAGTACTGTCCTGAGTAGCCCCGCCCTCATCGTTGAGCGCACCAACCAGGAAAAACAGATCGCTTTCGTGGAACGTTAGAAAAGGGACAGGGCCAAAGATGTATGGAGAACAACCTAGTCCGCAAGTTCTAAAAAATAAGGCAGTTTCAACAGTACCAGTTGATTCAGTAATTTCCCAGATCACAACTTTAAATGCTCTACCAAACGGATGGCGGCCTGTTGGCTCCATTCCACCATTCAGACTACCCAGAATTCCGCTTCCTCCTTTTACCTTTTGATACTTGCCGCTGAGCCATTTTTTGCCATAAACAGGGCTTTTATCGAAAAGAGGAGGGGCACCTGCTAATTCTACATAAGCACATTTTTCCTTGCATGGAACCGAGAATCCCTCTTTAAAGCTGCCACTGATAGTATTATCGCTATCTGTTTCCGCTGTACTATAGGTAACGTCTACAGTAGCTAAAGTGCCAAGAGAGAAGAGGAAGCCTGCCATATCTGTAAATGGAACAGTGCTGAGTCCTGGCACTCCCGATAAGAATGTATCTTGCCAACCCTGAAAATCAATAATATTAGCCAGCTCCAGGTTAGGGATGTCGGTAAGAGCGAATTCTGAAAGCTCAATTTTATTTAGTAGCAACTCTCCTGCTTCTGGGTATTGCTCTAGCACCTCGGAAATTGTAAGCCCTTTAGTCTCTATCCCACTATAATTAAGCAGTTGTTGAATTGGAGGCACATCACTAACTTGGAAATCGCCCAGTTTTGGTACCGCTCCAACTAGATCGCGTAAAGATTGCCTCTCGAGTAACTCAAAAGAGCTAAGCGCTGTTTCACCTAAAGTGTAATTTACTTGGCTGAGCGAAGCAATATCAGCTAAGGTTAGGTTTTCAAAATTCAGAAACCCAAGATCACCCAATTTGAGGAATTGTGAGGCGGTTTGCCCTGCTGACCAGGTCCGCCCAAGTTGGTAGCCTGCTGCCCTGTCCCAATCAGGTTGAGAGCGAATTTCACCAGATTCTTGCATAGCTGGGAAGTCTGAAAAAGAGAGGTTAGCTAATCGAGCTAGGTCGGGGGTGATTGTCGCTTTATTTAACCCGGGTAAAACCTGAGCTTTTGTTACAGATGGTTCCAGGATGTTGGACATTACCGTCAAGCAGAATGCAACGGTAAATAGTAGAGAAAGTAGGCGTTTTCCAGGATACATTAAAACTACTACTGGGGGAGGAAAAACTTGGTAAAAATTGGACAGCCCTGTTTCGAGATTGTCTGTGGGTAGCGAAGTATTTGGGTTAGAGGGCTGTCCAATTTTTACTAGTTCGGTGCTACGGGAAGCGGTTGACGAACCCAAGGGATAGAGAGAGGTTGAGGGTGTGTAACTTGCCTAAAATTAAAATTTGATTGACCGAGTTCTGCTAACTTGGAAACAACTTGCATCGATATCCCTGCTAATTGGGCAGCTTGTTCAACTGGGGTGCCGCTTCGTACCAGCGAGAGAAAGTTTCTAATGCGGGTATCCAGTTCTAAAGGAACGGTTTGGCGCTCCAGGGCTACCTGATACCCTTTAGACAAAATCTCTGAGCGATTGATGGCAGGCACTGTTGGCGTTGTTAGAATACGAGGACGTGGGCTTTGAGGAACCTCTGGTTTAATTGTCACCACCGAGTATTCCGGACTGCCCAAGGCATAGATAATCTCAAAAATGTAAGGGTAATCATTATCTGTAAGTACGGTCAACCGCGTTTTTGGAGCTGTTGGTAACCCAGAAGCGAGCATTGCCGCTTGGACTTTTGGTGGTAAATTGATCTGCCGCAGATAAAGCACTGTCGCATTGCAGCGACGCTGTTCATTGTCATGCTCTGTTTTAGGGGCAAGACAGCCAGGGTCGTCAGAATTTAATGACAATTTAGAAGAATCGCCTAGTGTCACTTGCCGCACCCGTTCGCCGGTAGGACGGAAGTTAATTACTGTTTGCCCAGAGCCGGGATAAACCTTGATTTGAACAATCGGCCCAAAGCCTTGAGCGCGACGGGCAGGAATAGTAAGTACCGGATAAAGTACTTCCCCTGCTAATACAGGCGCTCCTGCCAGTACCCCAGATGCCAAGAACAGGGCCAGGGTTTTTTTAATTGTCAGAGTCACTATTTTGCCCCCTTAATCCGTTTCTTAGTCGAAAAAGGTTGATTGAAAGCCGAACTGATGGGTCGTCAACGAAACCAAGCTGGGGCTCAAGGTTGGTTTGAGAAGATATTCGTTTTGGCACCTTTGTCATTGCAGGTACAGAGAAAGGCAAAGTCACAAACACCCCAACTTCTGTTCCAGCTGCTAGATATTGCACGTTGGCAGTCTTCTCTCTGCTCATTGGTCTGTCGTTGCTGTGTTCCAGTTCCGATACAGCTGCATTTGCAGCTTCTTGAGCTAGTTCAGATATCAAACTGGAATTGCCACCAAGGGCACTGCCAATTGCCGTACTGCTTGCCGTCCGTCGCGCTACTGACCCTAGCAATGAACGGCGTCGCCGTCGGGGTTCTTTAGGCTGGTCAAGCACTGCGAGCGGTTCCCCTTCTAGAGTCAAAATTTGAATAGCTGAATCTGGAAGCCGGATCTTTTCTACTGCATTCCCTTTTTGAACTAGTGCAAAAACCCCAACTACCTTAGCTATGCCGTCAACAGAACGCGATCGCAACTGGGCTATAATTTGAGTCCCAACTGGAAACACCTCAGTGCGATCTACTGCTAGAAGCGGTTCACTCAGCACTATCGTCAAATTCTCTTGTTTGCCCTCATGCTGTTGCAAGATTAAAGGGGTAGCAAGTGTAGCTAAAGCAGCCGTCCCACCTTTCAAGAAATGCTGGGGTTGTCCGTTGAGCAAAGGGGCTTCCAGTTCCAAATTGGGTTGTAAGGGAAAGTCATTTTGCTGGGGGGCGAGGACTGACCTATCTAAATCAACAGTACCCTGTTTTGGGATATCTGTCGGCGCTGATGAATAGTCGGAGTGAGAGGGTACTGTTGATAAAGACTCGGTTTTTGCAGGGGAGGCAGGAGCAGAGATAGACTGTTGGGTTGCTTGGACAGATTGACTATAAGTCTTTTCTGGAGAGGATGCTATCTCTGTACCCTGTTCATTAGGATAATACATAGTATTTTGCCTCGCAGTTTCATCTGTCGTAATCTCTGCTTTAGTCGTAGCTTTGGGAAAAGATGCTGTGTTTTCCTCTGACTGTAGTAAAAAGTGTTCTAATACAGCTGACCCATAGATATCAGCACTGGCTAGTTGCTTCCAGTGTGCATTGGGATCAACAGGTTCAGCAGTTTTAGGTGCGGGGATAGACTTTACTATCATTTGTGGTTGCACTCTGGTCGGTACTGGTCGCAATGGTTGTACTAGTGGCACCGGCGCTACCGTCCGTGCCACAACTCTTGTGGGGGTTGGCATTGTTCTTACTACTTTCTTTGATTCCTTTTGTACAGCAGGCTGAGGCAATGCAGCTGACAGAGCCTGTTCGTTTTCTCGTTGAGATAGTGCTAGTTGTGCATTAGCTTGTGCTAGTTGTCTTCGGAGTTCTGTCATTTCATCGGTTGCATCTTCTGGTTCCCGTGCCTGGGCTTTTGATTGGTTAGCCGTTACTAACGGTGGGTTTTTTGGCACCTTAATGCCTTGAACAAATACAAAAGCAACTAGGAATATTGGAGATAGTAATAATGCTGTAAACAGTGCTTTAGGGACTGCCCGTGCTGAAACCGGGCGTACCGAGCGCAGTTGTTTGAGATCGAGTTCGTCTGGTCGCAGTAGATTTTGTTTACTTTTAGTGTGACCAGGTTTTATGTCGTTGTCCGCACCAGACTGAGTTCCAGGCTGGACTTTTGGATCAAGTTGCAAATTTTGAGCGCCTGCCATTTTCTTGAGCTGCTCTTTACTTAGAGCCGGATCTGCTGGAGCGGGGGGCTGTGAAATCTCGGTAGACATTATTATTAGCTTGTACAGAGCCAGGTTGAATTTTGACGATTTGTAGACCGCGTTCGCGCATCTGATATACGAGCCGCTCGTAAGCTGAGGCAGTGGTTGGCAGTGGCTTATTTGGAATCTCCACCGGTGCCACAATAATTGTGCGGTCAAAGCTGCGAGGTTTACCTACTGGAGCTTTACGATTAAAGTAGTTAATTGTTGAGAGCAGCTCTAAGCGCCAAATTCCTTGTTTTTTGTCAATGAGCTGAGGGTCACTCAAATAGTCAAAATTTACTACTGTTGTAGTCGCATCGCTACTGGAAAAGTAATTTCTAGGAACCCAGTCTTTTGCTAACAGTTGCAGGAATGGATGCCGCTCGTAATCTGGAAGCAAAAAAGCTGCCTGCCAAGCAATTGTAGGAACTCTAGAATCGCGACCACCTAGAAAAGACCGAGCCAGACCGGGAAGCTGCTTAGAATTGTCGCGTTTTACACTAACAGAGGGATTTGCGGAATCAGAACTCTGACTCTCTATTTGTCTCTTACCAGTGCTTGCTTCAGATGGTGTATCTACGAAGATTCCTTCATCTTTAATAGTCCCTTCTCCCTGAGGGTCTGCCAGCTTACCACTCCAAGTAAATTGCAGCGTAACCCAATCTTTTACAAATTGTCGAACAACTTTCGCTTCTCGATAATTAGACTGTTGGGGTTCTGCCGCAAATGCTGTCCCATCTTGTCGCTGTATTAAAGTTCGAGCTGGCTGTCTCGCTAAAGTATAAAAACTACTAGCCAACAAAAATAGTACCAGGACTTGAACGACTTGAATTCCAGAGAGGACTGCCACGGAAATAGGTAGAATATCCTCTTCCTTTAGCTTAATTTTTGGGGTTTTTAGCTTCATCAGATTTATTTTAAATAGTTAGAATTGTGACTTAAATAAAATCCAGACCGTGTGTTGAAAAAATCTTTCGGTGAGAGGTAAGGCTTGGAGGAGAGGGGCAGCCGTGTATTAGTATTTTCTGTTTGTATCGAGAGATCTTTGGCTGACGGCTGCCCCTCTCCTCCTATCGCCAAGTGCTGAGTCCTTGAGATCCGCGTATGACTAAAGGATTAAATTTGCTGTCGTCGTCTTTAGAAAAATCTTAGTCCGATTGATGTCACCATACTTGCCCCATGCCCCATAGCTTGGTAGACTGCCTTTCCACCTGCTGCTGCTAGTGCCATCGCTAGCAAAGGAGCGCCAATACCCAGCATAATTAGAAAGCCAATATCGGAAGCTTCCTGCAGTTGAGAAAGTACAATTACCTCAGCAATTAAGCCAACAATCAACACATAGCTCCATAGTGCCATGGATACACCGAGATATCCAATGAACCAAGCCCAGAGTGGGCGTGTGGGCAAAGGTAAAGTTGAGGCAGCAACAGCAATTGGTCCGTAGAGCCCAGTCACTACCATTGCTAGTTCAAATAAATGAGCGAAGGCCCACTGGCATCCTTTCAAAACCCATCGGACCGCCGACTGCGCAGCTGAGCCTAATAAAAGCCCAGTTATGCGTTCTCGACTTCCGAAAGGATCGCTAATGTTAAATGCATTATTGACACGCTCCCAAAGCCGCTCTAGCCCAGCTAAAGGTCCATATTGGCTTTCGGCTTGATCAATTAAGTCTCTCGCCAGATCACCTATATCCTTCATACATTCAATTTGTGCCGAACCTGTTTTTATCTCACAAGCGCGATACTGTATTCCTAACCAGTCTTGAATACCAGTTGTGACTAATACGTCTTGTATTGCTTCTTCGACTGAAACATCGGCGAGTTGAAGTTCAAACAACCATCGAGTTAAATATGCCGTAAAAATCCGCATATAAGTAGTTATTTCAGCTAATAGTTGACCATCATTTGCTAGCAGCATCATTACTGCAATCAACCATAAATAATGCCGGAGAGCAGGAATGGCATTGCGATTAACTACTTGCTCCAATAAATATACGGAGAAACCAACAAAAGAAACAGCAACAACTATAGATGCAATATAGAGTACTGCTGTCCATACTCCACTGCTTTTTAGAAAGATGTTATCCCAAAGTTCGTTCCATGCTTGAGAAGAAGCAAATGCTTGCGCTTCAGCTTCTTTCAGTAATTCCACTCCTCCAGAAACAGCTAAATACAGTAAATAAATCATTCTGGCTCACTTATGCCAGCTTGACGGAAGGGAAGATAAACACTTCCCCGTAAGCCTTCAATGGCAATTACATCTTGGTCCAACCGTTCGCGCCGATTCGATTCATCAATTCCTTCACTCAAGTTTGCATTCAATTGCATCAAAGCTGCTTGCTGTTGTTGCAAAGACAAAATTCCTAGATTAACTTGTCCTGACAATCGGGTCTCATTGGCAAACATATCTCCTAACTGGGAGAACATTTCAGCGTGGGATTTCATCACATCCTGCGTGATCGTCAACTCTTGTGCTGATTCAGCTAACTGTTGAATTCCCTGGGCTGACTCTAAATTGCTTTTAAGTAGCTCGGCTGTATCACTGGCTCGTTTTTCAACTTGTTGCCTGCCAGTTTCTCCCAAGAAAGGAGCTGCATTTTCCCTGGCATATTCCTGATCGTCAAGATTTGCCAGATCGCGTGACCGCACGTATGAGTTAGCCGTCAACATATCATCATCAGGTGCTGAAGCAAGCCTGGTTGTTTCCGTTTGCGACGCTTTTGAGTTGGATGAGCTAGATTCAACTTTGTTGTTGCCAGCAGTGCTTGTATTCACAGAAATGGAGCCAGAACTCGTGGGGCAACCATCAGCAGCAACAATGTAAACAACTCCAGGACAATCCATTCCCAGTAATTCTTCAACTGTAGATTTCAGCAACGACTCAATACTCGCTTCAATGTTATTTGTGCCGCGCTCTACAGTAGATTCAATGGTTTCTAACGTGCTTTCTAATTCTTCTGGTAAAGCCGCAGAAAGTGCCCCAACAGATGATGCCAGGATAGAGAAGGCTACACACACCAAAACACAACAACTTTGTGTTCGCGTGATTTGAAGATTTACAGTCATTTCTTTAACCTACTAACAACTCTGGATTGTGATTGGCTTGTATTGTCTTACGACCATGAGATATGCTTACTTTTTTGGCAGGAAAAAGATTGTCCATTGATTCGCCAGAGCGTCGAGCCCTGGCATAATCTTGACCAAAAGGCACTACAGCTTCTAATTGGCTGCCGTAGTGTTCTATATAGCGATGCCGCGCCGCTTGCTCCGGGGGATGCGTGGCAACCAGCCCCATCAATTCTGGTGAGGGGAAGTGGCTCACCTGGGTTTGCAGCCCATCTGCTAATAACAACCAGTGCGAACACAGCCGAATATTATCTGGCTCAAAATCCTGCTGGGCATTAGGCAGCAAGACTTCTGGGGCTAGTTTCAGGTAATGTGCCAAATCTTTGATATCTGATTCTTCTATCGCTCCAATAAACCGCGTTCCTAGATTAGTCAGAAATTGTGGCCCAGCTATACTGTTGGCGATCGTCGCAATATCTTGAGTGATTACGTCCACACAGATGCCGCTCTTGCCGCCGTTGACCACCATTTCCGCTACAACGTGGACTAACCCATTATTTTTAAATAGTAATGAGCCTTCATCTACAATTACATTGCTTTTCGGGTGTTCCAAAGCGCGGACCAGGGCAATCGACTGAGCGCTAAGCGCACAAACTGTTGCTTCGTCATCATCGCGTGCTCCACGTAAACTGAACGACAGAAAAGGAGCATCTAAGCGAACTTCACTTGGGCGAGAAATTGAATTTCCCACCGGACTTCTCAGCCAGGTAACTAGCTGTAGCAATGCCTCATTTCTTGCTTCTCCTGCTGTAGCTTCTCCACCGATTTCTGATAGATCGAGCATACGAAGATATGGAACGAAGTCGTGCAAGGTCGGCATTTCTTTCCAAGCAGTAGTGCCGAACCCCCCAGCATGGGCACGTTGATATCGCTTGTCGATAACAGAGTCTAGAAAGAAGCCATCAGTGCTGTAGTTCAGCAAAGATTTCAAGCGCTTCGCAAAGCGTGTTTCCCTTTCACTTCCTAAAATTAAGGTCTCCAGGGCACTAACTAAAAAACCTCGATAAGTAGCTATATGCTTTTTGCGCTCGTCTTCTGAAAACTTTTTTAAGGCAGGAGTTTCAAGCAGGTTGTGCGAGGTGTGAGCTACTTCAATGTTCTGTCCAGCATCACCTAGAGAATTTGCTAGATCTGTGTAGGTAGTCGTGAGATCGACCATGCCATAGTCAAGTACTAGCGTCGGTACACCATAATTCACACCTGTTTTAATCTTTGCCGCAGCCAGGGTACTTTTTCCTTTGCGAGTTTTGGCAATGATCAAAGTCCCCCGATGCTTAGTGATAAAATCCACAAAAACTGGCTGTCCCGAATCTTTAGCAATTAATTCCAGCCCCAGTTTATCCAAACATTGAGTGCGGACTAAAGGTAGGGGGAGGTCTCCACTCAGATATCCTTTGCGCCTCTGGCCTTTCAGTAAAGATCTCCACGCGAAAGGTTGCTTATTTATCCACAGCTCCGGAGCCACGTCGATTTCACGCACCAGCTTTCCTTCAGGGAAAAGACTAGTGAGTTTCTGGCAAGCCTCATCCAGCTCTTTTGGGGAATTTCGATAGGCAAAAAATACCATTGACATCAGCACTGGGCGCTCATTTTGCAGCATTCGCTTCTGAGCTTCAGTGCCACTCTCGATCTCCATTTTTGCCATGACATCAACTGTGCCATGCTGCTCCGCCTTCTCCATTTTGTGCGTCGAGTAGCGCACCATCCGTTGGAGATTAATTCGGTCAAGTGTCGCATTTGACAGTTGATATTCACACACCAACTCAATATTATGAATTTGTTTGAATGGCTCCCACAAGAATGAATACTTATGTTCTGTGCCCGCATAACCATCGAGTTTGCGGTCTAACACCACTGCTGCTACAAACTGACCGTTTACATGGAGCCAGCGGAAATCATCTTCTGGAATAGAGGGAGACCCATGTTCGCCCAAGACCAAGTTACTAGCACAAGACAGTTCAGAATTGATCTCTTCTTCTAGAAGAACCTTTCCATCTACCTCTCTAAGAATCAATAAGTGTGGAATTTGAGAGGCAGAGTCAGAGTTGAATTCTTGGTATGCATAATTGTAAATCTGGTCCGCCAACATTGGTACAATCTTTAGTCCCATCCTGGTACTGAGTTGGTCCTCCCAACGCAAGAATCCCTCCGTAAATGCTTGCAGCAACACAGAGGATAATGCTTCTTTTAACAAGGCTTTTCTTTTTCCCTTTAGTGTCAGGTATTTGTTACCTAGCCAACTGAATGCTTGCTCCAAATTATCTTGCTCAGCCGATTTACCAGGCGCATAAGTATATGAGGCAAATAAATTAATTTCATACAGCCGACGAATTCCACGCAGCGTCAAGTCTTGTGTCTGGCGTTGCTCTGTGTAATCTAGCAGTTGCAATATTGGCAGGTTTGTCCCGTCAGCCAGGGCTTCTAGTTGTGCTACCCGCTCTTGGTAATTTGGTCGGGAGCGCATATGTATCCGCAGGGTTTCGCCCAGTGGAAACCCTACAATACCGCTGTGCCACTTCTCCATATTCTTTTCCATCTGCGTGAGGCTTAGAAAGGGATGGGCTCCAACTGTTGTAAATCCAAAACGCACACAGTAATTGCCATCTCGATCTTTAAGTAGATATGCAGATGCAGAGCGTCCACGCAAGTCAAACTCGCAGATGCAAACTAGCTGAATTTCTGATTCAAAACTTTTGCGAACCGTTGCAAAAGGGGAATTAATAGACATAAAATTTATTTTAATAAGCAAGCGGTAGGTACTAAATCTCCGAGGGAAACCGTAATCCAAATGGGGCTGTCTCAGTTCATTCTTAAATCAACGCGATCGCACTAGTAACTTATGTATACGGCTGGCCCCATTTGTCTATAGTCGTTGTAGCTCCTACCGCTTCTGTTCCCTAATCTTTGGTCTCGGACTGCTGTTCCAGTAATGACTGGGCTGGTTCAAACCCTCGCACCCACTTGTGATTTTTGGAGAATAAACGATTGACAAAACGGTGTGGGCTATCACCTGTGACAATCCATCCTGTTGCTGCTGTCCACGTCCCTAATATAAAACAGGTGAACAGTCCCCAGTTGAGCAATGTATTTAACAAAAAGATGACTCCAAAGCTTCCAGCAATTACTGGTAGTTGCTCTACCGGGACCGGACCAATACCAAGAGTTTGGCCAACTCCTTGAACGATTTGAGTGTACTTTTTTTCTTCTGCCATTGGGTTTTTGCCTACCTTGTTGAAATTCCCACGAGTATAAGTTTAGAATTGTGACTTAAATAAAATCCAGACCGTGTGTTGAAAAAATCTTTCGGTGAGAGGTAAGGCTTGGAGGAGAG
>QQTW01003885.1_pt1 | contig 11126 bp, 12 predicted proteins | sample 1904831 | NCBI WGS metagenome assembly QQTW01 (sample SAMN09435610, study PRJNA476489) | Subsurface metagenome, whole genome shotgun sequencing project.
ATCGACCGAGGTCTTGCCCTCCATCGGCACCATCACCTCAGCCGCCAGTCTCTCTCCCGTGACGGACGTTCAGATGACTGATCGGCCAGCGCCGGACCCATTCAGCCCGATAGACTTCACCACATACAAGCGTGGCCCACCGGAGCCGGTGCGTGCGAGCCTCGAATACACCAGAAAGTCATCGTCGTTGTCCGACGTTCTCAATTCCGACGAGAGCTGCGGCTTCTGCACCGACCTCACCAACTGCATCTGCAGGGCCGAGCGGGAGGGCAACCCTCACGGCAAGGTGCGAGTTCTAAGAAATATGAACAAGCTGCCTCCGATGCTCAGTCTCGTCGACGAGTCCCACACGGCGCCCGCAACCCCTTCGAGCGAACGCCTGACGCCCCAGGCCGCGGAGCCGCCGCTGTCAGCGATGGGGCCCGGCTCCTGCCAGGAATGTCTAACCAATCCCGAGCAGAGACTCTTCTGTCAGACCCTGGCTCGCGAACGGCCCATACCGCAACCGGTAGCCCCTCGAAGCTTGCAGTCTCCATCTCAAACGAGCGCGGGTCCCGGCGCAAGACCGACCGGTCTCCCTTCGCCGCGCCAGAGCAGCTATCACGACACCATCCCATGCGCGGAAGCGTACAAGGTACTCAAGGACCAGGCTTTCCCCGTGAACAACGGTCCCACCGACTGGATGCGAACCATCCTCACCCTGCCGTCGGCAGGTGAATCCGCTCGTCCCGGAGCAAATGGGCCAAGCTTTGGCAAAGTGGCCACCGCGTACGAGGTCGATTGCGCGAGTATTCTGACGACTCTCAATGCCAAAGGCAAGGGTTGAAGGGCACAAGGGCCCGAAAAGATTAACTAACATTAACTCATTACCATCCCGGACGGGCTGTCTCGCACATCATGCGGCAGGCTGAGGGGCGTTTGTGCTTCAGCAATAACCTACAGCTTACTGAAGCGTTTCTGCTCGGCATGGGCGGAAAGACGCCTGTGGCCACGCTGCTTGTGACCTTTTGCTGCTCGCTGTACGGGAACATCGTTTGCGGGCGCCACTCCTTATCTCGTGTCGTGTTGGCATGGCATGAATGGGAATGGATTGACACGCAGCGCGGTCTTTTGTGTCATGAATGAGTTTCAAGGTTGCCTTCCTAAGCTGTCCGCGGTTGCTGGGATATTCGAGGAAGTGTAGCTGGCCCCGGCACCTATTGGTGGCGTGGCACCAAAATAAAGAATCAAGGGAAATTCTCAATAGCCACGATCTACGTCTACATACAGTAGTCATATTCCTGAAGCATGCTCTGGGAGGCACGCAGCGATAATCTGATACCACCACCGATAACGATATACGCGTCCCCGAGTAAGGCCGATACCGCCGAGAGTTATTCTATCAGCAATTGATGAGCTCTGTAGCAATAACAAGGACAAGGGAGTAGCGAGACGAACTTTGTCTAGTTAATATCCTGGTGAGGGAAAGAGGAAAGCCCGAACGCTATCACTAATCGTTGCATGCCTAGGTAGGGAGAAGGAATACTTTATGTTGGTAGATAGGAGCCTCAATTGCTTAGCTGCATTGCTGATCAACTCTAGGCTTCGCGAGATGCAGCGCTCGAGCTCGCTTCTTATTGGCCGAGTAGCCATGAGCGAGCTCTCATCGCAGGTGTGGCAGGCGCCCTCGAGCTGTTCGTCCCCTCACGAAGCTGAACGGAGTCAAATCTCTTCCAAGTCAGTTTCAAATTTCTTTCTGTTCTCTGGTCACCATTCATCGTGAAATCATTAGATACGGCAGGTCTTCTTCCCGATTTCCGCGTGTCCTTGCTGTTTGAACATGGTCAGTGATAATAAGCCAGATGATAGGCAGAGTGCTGATAGTACATAGTCCACTCCAAGGCATAACTATGTGCGATTTGCGGAGCAGAACGAGCCAGGCTTTTACCTAGTACATCCTCTGGCAGAGAATGAGCTATGCACCTGCGAGTGAGTCGATTTCCATGCCTCTCTAGGGTTTACCGTCTCCGAGGAGCCTTTCTCCGCTGCTCGGGCTAATTGCGGTGTTTATTCAGAATAATCGTCGTTCACGGATTGATGGGCGGACCCACCTCGACATGGCAACATGAGGTCACAAAGTGTATATGGTTTAGAGATCTTCTCCCCAACAGCATCGCAAGCCAGCTGCAGGGAGCAAATGCCCGGATCTGGACGTATGGGTATAACGCCAGCATCTCTTTCAATGTGCAAAGTATATATGGCCATGCTCTTACTTTGTTGAATCGCGTCAAAGGAGTACGGCGCGGCTATGAGGTATTGTGCTTCCAACGTTGTCTCGGTGCGTTCTGCAGGTTAGGCTAATGACGTGTGGTAGGGAAGGAAGATAATATGGATCTGTCACTCGTTAGGCGGCATAGTAGTCAAATCGGTGAGATCTCAGCAAATACCCGTGGCCTAAACCCCCCAAGATAGGTGGCAGGTCCACTAATTCGCTTTTAGGCCCTCACGGAGACCGAACAAAAACCGGAATATAGACCCATTCGGACCGCGACTGTGGGAATAGTGTTTCTGGGGACTCCGCATCGAGGATCAGGAGCTGCGACTCTGGGACAGGTCGCAGCGCTTATTGCGGGCGCCGCCGTTCCAGGATTGAAGATCCTCAATCGTGCGTTGATAAAGAACCTCGAAAGGGATAACGAAGGCCTATTTCAGATATCTAATCGATTCTCTAACATCTGTGGCGAAATGAGGATACATTCGTATTACGAGACGAGGGGAGGGCGAATGGTTAGTAGCAGCCCTGAACATTGTACTTGCTCACTCAAGCTGATTCCATTTTTCAGATAGTGAGTCAGCAATCCGCAGTTCTGACTCTACCGAATGAGGTCACGGCGGACGGGTTGCATGCGGACCACAAGGGGTTGGCAAGGTTCAGGGACGCGAGCGACCAGAACTGGCTGCCTGTTTCAGGCAGTATCTTGGAGCTCGTAGCGTTAACAGTACCTCAAGGTGGACACAGTGGTATGGTCAAGACTGTAACCTGAACGACGAAGTGATCGATCACTGACAATCTTAGCGTCATCATATACCAGCCATTCAGCACAAGCACCACGGAGAAAGCCTGCTCCCGCGAACCGTCCCCTCTACGAACCCTCATGGCAAGCTCCCACTGCTGGGCCGACGGATCGGCATTGGCATGCACACGCTCATCAGGCTCCGCAGAGTGGTTCTGCACAACCACTCCCATATCCTACCGAAGATCCTCCAGGTGCGGAAGGAGCGCCATTTTACATCCGTTCAACCCATAATCCAGCGAGTACGTGGCCCACTGCTTCGGGAAATTCAGAGCACCTGCATTATCCACCACGGCGACCTCAACACGATCCTCAGCCCGCAAAGCCTTCACACGCACCCCATTCAGCTTACGCATCGGATGATGGCATTCGGGAAGTGAGGCCAGAAACGACTGAACGCGAGGTTCCACCAGTGTTGTCAGCACCACGGCCCTACCCTTCAGTGAGCCCAGCTTACTGCCGAGAAAATATTTCCATTGACCGGGAGTCCGAACGACAACAGCCTGCGTCACGAAGCGCCCCTCCAAGTGCTGGGCAGAATGCTTTGCCAGTTTTAACAACATTTAGACCCTACCCTTCAGTCAGTCCGGCTTACTCTAGAGAGGATCTTTCCGTCAATCTGAAGTCTGGGCAACAACAACCGCCCGCGGCTGCATCGGTAATGCCGGAACGCCATCAGTCTGAGCCAGTCATCACAGACGGAGGCGTCTCTGCTTCTGCCTCGCCCAATCCTGGTCCTGATGATGTGGATGAGTCGTTGCAAAAGACATCTGCAATGTGCGACGGATGCAAGAATTTGATCCGCTGTCCTCAGCCACGTGTTCAATGCACTCAATGTTATGACTATGACCTTTGTATTGAATGCTTCCAGAGCGGTCGGACTTCCAAGGAACACAAAACAGATCACAAAGTCAGTCACATCTTGAGCACGCAAATGATAGGCCCAAACGAATTGATCCCACCGAGAGATTTCGTACATCCGGAACGCAGTCCGTCCGGAAAGCAGGTGAACTGGAGCATCGAAGTGGGATGTGGAGCCGACGGTGTTCAGATTCCAGAGGCGGAGGCTGAGCACTTTCGAGTGCTCCACCTTCACGGGCATGACGCCCACGGCCGATTTCTGACCAGTGCCAAACCCGGCCACTTTGCCGTCTTGGTCTCGTTGCTATTCCAGTTCTCACCACGACTCAGCCAACAGGATCAGGAAAGCCTCCGCAAAGAGGGTGTGGGTTCGCTACGCATAGCACTAGGTACACTGAGAGACAAGAAACAGTTCTTCACGGGGAGAATCAAGGAAGACACGTTCAATTCTGTTTCGATGACGGAGGATTCGTTACCCCACAAACTCTTGAGCGACTACTGGTACGACGTCATTCGTATTCCCATGGGCAATCCAGTCGTCGATGTTCTATCGGATATCGTTCTGAGTGTCGAAGGCCATCATGGGCTTGAGACAGACCTGGGCTTGATCTTGCAATGGTCGGGCGTTCCGGCATTCCAAAATCAGGAGGAAGCAGTGGTAAAGATGAAGGTGATTCGTGTCAGGTGAGTGCATAAGGCCGGCGGGCATCCCGGATGGCCGCAAGTTGACAAAGCATGCCGCAGACTCGACGACGTGTTGGACTATCACGAGCCTCTGGTACGAGTGCCTGCACCCTCCATGATTGCGGCTCCACCAACCGAGCCGCCGGTCACGCCGAAACAACAACAAGCAGCAGCAGCAGCGACGGAGGAAGACGAGGGCAACGGGAATACGTCGGTTGAAGACTGGATAAAGGCACTGACGCAGATCCAACAAGAGGTCCAGGACGCCCAGCAACGCGCCGCTCTGGAAGCGGTTCTGAGACTAAGGTTACAGCAGGAGGCGCAGGAGAAGCAGGACGCCGTCAAACGAGCCCTATATCTGAGATCCATGATGGAGCAGTACGCCAAAGAGGAGGAAGAAAGGCGGGAGCAGCAGCAGGCTCTCAGGCTTTTACAGATCCTCGGGCTTTACCCGAGCTAAACGACGTCGCTATATCGCTGGATTTTAGGTGGATACGCTCGCAAAGGTGTTGGATTGACTCGTTAGGGCCCATACTTAATGTTTTGCTATTGGTCGGTATGGATTGTCTTGGTGTTGGGTCTAATGAGATAGTATAGCTAAAAAAGTATATACTGATCCTATATACTACGGTGCTACTACGTAGGAATGAAGCCTGGCGAGACTCAAGGTAAACCAGGTGAGATGGAGAAGCCGTTGCCAACCTCTGGGCAAGGCAGCGAAGGCGGAAACGAAGGGCCCGGGCCCGGGCGCCGGAGCGGGAAATTTCCACAGGGCTGCCGCGTCGCAAGGCGCTCTTTGAGAGTCCACTGGTCTGAGACCGACGTTAAACATCAAGCGAAGCGAGCAAGGCTGATCTCCAGATGTCCTTGTTTCCATGGTGCTTACTCTCGAGTCGGCGGCAAGACCATCCGAGATTCGTTTCGCCAGGTGCCGGTTACACGTTTTTCTTGTTTAAATTGGCAACTATTTTGCTTCTTCCAACGTTATTCTGTTAGTAGGCAAGGCTGACCAGGCTGGAACTCAACCCGCAGGCCGCTCTCTTCTAGATCCACCCCTTAATTACATATGTAACTGACTCGGTAGGAATTGCTGCAATGATCTTCAACTTTGTTTCGACTCGATGCGAACAACAACTGCTGCCTACAGAATTGGCGACGGTCGGTCGAGCTCCCATTTGTTGTATCAAGGGTCCTAACACCATGCGCTCGACCCATACCAGGTTCTCCACCGTGGCTTGGGAAAATCAACCAACAGAAGCATTCTAGAGGACAGAACGAGACGTCGTCCGTCTCAGCATGAGCCGCTTTATGTAGAACTAAAAGACTCAGCTTGACGAGATATGCTAAGTGGTCGAGCTTTTTGTTTCGGATTTCATCTATTAAATCTCAGCGTTGCGCCCTCTTTCAACACCGCAGTCATCTCAAGCTTCCATTCTCTCTACCCAAACCCTTTTTTGAATCAATCTTTCCCGTACAGTCATCCAGATCCTATCACCAAGATGCAGATTGCTCTTCCTTTCCTGCTCTTCGCAACCCTGGCCGTTGCCCAGACCACAGCCGCTCCAGAGCTGGGAGAGGGCGGTGCCGTCGATTTTTCACAGCGTCCTGATGCCTGCGCGAGGGAGTCGTGAGTCGAAGCCTCTTCGCCGTGGCAGAGTCTACACGACATAATCCTAACACGTGTCTCAAGGGAATGGCTGTCGTGCCAGGGCTTGTCAACTTTCGATATAGTTGACGTTGTGTCTGTGGCAAATCGCATGAATGAATGCCCTGGCGGAGACATACCCTGTCGATGCTCCAGGTTGTCATCTGTCAATGAGTAAGTCTTCATAGAGACTCTCCTCGGGACATCGTCATGTTCGCTGTGAACTACGAGTCTTCAGTCTTCCGCTGTCCGGCCGGTGACAATGGAACCTTGCTTATCTGAATACTCCACAGCTGCTATACCGACTTCTGTCCTGGAAGCACAGTGAACATCGATACCTATGCCACCGTTCTCTCAGCAATGAGCTGTGGAGGGTGAGTCATTCCCAAGGCCGGGTTATACCTGCTCTCCGAATTTCTCACTAACAGCGACATAGTAACAAATCTTCCCATGGTGTATCTAACCCTGGGTAGGATGCTAAACTTCTTGACAGCACAACCAACTGGAGCCGCCGGTGGCGGCAACGACGACGACGAGGAGGATAACGAGGCGGCTTCCGCCACGCCTTCGCAGACAGGGACCGCAGCCACAGCTACGAGCAGCTCGGCAGCAGCCGCTGGTCGGGATGCGTCCGCCCTTGGAGCTCTCTTCCTCCTCGGCATCTTTGGCTTCATGTAAATGGATAACGGGTCGCAGTATACCGCCGCCGGAGTCTGCTGCTGGGCGCGGGTCAGATTGGGGAGGACTGCGGTTGGTGTTGATACAAGGAATAGGATTTGAACTCTTTCGTAGTGATTTAGTGAGGATGCAAACTCGTACGGAGGACAATCCTCAGCTTTCACAATAAATCAATTAGAACGCAATTGACCGGCAGAAATTGAGAATTGACCTGAACCCTTCTCATTACTTTTGTCTGCTTGGATTTCTCAGACATGGCGTAAAAGTTTCATTTGTCGTAGAATCTGCACTATGTACGTCATAAGATGAACGTTTCGCCGACGGCTTTAGTTGTGATTTTGTTCGACGAATCAGTAAAGTTCATGCAGCACCAGCAGCAAATTTAATAAGCTCAGTGATATGCGGCACTCGAGCATCTCGTCTTTCTGCCGTCCTCGTCACCATCGGACGTTCAACATTCTTATTAATATACACCGTCAATGGTATTGAAGTAATGAAGTACATCTTCCAGTCTGAAGGGAATCTGCCGACCTTCTGAGACGTGATCATGAAATTTGCAAAGTGTGCTATCCACCAAAGCCCCGCCCATTGAGACCAGGACTGACATCGAGAGCTGCACAGAGAATTGGAGCACGAGTTGGTGCCCGAGTGGAGAGTCAAGTATCTGGACTACAAGGTGCGCGCCGGCCCCGGTCAACGGCGGCGCACGAGACTGACGTTACCGCCGGTCCAGCAAGCCAAGAAGAAGCTCAAAGCCGTGGCGCGCGCCCACCGCGGCGCCCATCCGAGTCCGCTGACACCTCTGAGGCGGGCGCAGACATTCTTCTCGACTCCGACATCGGGCAACGGTCCTGTATACTCGCCGCTCAACCCCGGGAGAGGACTGCGCGCAGCGCAGAACGGAGCCTTCGACAATGCAGACTCAGCCCTCCAGGAAGGGACGAAGGGCCAATCCGCCCCGAAGGATATCCCGGGTGAAGGGAATCGGGAACAGGAGCCACTGGTGACCTCGCATCCCAGTCTCTTGGAAGAGAGAGAGGACGGGAAGACCCGATATGGGAGCATAATTGGCACTCCGCCAAAAGACCAACGAAGAAGACGCGGACCCTCGCTGCTGGAACTCCCAGATCCCGCCCTGGACCCGGTCGGGCTTGCTGATGGCGGACGTCAGAGCGACCGCGACAAGGTCTCGCGGCTTGATAAAAGCCTGTTACACCCTACGGCACGTACCGACTCGACGAGCGCATTCGAGGTGGGAAGGACGAGGCATCCACTGACATTACCGGCAAGGCTGATGAGCAACTCACGCACGAGTTCCCCGCGCGGTGCCGGTGCGAATGGGTCAAGCGGGCCACTAGCGAAGAAATTTCTATCGCTACGAGGCGGAAAGTCGAGGTCTCCTGTTCCGGACATGCCTCTTCAAGCGTATCGCGACTTCGAGTTGCGCCAGAGGGAATTCTTCGACTTCCTCGACCTAGAGCTGAACAAGGTCGAGTCCTTCTACAAGGAGAAGGAGGACCAAGCCACCCGACGCCTCAAGGTCCTTCGGGAGCAGCTTCACATCATGCGGGACGCCAGGATCGAGGAACTCATGGCCACGGCCGCTAGAAATAGGCACAGGAAGAGGAAAGCGGCAGAAGAACGGTTGATGTCGCAGGCGGAGCAATCCACGGACGGCCACGCCGGTGAATCTGGTCAGGCCAGGGGTCCCAAGTGGGCGAAACCACTCGACGGTGCTCTCAGGGGTGCCAGACGGGGTCGTATCGGCCGGACCACGACGGCGATGAACGAGCTGGGCACGCCTTCCGCCCTACAGGCGCAGGACACTCAGCGCGACTACAGCCGGCGCCCGATCGCCGCCGACGTGTCGTATCGCACAGCCAAGCGAAAGCTCAAGATCGCCCTCGCCGAGTTCTACCATGCTGTTGAGCTTCTCAAGTCCTATGCGTTGCTCAACCGGACTGCCTTTCGCAAGATCAACAAAAAGTACGACAAGACCGTCAATGCCAGGCCTCCCCAGAGGTACATGACGGAGAAGGTGAGTAATGCTTGGTTCGTCAAGAGCGATGTGCTGGATGGCTATATCCATACCGTCGAAGACCTATATGCGAGGTACTTTGAACGCGGTAACCACAAGGTCGCCGCCGGGAAGCTGCGTGCCAAATCCGCGAGAGTCAATGACTACGACGCAAGCGTCTTTCGCAATGGGGTCATGGCCACCGTCGGCCTCCTCTTGGGCATACAAGGTGTTGTAGAAGGGGGGCGACTCCTGTTCAGTGCAGATCGTGTTTTGGCCGTGAGGACTAGTTATCTGCTGCAGGTAATACCGGCAGAAAGTGCATTCTTGACCTTGGCTAAATCATGGCAGCTCTATGCCGGTTACTTCTTGATCCTTCTTCTGGTTCTCCTCTTCTGCCTGGCCTGTAGGATTTGGAAGCGAGCGAAGATCAACTATGTGTTCATTTTCGAATTTGATACCCGCCACCACCTGGATTGGAGGCAATTGTGCGAGGTCAGTCGGTCTTCGTGAGCCCTCGAATGCAGCGCTGACCCATCTTCGTACAGCTACCATGTTTCTTTGTCATGTTGGGAGGCCTGCTGATGTGGCTTAACTTCAACCGCGTTGGAGGGGACACGATCTACATATATTATCCTGCCATCTTGGTCGGTATCGCCCTGGGTGTCCTTCTCTTCCCCGCTCGAGCCTTTTATTATCGCAGCCGACTGTGGTTTCTTCAATCTCTCGTAAGTTTGAATGTCCTTTGGCAAGGCAGATCTAACTAGAAACCAGTGGCGGCTAGCTCTAGCGGGACTCTATCCAGTCGAGTTCCGAGACTTTTTTCTTGGAGACTTGCTGTGTTCTGAGACATACAGCATGGGTGTGAGTCGTCGTGCTTCAACGGTGCTTGGTGATCCGAGTCACGCTGACACGCAGTGAAAAGAATATCGAAGTCTTCTTCTGCCTGTACGCGAACACATGGGTGGACCCGGTCCAGTGCAACTCGTCACGTTCGCGCCTTCTCGGATTTTTCTCCACCCTCCCCGGAATCTTGCGAGGTCTTCAATGCATACGCCGTTATCATGACACCAAGAACGTGTTTCCCCACCTTGTCAACTGCGGGAAGTATACCTTTACGGTGTTGTTCTACATGAGTCTTAGCATGTACCGGCTAGATAGAACGCAGCAGCTGAAAGCGTTCTTCATCTTTTGCGCATCTATGAATGCAATATATTGCTGTAAGTATCTCACATCGATACCCCCGAGAGCGACAGCTGATTCTCACAGCCGTTTGGGACCTCGTCATGGATTGGAGTGAGTGCAAGTCCTGAATGACCTTCGACCAGTCACTGACGGCAGTAGGCCTTGGCGATCCTTACGCGCCTCATCCTTTTCTTCGTAAAACGCTCGGCTACAAACGAGTGTGGCCATATTATTTTGCCATGATCATAGACCCTGTGCTTCGGTTCAATTGGGTGCTCTATGCCATCTTTGCTGATGACTTGCAGCATTCGGCGCTCTTGTCGTTTGCCGTCGCTCTCTCTGAAGTCTGCAGACGTGGCTTGTGGACACTGTTTCGTGTAGAGGTAAGGATCTCTTGCTTGAGCATCGTGTCGCATCAGAGTGCTGACGATCGGTACAGAATGAACATTGCACCAAGTATGTGTTCTTCGTCCCTGATGTTACCGTCTCACTTACCAGGCTAGTGTCGGACGTTTTCGGGCCTCTCGTGACATTCCTCTACCCTACGAGGTGCCGTCACCTTTGGCCAGAACGCATAGCGAACGGGCTGCGCGAGACGGCCAAGTGCAGTCCGGACGGTCTCCAACAGCTGAGGGGCCATCCGTCGAGTCTCTACTCAATCCACCGGGCCAGAGTTCCGCCGTCGACCTGGAAAGTGGTGCGGACGCTGTGCCTGGCACATCTTCCTTGCGCCAACGAGTTCCGGCCGGTGCTGGTTCTGAGCGGCCAACCCTCGCTCGAGGCATCTCCAGGGTAGGCTCGATTCTTCACGCCGCTCACGCTCAGGACTTTGAGCGTCGGAAGAGACCCGAGACAGAGATGGACACGGAGAGAGGCGGCAATTTGTCCAGTGACGAGGAAGGCGAGGCGACCGAATCCGAGAGAGAGGAGGAAGAGGAATGGCAGGACCAGCGTACCGGGACGTTGCCGGCGGCAGAACTTCTTTTGGAAGCGGAGCAGCTGG
>QQTW01003886.1_pt1 | contig 11126 bp, 12 predicted proteins | sample 1904831 | NCBI WGS metagenome assembly QQTW01 (sample SAMN09435610, study PRJNA476489) | Subsurface metagenome, whole genome shotgun sequencing project.
AGATAGAGTGGAATAGCAACTCACTCTCTCTCCACAGCGAGAGAATCCAGCAGCCACAGAGCGTGCTGAGACTATTGAGTATCACCCAGACTTGAGAGACTGCTGCTAACGAGTGCCACTTGCATGTTGCAACACAATGAACATTTTGGGTAAGATTATTCGATGACTTCGACAGCTTGACACTAGGATCCATTATGCAAGAAGCCTTTCTAATCAAAGGTAAATGTCATTCTAAGGCACACTCACACGCTGTTATATGGCAATTGAGCGTTGAGTTGCTTACGGGATCTTTTAACTCGGCGTTGGCCTGAGATCGTTGGTCTTCAAGTACGTGGACATCATCACGGGCCGAGGGCATTGGGTGATACCCACTTGCTAGATAAACGCTCCCGGACTTAGATGAAGGGAGTATTTAGTCTTCCGAAGCGCATGTAAGGTACGGACGTAGACGTGCTGGCCAAGACGTAATGGGGCAATCTTGACTTATTCGTAAAGGACGCGTGCTTCTAGTTCTAGACTGAAGAGAGATAGTTATCAGGCGACCCGAAGATGCACAACACCGCTTTCTCGAAACACACATACAAAATAGTAATTATTTTTTCAATTTTGTTTGTGCATTTCGTTCCTATACAATCTTCTCAGCCTCTTCCAATAAGTCCTCTATCCTGAAGTCTTCTGCCCCTATACTGAACCGCTCCAATAACCTTCTTCGTGAACCTGATGTGTCTTCTCCCGCGGTGTAGAACTTCTGTAAACACATCAACAGCCATTTCCCCTCTTCGACCGTCACGCCTCGGCCCTGGACGACATTCCCATGCAAAAACACAAGGCCTTTCGAATCTTGTAGATCCAGATGATGCGTCACCGTCGTGTGCGGCTGGCTGTATTCTCCCCGCAACTTATACTCGGCGAGATGCGTGAAGAGCACTGTCGAAGTAGTCGGTGTAGGGAATGTCCATTGCAGGAAATGAATCTCGGCTGGTTGATCACCCTCGCGCGGTAACGGGAGTATGAACTGTGGGTGACGTCTCGCGGTGGAGGCGAGGCGGGTGTATGTCCCGCTGGGAATCACGGCGGTTAAAGAGTTGGGAGAGGAGGCATGGCGGAGACGCCAGATATATTCGAGTTCTTGAGGAGCGAGGTCGAACACTTTGGTGAGATCAAGGTAGGTTGATAAAGGTTTGAGACCTGGAGGGGTAGTGGGTGTTGGTTGGGTGGTCTTGGGTTCGACATGAGAAGAGGGAGGTCGACACTGCGTAGGAGGAGGAGCTGGTGGTGACGATGGGCTGATAGCGCGGGAATGCGCAATCGCTGCCTCGTGTCGTAGAGAACGGATTTTGTCTTTATACGCTTCGCGGAGCTCATTGACGCCACTGAGCCCTTCTCTGTATCTATATAAGCATCTGAAATCTACCGGCTGATGTTATAGGGAACATTGACTAAAATACTTACGCCTTGGCTTTCTGGTCTAGCTTGGCCCGGTATTTCTCAAGCACTGGGTTGAATTGACCCTGCGTGGCAACAAAGCGCACATCATGCACTCGCGCCCAGCGCCGTTGTGTCCTACCGGTGCTGGGTAGCAGCGGCCATCGCAAGCGTCCAGATGGCAGAGGTCGCACCGGGAGCATCTTCTAGCTCTTAGCTTTATAAAACATCGTCATCGTCCAGGATAAACGATCAGCGGGCCGAAGGGGAAGCACACGTGATGGGGCTCCAATGCCCATCTCACGTGATGAGGCTCTGCACTGGCAGTCACATGACCTTCACGTCATGCGTTCCCGATCTTTCCATGGCACACATCAACAGCTGCAAGGCAGACAATCGGACACACCATTGGGTCCTGGGGGAACAGTTCCCCAGTTAAAAACACAGCGCTGGAATCCCTTGCTTTTGACAACCTACACGTCTATTTCTTATCACGGGCAACAGATGTGTGGAATACCTTCAGCAACCTCGACCAAGCTAGCCCTACAGCCGCAGTACGAGCATTGAGTGCGAGGCGCTCGTATATCCGGATAATAATCAGCCATCGTCACGTCGTTCAAGAGCAGCTCGTGGATCACCATGGGCTATCTGTACGTCTTACTCATACTCTACGGAACGTCAAAGCTGATACTAAGAAATGAGGACTTGTTGAACATCATTAATGAGGAAAGGCGACTTAATTGGGTGCTTAAACCCCCGTATGCGCGAGAGCGTCGTCGTTTCGCGGATGAGCATCGTTGATCGGGCTCGTAAGAAAAACGTCAAAGAGGCGAACAGCAACATGGAACTTCAGCATTTCGACGAGGAGCTCCTATACTGGACGCCGTATTGGGTCCGCTCACAACCTGGCTGAGCTCACGTCAAGCTTGGATGAGGAAGCTGGATCAAAAGGTTTGCTCTCTGGAATATCCGGTTCTCCCAGGACCGAATCTCGACCAAGGCGTACTCGTATCGATGAAGAGACTTCCGAGCATCGCGGCATTTTCTAAACCGTCAACAATGATCAGCCAGAGATATAATCCTTGGTGGGCTCCGTCGGACAATCCAGCGCATATTCAGTACCAACGGACGGACGAGGAACGGATCAGATCATTCAACGATAAGATTGCCGTTGGACATTAATCATGCATCTCTTTGCTCTCTTCCTCACCGTTAACTGTTTGGGAACAGTGCTGGCGAAGCCGCTTCTGCTTCGACGTTCTGATCCCCCTCGCAAAATTGAAGAACCGAATGCCCCTGGATGGCTTGGTCCTCTCGCCGGAGCCTCCATCATAAGTGTCGGTAGTCTTGGTGTTCATCATTGGATCAAGCAGCGGCAGAGGGCCGCTGGACAGCAGGCAACGGGACCAGGAGGATCCACCAACCCAGGGTCTGGTGCGGTAGCCCAGGTGACTCGGCAAAAGGGTGTCTTCTTACCTGGGGACCCGGTGGATGTTGAGAGCATGAAGTACAGGCTTCTTGAAGAAACTTCGAGGGCGAATCCGCCAGACGACTTCGGGTATTGGTACATCTGGGAATGCGCTCGCTTCAGGCATATTGTAAGCATGCCTGTCCGAGAAGCTCCGAAACCTGCCCTGCCTATCTCGTTTTCTTCCTGGAATTGTGGTTAGTGGCTAATCCACCAATGCGTGTTCAGCACGAAATTACATTCGAAGAGGCAATGAGAACCTGCTATGAAGATTACTTCAAATACTTGAGAGAACACGGCGTGAAGCCGCCTTATACAACGCCAGAAGGGGAGGCGGAGTGGTATCGCAGGAGGAAAGAGGCCGCTGGAGAACGACGGGAGGCTACTCCGGATGACAACACCCCTCTTGCGTTCTCCACTTCGAATCTGGGCGCGCTGAAGAAGAACGTTGGGACTCTGCAGGCAAATCTCCGTGCCGCCAAACCCGATTTGAGTATGGCGAAGATGGGAGCTTTTGCCATGCAGGCGTCGAGGAACATGCAGCACGCGCCCAAGCTCGCCCGCGTCGGCATATAAACTGAGACATTCTTGGAAAATATTTGCGGCAGCACTCTTGATTCGACACTTCTCTGGCATCTTCATATTTTTCCGGGTTTTAATTGGTCAACGACGAGATCAAGTTGTAGCGGAGGAACAGTGATGGAGTTTTGGAGCTGTTCTACTTATGGCAGCTATATCCCATACATCTCTCAATCTGCTGTTTACTGTATCTCTTGGTTTGAACAAACGCCGCTGTTTTTTCCGATTCCACTATCGTTTGTACGCATGTCCATTGAGATCATGGAGGTGATGGTTTACGCTGCATATACACGTGTGACGAAGGAGCATGAACGCATGTTGGCATTCGGGAGTTGATTGCCGTGCCGTGGACGCAAAGCCGCAGATGCAGATGCAGATGCAGATACAGTGGCGCGTGGAGAAGAGGCAAGCTCGGCTAGTCGGCTCCAAGCAACGGTTCATCCGTTTGACTTTGAATTCCCCCCCGCTAATCACGATCGATCCCCCGCCTTATTATATCGAGCAGGATGTCTCATTATCACGCCGCGGGCTGGACGACTCCAGCGCGTCCATCGAGGAGCATCACGGCGCATTCAAGAGTCTATCCACTGTCATCATGCCGACCGAGTCATTGTATCCAGCGGTTGATATCCCCAACGTGGACATCTGGACGTTTCTCTTCGAACGCAAGAATCGCGAGTATCCAGACGACAGAGGCAAGCTTCGATGCATCCCCAGGATTATCTTTCCAACTGCTGATGAAAAGTATCATAGTGATCTATCGCGACTCCAAGACCAGTCGCGCATACACGTATGCTCAAGTGCGAGCCACAGCCATCCAATTCGGTCAAGGTCTGAAAGACAACTGGGATTGGCGCAAGGGCCATGTCTTGGCGCTGTATACGCCCAACAGCATCGATGTGCCCTCCGTGATCTGGGGATGCCACTGGGCAGGTGGCGTTGTCTCGCCCGCCAACCCGGCATACAATGTCGAAGAATTAGCATTTCAACTGAAAGACGCTGGGGCCAGAGGGTTGGTGACCCAGAAGGCATGCTTGAACACGGCAAGAAAGGCGTGTCGGGCGGTGGGTCTGCCCGAGTCACGCATCATTCTCATCGGCGACGAACGGGATGAAACGCAGCAATTCAAGCATTTCACGTCCATGAGGAATCAATCGGAGGCGACGCGGTATCGTCGCGCCAAGATTAATCCGAAGACGGACCTGGCGTTTTTGGTGTATTCGTCGGGCACGACAGGCTATCCGAAGGGGGTGATGCTTAGCCATACGAACATCGTCTCGAATATCTTGATGTTGGTTGTTGGCGAGGAAGGTCGCTTGTCGTGGAACAATAGTCAAGATGGTAGCGGTGATCGAGCACTGGCTTTCCTACCATTCTTTCATATCTACGGTGCGTTCATGATGCAGCGATTGCGGATATATATATGCTGATGTATACTCAGGCCTTACGTGTCTCATCCACCAAAGTCTCTACGTGGGCATGACGTTGATCGTCATGGCCGCATTCGATGTCGAAGACTTTTGTGTAGCCGTTCAGAAATTCAGGGCGACCTTCGCCTACGTGGTGCCTCCAGTGGTGCTCTTGCTGGCCAAGCACCCTATCGTCGAAAACTATGATCTCAGCAGTCTCCGGATGATGAGCTCCGGGGCGGCACCTCTAACAAAAGAGCTCGTCGACGCCGTCTACCGAAGGTTGAAGATCCCGATCAAGCAAGGCTATGGTTTGAGCGAGACTAGTCCCACAACACACGTCCAGGTCAGTCATCCCCCTACTCCCACATGTACTCACATATATACCCTGCCCTGTGCCCATAACGTTCCACCTAGTCGCTACTAAAAACGATGATAATGTTAGCCATGGGAAGAATGGAACAAAGCCATCGGTTCCGTCGGCCGACTCCTGCCCAACCAAACCGCGAAATACATCCGGTCTGACGACGGGAGCGAGCTTCCCCCGGGCGAAACCGGCGAACTATGTATCCAAGGCCCCAACATCTTCCTAGGCTACCTCAACAACCCCGAGGGCACCCGCGACGCGTTCGATCCCGAAGGGTATTTCAAAACAGGGGACGTCGGCTATCAAGACGATCAAGGAAACTTCTTCATCACGGACCGCGTGAAAGAATTGATCAAATATAAAGGCTTTCAGGTCCCGCCTGCGGAATTGGAGGGTTTGCTCGCGACTCATCCGAAGATCGCGGACGTCGCGGTTATTGGTGTCTATGAGGAGAGCTTGGCGAGTGAAGTCCCGAGAGCGTATATCGTGTTGGATGCTTCAGAGGATGACGGAGTGGGAAGGAAGAAGAAGGGTAAGGACACGGAAAGGGAGATCGTGGATTGGGTGACGGAACGAGTGGCGCCGCATAAACGGTTACGAGGCGGGGTGCGGTTCGTAGAGCAGATTCCGAAAAGTGCTTCGGGGAAGATCTTGAGGAGGCTGTTGAAGGTTGAGGCGGAGAAGGAGAGATTGGAGAAGGAGAAGAAGGTGGAGAGGGTGAAGGCGAAGTTGTAGGACAAGAAGCTGGGGGTCCTCTTTTCCTATGTCCTTCCCCAGCTTGGTTCTGGTTTTCTTATCGACAGCTGTTCATGCTTTTGGATATGGCGAAATCAGGTTCTTGAGAGGGAAAAGGGAGGATGGGTTTTCCAACATCTTGGGTTAACGCAGTTGAACGACCTGGGCGGGGCTATCTTAGCGCAATCAATCAGATCTCCATTTGGATCCGTACGATACCTCCCTTTCAGCTGTTCTTTGTGGAGTTTCAAGGATTCTGGGTTGCGTTCAACTGGTACCAGTTCCATGCATATCTATCCACATAGGCCTGATATGAACCGATTGCTCATATCCAGCAGCTTCTGGAGCGGCCAAAACTGGTGTTGAATGTGACAACAACCAAGATCGGAAACGCCGCGCCTATCTCGGTTGCTGAATGTATCCGTTCAGGAGTTTCGATTACCGTTTTGATACCGTAGCTTGGAAGCGCTGCCATTTCTGTCTTTGACGAATTGGCGTCTTCCTCCATCAGCGATTGAGCCATTGCGAGTTAAACATCCTCGTGCTGCTATTGCAATTCGCCATCATCATGGCCACTGAAAGGTCCCATTGCAATACCGGGAAGCAAGCAAACGGCGTGGACGCAATAAAAGCCAGACGATTAAGGAATTTCGCTCACCAGATCATTTTGGAGTTGTTCGACTGAGTCCTGGTATTATTCGCTTCTTGATTGACATCTCGGCCGGCAGATGCCAGATTTTGAACCATGCAGAGGCCCGAATGTTTGATAGCGAGAAAATTGAAATGGCTCCATTCCTGGACTGACCTTTGATGTCTACCTTCTGGCCGATGAGTTGTCGCAAGGCATGCTAATTTCGTGTGAGTAACGCTTTGGAGAAAGGTATAGTGATCCTTGAGGAGATGTTAACACCATATCCTCGGTTTGACAAGTCCTGTAGCAGGTAGGGGCTGTACGTTGGCAAAGATACGACAAGATGAAGATACCGCCAGATATCGTAACTAATTGCCATATAAAGGGCTTAGACGAGCAACGGGAGGGGTCAATCGCACAGAGTCCGGTAGGATCTTTTCCAGTGCATCATTTGGTGGTCCATGAGCGATGAGAGCCATTTGTAGCCAAGGAGGCCAATGGTTTGGCCTCTTAATTGGGTGACATAAAGAAGAGAGTAGGAATCTATTGCAGTGTATACCCCCTCGGAAGTCCAGCTCAGGTCGCAATGAGATTGGGGATATCCTCTGGCTTTGCACTGCCTTCCAATATACCTGTTTATTCTTTTATCAGCATACTGCATCATTCACCGAAGATATTGCAGAAGTCGATGAGCAGAAACTGAGACGCAGAAAATGAAAAAAACTCACGAGACACCGCGGTAAACAGCGGAAAATCCTTCTCCTGTCCCCTCGTCTTCAGAAATCCATTCACCTCCTTCGCCGTCGACGTTCCCTGGAGAATTTGGCCATTCAATTCCGTTCGTTCGACTTCATCGATCGACACGCCTCTCTCGACGGCCAATCTGGCACACCGTGCATTTCGTCCCCCGGAACAGCTCGTAATTAAGTCTGCCACGCCGCAGCTTTCCTCCGTGAACGTTTCCGTGTGGACCGTCTCTCTAAAGAATTCTTTCCCGAACTTGACCATCTCGAGTAAGCCCACCCGCATGATGGCCGCTTTAGCATTATCTCCCCATCCCAACCCCTCCACGAACCCCGCCGCCAAGGCCACGATGTTCTTCAACGCCCCGCCCAACGACACCCCCGCTACATCCGAGACCATGCTCACGTGGAAGTACGATCGGTAGAACAACGTCTTCAGCAACGCGTGGTCGAGCGGTGGAAATTCTCTCGGTAGAGGCTGCAGCTTCACTTTCGATGCCGCGCCCGAGGCATCCCGATGGGACTGGGCGAGCTCGTTCAGATTGACGTGGGATGATGTCGGGGTCGGTCCATGCGGAGTCGGATCCCGCGAATCGATCATGGGCGGATCATACGCGATCGTCGACTCCGAGAACTTCTCCTGCGCGACTTCGGTGGCGATGTTCGCGCCCGATAACGCCCCACAGTAGATCCCCAGCTTCGAACCAATGTCTTCGGAAAACAGTCCTACGCGGTCTTTGGTGACCAGCACGCCTTTGATGCAAGAGACACCTCGGGCGTAGGGTAAGATCTTGCCCCGCAGTTGGTCGCAGATGCCCCCGATGAATTGATGGGGGAGATTGAAGATCAGGATCGTAGAATCCTTGACCGCTTCTTCGAGCGAGGAGAGGGCGACAATGTTATGTGGGAGGGGAATCCCAGGCAGATATTTTACGTTTTCGTGGAAGTGATTGATTAATGTGGTCAGCTTTTGGGGGGTCGTCGAGAGCTCCGATGAGGCGTCGTGGTTGCGAGAGGATGAAGGCATCGTGACCGTCTCTTCGTAGACCCACATCCGGATCTGAGGATCGAACAGGTCGCCATGCTCTTGAGCGTTCTCGGCCACGATCTTGGCGATTGCAGAACCCCTGACATGAGTGTTAGTGGGGAGTGCGCCAGGTGGTGATAAGAACAGACCAGTTGCCAGACCCCACCACCGTCACCTTGTGGCGGCGCTGAGAAGCCCCCAACGTCGCCATACTCGCATGCCGAATAGATGCAAACTTGGCAGGAAATGCAATTGGGTTGTGACACTTTAAAGATCTACGCAGAAGTGAATTTGGAGAAGTGGTGGTGGTAATTCGAAGCTGGAGGACGTTGAATTGCATGGACGTTGCGCGGGTCACGTCACAGGCCGGTTGGGCAGAAGTTGAGTTCGCAAAATCCCCAACGCATCACGAGACCACCGTTGGGATAGATTCAAATAGCAACGCGATTCAACAGCAGAAACTGGCTTCGTGCAACAATGAGAAATAGATATGAAGCTCAGACAAGTAAAGAAACCGACAGATGGCATATCAAAGTATGACAGCTTCTATCAACCAGCTTATCATAGCATGGCTGAAGCAGATGGTGGCACCATGAGCTCGAGAGATTGCCAGCAAATCGGTTTCTCTTCTCTATCACCATCGCTGTCCCCAGCCTTCCTCTTCTCTAGAATTCTACCAGATGAGGTCCATCCCCGAGAGTGCTATGCTTCTCCGCCAACTTACGGTCCGTCTCCGGACTGGCCGTGCGCTCACCGTCGCCAAAGATTTTCTTGAAGAAGACGTCGTAGCTGGTCCAGACGGCCATAAACAGTGCTTCGCTCAACTTGACAAACCATTTCGGACTGCGGCCTTCCTTATCGGCAAAGAGCCGGTGGCCGGCGAAGAGCGTCATGAGGGCTGGAAACCACAAGACCATGAAGACGAAGCGGCCCACGCGTTGTCGGGCTTGCGTGATGGTGTACGGTCGGAGCTTGTGCAGGTAGGCCTGATACTCCGAGGGCAGATCATGCTCGTCCGCACCATCCGTAATCAGCTTCAGATATCGAGCAGACGGCTGAGCGTAGTTCGGATCGGGTCGTTTTCGACGTCCATTTTCCGCATCGATCCTCGAACGGGCTGCAGGCGATGAATCCGGTGCGCACAGCGTATGCGCCTTGAATGGTGTTGTGTCGGGCTTCTCCGGCACCGTCGCCGCGTCCGGCAGCGGGTAGCAAGACACCAGAATGTCTTGATATCCCGTCCCTCCGCCTTCCGTCGCAAAGATGGTTGCATAGTCTTTCTTTGTCACCTCATACACCACCCCCACCAGGCCCTTCTTCCACGCATTCTTGGGATCGGGAGGTCGTTCAGCCGCACTGATCAACGGTTTTCGCTCCGAGCTCTCCTCTCGCTCGACACCATTCGGACGCTCCTGGCTCGACCCCTTCTTCCATTGCACGTTGGCGAAGCAAGGCTCGGCATAGGGAAGACCAGGCAGGTCGAACGTCAACCGGATCTCAGGAGCGGTCACATTGAGCTCCGCCAGAGGTCGGATTCCACGCTTTCCTCGGAAGGTCTCGGCGCAAAGGTTCGATCCGTAGGCCAGATACAAGACGGTGTCGGCTTGGTGGTCTTGCTGGACGTTTGGTGACGCTTCTTGCACGAGCGTATCCACATCAAATGCCTTTTCGAGCATGGACTGTTTTCGTCGTTCTTGGGAGATTGGCGGCAACACCGGGCCAGAAAACTTCTTGGAATGCGCTGCGGCGCGTACGTCGACGACCTCTTCGAGCGTCGCGGCCACCTGGCTGCCGGAGCGTGTATGTTTGGTGCCCGCCATGACGAGTTGGCGAGTAAGTGTCTGAGAAAATCTGAAATGGTGCAACGAGGGAGGAGGCGAGAGGGAAGAAAGTGTGAAGAGGTGAGTTGGTCTGTTGGAAGGGGACGTTGTTTGCTGTTGTATTGTCACTGCTGCAACGTTCCGGTTCCTGGTTCCTGACGAGCTCCGAAATTTTATTCACCGACGCCGACTGCTCGGAAGTCGGCGCAATTCGGCCTCCGATGGCGCCATTGCTGACTCAACTAGCCGCTATTTGCTTACTCACTGCCATATTAATCACGTCTTACAAATCCTCCCTTTAGATTGATATAAGTTGCGAGACATGTTTACTCGTAATTTACACCAGAAGTGATTGAGCTTTAGACACGCACGGAGATACGCGGCCCTAAATCAACCCTCACATTTTGTCGCTTGACTCCCAGATGAGTATGAGCCTGTACCCTACCGCTCACAGATGACACGATCTTACAATGAAATCATTTGACATTCCCACTATTCCATCCAGGTCTTTGTTTTGCAGCAGTTGAAATCAACTGCTGTTTTTTTCCCAGAGCAGCGGTACGGATGTGAACGGCTGTTGCTGAGTACTTTGTCGAGGCCCGCTAGAGCTACACATATGGTAGAGCTACGTCATCTGGACCTGACGTGCCTATACAATCCTTGTCTCCCTGCGTGCTGCTGGCAAAGATCTGATCAGCTCGATTGCAGAGAACCCTGCAGCCGAGATGGCGGCTAGCTTCTGAGGCAGGTTATGCTCGGGCCTGCTTCCGATGGAACAACTGGCATAGCACTTGGGAATGGACGCCAGTAAGGACGGAGAGATTGCCATGGCGGAGGATCTCGAATAACACTATAGATGTAATTTAAGATGTTTGATTGAAAGCTCAGCGCCGAGTTTGGGTGAACGAGCTGATCAGATCTT
>QQTW01003887.1_pt1 | contig 11126 bp, 8 predicted proteins | sample 1904831 | NCBI WGS metagenome assembly QQTW01 (sample SAMN09435610, study PRJNA476489) | Subsurface metagenome, whole genome shotgun sequencing project.
TACAGTAAGGATAAGGAATATTTTGATTCTCAGATTGCTCTTTATTACGAAATCTCTGGAAGAAACTCTTACGAACTTGAAAATGAATATACACCATTTGATTTTGACGAACTTAAAAATAATCCTTATCCTTACTGTACAAAAAGTGCCACTACTGTAGGAGATCAATTAATTGCTCAAGGTTTTATTATTAAAACTATGAACTTACCTCCAAATTCTCACATTTTAGAATTTGGAGCAGGTTGGGGAAATACAACTTTAAATTTTGTCCAGATGGGCTACCAAGCAACGGTAGTAGAAATAGATCCATCTTTGGCTAATTTAATTAAATACAGAACAGAACTATTTGCTAAAAAAGCTCGTTTAGTGCAACAGGATATGTTGAGCTTTTCCGAGCAAGATACAGGTTGCTACGATGCCGTTTTATTTTACTCTTGCTTTCACCATTGCGCCGATCATTTAAGTTTACTTAAAAATCTACATAAACTAATCGCAAAAGATGGTTTAATTGCTTTTGCTGCCGAACCAGTGGCTGAATTTCCTTATCCTTGGGGGATTCGATTAGATGGTATATCAGTATGGTCTATTCGTAAGTTTGGTTGGTTAGAATTAGGTTTTGATAACTCTTACTTTTTCCGAACTCTCTTACTAATTGGTTGGACACCCAAAAGACATCGTTCTAACGAACATCCTTTATGCGATGTAATTATTGCCAAAAAAAGCAATCGATATTACGAACCAAGTGAAATTACATTACCACCCGATGAATGTAGTACGTGGGCAATTAAAGAAACCGATCCAAATTTGAAGTTACGTTTTACTAAAAACAAATCGGTAATGACTTGCGAGGCAGATATTTATGTAGATGAAATTGAAGTATGTATTAGTAATTATGCACCTTTTGCTATCGAGATAACTTGTAGTGCGGGAAGTTCTAGCCAAAAATTTTCTATTGCCAAAAATTCAAGCAATTATCTCTGTAAATTAGTAGTAAAAAATTGGGATGGCAAAATTACTATATCTAGCAAAACCTGGACTCCGGCAAAGATTTATAAAAATGCCGATCTTAGAGAATTAGGTGTAGCTGTCAGCTACTTCCGGTTGTGCGATCGCAGAAATCAATCCTAGAAAAAAATAGCAGAATGCCTAAAGTAGCATTTATTATTCAACGTTGTGGATTAGAAGTTAATGGTGGAGCGGAAACTCACTGCCTTAAAGTCACAGAGCGAATGTCTAAGCACTGGGATATAGAAATCTTGACAACTTGTGCTGTAGATTACATTACTTGGAAAAACTACTATCCACCAGGAGTTGCAGAAGTTGCTGGAGTAAAAGTACGACGTTTTCCTGTAGCTCAACCGCGCGATGTAGAAAGGTTCAGTAATTTATCAGCAACTATAAATTCTGGCTTGCCAAAGGCATCTCTAGCCGAACAAGAAGTTTGGATGCAGGCTCAAGGGCCTTGGTCGCCAGAGTTAATTAATTATGTCAAACTGCACGAACATAAATACGATGCTTTTATTTTTTTTACCTATTTATATGCAACCACTTACTTCGTATTACCTTTAGTAGCTCATAAAGCTTATTTAGCTCCTTTAGCACATAACGAGTGGACGATATACATGAGTATGTGGGATGCACTGTTTGCCCAGCCTCTCAGTTTTATCTTCAACACTATAGAAGAACGAAATTTGCTCCAAGCTCGTTTTCCTCGCGCTCGTTTAGCAGGGGCGATCGCTGGAGTTGCTGTAGAACCACCCCAAGTATGCAGTGCGGACAACTTTAGACAGAACTACGGTATTGACGAGCCATTTTTACTGTACGTTGGCAGAATCGACCCCTCGAAGGGATGTCAAGAACTATTTGATTATTTTATAGACTTGCGATCGCGCGAAACTAGCCCGCGTAAATTAGTATTGTTAGGCAAGCCAACTATGGCAATTCCTACTCACCCAGATATTATTGCTTTGGGGTTTGTGGACGAGCAAACTAAATGGAATGCGATCGCTGCGTGCGATCTTTTAGTTATGCCATCACCTTACGAAAGCCTTTCTATGGTCTTATTAGAGGCTTGGTCAATTGGTAAGGCTGTGTTGGTTAATGGACAATGCGAAGTGCTATTAGGTCAATGCAGGCGATCGCATGGTGGATTGTGGTACTGTAATCGAGATGAGTTTCAAGTTGCTCTACAGACTATGGACGAATCAGTAAGAAATCAATTGGGATTGCAGGGAAAAAAGTTTGTACAAACTAATTATACCTGGTCGAAAATCGAAACAATCTACATAGATCTCATTAATTCTTGATGGTTTTGATTTTTTTATAATTTATTGCGATCGTCACAATAAGTATTTTTTATAATGCGTTTATTTTCCCATATAAATTAAAAATATTAGGTATTCAATTAATAATTATTTTTAGTATTGCTCTCGCATTTAGTTATTTAATTATTCAAGACTTATCTACGCCCTTATTTGGAGGTAGTGATATTGATTTGTGGGAGTACACAGGTTTTTATTTTTTAAAAAACTTAAGTTTTTCGCCTTTGCCTCATCTCTCCTTTATTAATAATCAATCTTTCTATCCTTATGGAACAAACGCTGTTTTTCAGCCTTGGTCAATAGAGAGAGATAGTTACTTTGCTGTAGTGTATTCGCTTTTCGGTATTGGCTCTTGGCTAAAGTTATACTATTTATTCAGCTTAGTATTGACTGCTATTGGTACTTCAATTTTATTAGTCCGAGACTATGGAGTGTACAAGTCCACAGGCGCGGGTCTACTAGTGTCTTTCTTTAATTTTTATGCGGTTCATAAATACCCATACCATTTGAATATTAGCATAATTCATTGGTTGGTTTTTAACTTAATACTTGATTTTTTGATAGTACGCAGAATTATTTTAAAGCAACACTTATCTTTAAAGATTATTTTATTAAAAATATGCCTGCTGATTTTGGTACTAGGCTTAGAGTTAGGCTATTTAGCTGGATTTGCTTTAATGTCGTTTACTATTTCTACTTTTTATATAATCATAATTACTATTTACAGAAGAAGCAAAATAAAAAGACAGCCGCTCATAAAATGTATTTATCTTAAAATTAAAATTTTGAGAACTGAGTTTTTAATCCAACCTTATTTACACGCATTTTTAATATTATTAATTGGAATTATTAGCTATTATTATTTACCATTAGTTTTCCAGATTTCTAAAGAAGCTAAAAGCTTTAACTTTACTGGGGTAACTATAGGTGCGTGGTGGGCTAGTCCGCTACGATTGTTAATTCCATATATCCCAGGAATAGATCCAGGACAAGTTATATTTGAGCAAATATTTCGAGACTCACCAGAAGGATTTGGGGCGGCAAGTCCTGGTTGGTTTTTACTTATTATTGGTAGTGTTGGTTTGTGGCAAGCACGAAAAAAGATTACTATTTTTATACCTTTATTAATAATTTTATTGCTCTGCTTATTCTACAATCCCGCAGATTTTCCTACTTTAAAAATATTTCCTTGGTTTAGTTTCAATAGAGTAGGCGGTCGATCTACAGTTATTTATCCAGTAATATTTACCATTTTTGCTTTACATATTAATTACGAGCGCTGGAAGCCGCCTTTAAAAAAAATAATTGCGTTTTCATTAGTTCTACTAGCTTGTACCGAAATTTATACTGCTTACTCGCTTAAAGTTGCCTATTATCAAACCTCCAGTTTAGACAAAAACTTTTTTAATTACATGACTTTTGTTAAACAGCAACCAGGCGAAGCTGTTTTAGATTGGCCTTTTTGTGTAGCTGGGGGAAATGGCTTAGGTTTGGATAATCTCTGCCCCTACGTATTTAAAAATGGCGCAGTTTTTGCCTTAAGAAGATTTCATGAGAAGAAAGTTGTAGGACAGAGTTTTAGTAGGTTGCATCCTTCGCAACTACAACCTTATTTGCAAGCTGGTTGGGACAAGCTGTTTTTTCCTAATAGTCCCGATCTCGCTCAAGCAACTCAGCAAAATCGCTGTTTTCGTTCAGATGAGTGGACATTTTTTACAGATTTTTATAAATTTAATGATTTTGCTGGGATTAATCTTTATACAGATTTGATACCACAAAACTGCATAAATGAGTTTTATAAACGCTTTGGTTTTCCTAGTATAGAAACACACTTAGTAGAGGTTGGGAAAGTAGTATTTCTTACTAAATTGCCGGAATTAAAACAAGTCAATTTAGCATTAGGTAAAAATCTAAAGTTTGTATCTACTCCAAATTCAGCTAAGTAATAATATTCATGTTCAAAATTACAATTGATGCAACTCCAATAACCCCAAAACCGAGTGGAGTTGGTTATTACGTTGCTAATTTAATTCATGCTTTGTATGCGCTTCAAAAAATAGAGAATTTCCAATTAACTATTGTTTATCAACCTAGTTTAAAAAATTGGTTAAGGCGAGATTTATCTTTTCCCTCTGAACTTAGCCATTACTTTAATTTGTCTCTACTGCCATTGCCAGTTAGATTATATAACTTATTAGTAGCTTCATCTTTTCAGCCTGGTTTAACTTATTTTGAGCAATATTTGGGCAATCCCGATCTAGTTCACGGTACAAATTACTCAGTTTATCCGTGTAAACAAAGCTTAAAGGTGATGAATATTTACGATCTCAGCTTTCTTAAATATCCACAATATACTGATGCTGTTGTCAAAGCTTATCATCAGCAGATTCAAAGAAATTTACAGTGGATTGACTTAGTTTTAACAATTTCTGAAAGCTCAAAAAAAGATATTGTTGACTACTTAGAAGTTGAGCCAAATAAAGTCGCTGTTACTCCTCTAGCTAGTCGATACTTATCCTATCATGTTGCAGAAGAACTAGAAGAAGCGGTAAATTATGACTTTTCTCGTCCCTACTTACTTTTTGTTAGCACCTTGGAACCTAGAAAAAATATTGTTACGCTAATTAATGCTTTTAATTACTTAAAGCAGAAGTATAAAATTGAACATAATTTAATTTTAATTGGTCAAAAAGGCTGGGATTACAAACCAATATTTCAAGAAATTGCATCTTCCCCTTACCAAGAGTGCATCTATCATCTAGATTACTTACCTGATGAATTAGTAGCGTTGTTTTATACAAATGCTGAGGTATTTGTTTACCCTTCCTATTACGAAGGGTTTGGTCTACCCGTACTAGAAGCGATGACTTTAGGCGCTCCTGTTGTAACTTCTAACACTTCCTCATTACCAGAAGTTGCTGGGGAGGCGGCAATTTTAATCGATCCTAATAATGTAATAAGTTTAGCAGAGGCTATCTTAAATATAATTAGCGATCGCACTTTACGCAGCAATCTAATTAGCATGGGAAAAAAACAAGCAAAATTGTATTCTTGGGAAAGAACGGCTAAAGAAACTTTGAATGCTTATTGGTCTTTACTAAAATAAAAATAGAGGCGAACTATTAGTGGTAGTTCGCCTCTATGTAAGTCTTTGCAATTAACGGCTTCTAGCGTCGATTGTAGTTTGAGCCGCGTCCATAAGAACTACGAGCTAAAACATCGAGATCGGCGCGGACATCTTCCCAATCTTCCCGGATACTATCGTTATTTAAACGACCTCTACCAATAAAAGCATTGATTCTGTTAGCACGACTGAGGACATCTTGTACTTCACTAGCGGAGAAAGTTTTTTCACGAGAATAGCGATCGCGCATTCGCTTGGTAGCATCTCTAAACTCTCTAATAGAGCTATTTACATTATCTTCTCGTTTGGAGTCGTTTAAGCGGCTATCATCTAACGCATCATCGACACTTCTTTGAAAGTCGCGAGTATTTCGATCTAAGCGATTTAACAAATCTCTAGTTTCCGATTCACTGAGACGATTTAAGCGAGTTTGCGCTAATAAAGTTGTTGTTCTTGTCGTTAAGTAATCGCCTTTATTGACAGAGGCTTCATGAGCTTCGGCTGTTGCCATAAACTGCAATGCGCCACAGAAAGCCAAAGAGACTAAAAGTGCTTTTGTGTTTAAGTAGGGTTTCATAGTTAATGACAGGGATTATCTATTTGATTTGGATGGTTTACTTATCCAATTAGTTCCCATTACTTCCAAAAACAATCTAAGTGAATTTACGATTGCTGTTAATTTATTGGGCCAACTACTATAAAGCATAATTATTTGAATAATAATTGTAATCAATAAATATATTAGTAAGAGTATTTGAATGGAGCCGGGACAAATTGGTGTGACACTGTGGTTTACAGGCTTAAGCGGCGCAGGTAAAACTACAATTAGTCAAGCAGTAGAAAAAAAACTGCGCTCGCTTGGTTATAAAGTTGAAACTTTAGACGGAGACGTAGTACGCCAAAACTTAACTAAAGACTTGGGATTTAGCAGAGAAGATCGCGACGAAAATATCCGGCGCATTGGCTTTGTCGCGAACTTATTGACCCGAAATCAAGTAATTGTTCTAGTTTCTGCCATATCACCCTATAGAGAAATTCGCACAGAAGTCCGTCAGCGTATCGGCAATTTTATTGAGGTGTATGTTAACGCACCTCTAGAAGTATGCGAACAAAGAGATGTTAAGGGATTGTATAAAAAAGCTCGTTCGGGTGCAATCAAAAACTTTACGGGCATAGACGATCCTTACGAGCCGCCAATTAATCCTGAAGTAGAATGTAAAACTGATAGCGAAACTTTGGAGCAAAGCGTCGCTAAAGTATTGGCTCAGTTAGCTCGACTGGAGAAAGAACGGCGTTGCGGAACTAATGGATGAAAGAGAAGGTGACAAGGGGATAACAAGAAGCTTGGGTTGCTGCAAAGGGACGATCGGATCTAAATTCGGCAATGCCAGAAAAACATCCCATCTGCTCAAAGGCTTAATTGAGTATTGGCGATTTTGCCTGGGAATTAATGCCCAGGCGAGAGGTTTTAACTGTACTTAGGCAGACAAAGCAAATGAAAGCACTTAACTAACACGGCGCACAAAAGGTAGAAGGCTCTCTAAAACTACATCGTAGTAATGCTCTTGAGGATAATGTCCGGCATCTTCTAACTTTACAAATTCTGAGTGCTTGATAGCGGCGGCAAAGTTTTGTGCCATTGTGGCAGATAGCCAAGGATCGGTCATGCCCCAAATAATTGTTGTGGGATACTGCCATTGTTTGAACCCAGCTTCGATTTCTGCCATTGCGGCGGGCAATTGCAAGTTTCGCACCGCAGACATTAAGCTACGTCCGGCAGAGGAACTTTTTAAAAAAGGTTGACGGTAAGCGTCCAAATCGCGATCGCTGATTCGATATCTGCTACCACCTTCTAGGGTGCGATCTACAAGCAAAGGATCTTGAGTCAACATATCCCCAGCTAAAGGCAAACCCCACTGTTGCATTTGCCAGGGTAATTTGGCACTGGAGGTAAGGGGTGTATTGAGGATGGCGAGGCTTTCAATTTGCTCGGCATGACGCAAAGCGTACTGCAAGCCCACCGAACCTAAAAAGCCTTGTACTACTAAGGAAAAGCGTTCGAGTTTTAGTGCTTGCAAAAATTTCTCTAAACCACCTAGAAAAGCATCAGGAGTATAGGCAAATTCTTTTTTGTCTGGTTTGGCCGAAAAGCCACACCCAAGCCAATCTGGTGCGACAGACCTTGTGCCTTGATTTGCCAAAGCGGGCATAATTTGCCGCCAACTATAGCTATGCGTTGGCAAGCCATGTAATAGGACAACAGGTACTAAGTCTGTTTCGCTTCTAGGCTTAGACTCGCGGTAAAACCAATCAAGTCCGTCAACTTTAATTTTATTTTCGATCACGATCGCGCTCTTGCCTAAAAAGTTATTAATCTAAAATTCTCTCGTTAAAAGGCACAAGAGTCTATTGATTGAAGTAGTAACTTTTGTTCTCACCCAATTAATGCGCTTTAGTAATTCAAATGGTTGTTTTGTCTTAATGGAGTTTTGGAGCGCTGTTACATTTTTTACAGGTTCCTCTGGGACGTTTTAGCAATAGACCTACTCCCAAGACACTTACTACAAAAGTACCCAATACAGAGGAAGGTTCAGGGACTATATATGTTTGGGCTTTGTTCCATGCCAACGTACCAATTTGGCGACCCATAGCTCTCCCTGCCAAATCTCCATCTTCAAAGTGAATACCACCATGACGACGAGAAATTCCTGCCTCCTCTGCTGCTGCCGAGAAAGTATCCCATGAAAGAGTTATATCCGTTGCCGGACCTAAACGGTCAGGAATAAGAGAGGTTCCTGCAAGTTGCGTGTAGGAAGCACCAAAGGCATCGCTGCCTGTAAATAACTTGAGAATTTCAGCCCCCGCAGCACTAAAGGCACTATGTCCCGATACGTATTCAGGGAAAGGAGGAGTAGGTATATAAGACTGCCAATCTTCATCAATTAGATAGCGGATAGCTGTCACCGGACGCTCAGAATCATATGCTCTTTTAGTATCCCACACGGCGATACTGGTATCAAGAAGCGCGTTATTCAAGGCAAAGAACATCTGGACATCATCATCAAGGTTGTGGTCGTCTCTAGTGGAGACATCCTGAGCAAAAAGATTCCAATGACCAGGTGGTGTTTCCGTTGACGGGCCATCTGACCAGTATTGAGCGATCGTTTTTTGCTTGTCATCAAGGTTAGCAACCAGATCGAAGACTTCTTGCGCCTGGTTTTTGTACTGTTCCATCTCAGCAGTCGTTTTAGGCCCTATCATGGGTCGTACTTGCGAACCTGATTCGAGGGCAAAGGGGGTGACAAGTCCCCAGTGGGGAGTAACAAACTCCTGTTCGGTGAAGCCTCCTTGCCCATCGGAAATATATAACGGTTGCCAACGATTGAGGTCGGTGATAGTATCCGCACTATTTACTGGTTGATAATTTGTATAATCTGAGTAGGCACCTGGATTGAGATCGCCTAACTGATTTGAGCCATCTTGATGCCGGAAATCTAGTAATACCTGTGCTGCTACGTTACCGATCCCGGCGGCTGTACTTGTATCTGTGGAAGTATTGTTAGGATCGTAGCCAAGGCTATTCATTAGTTGGTCAAATTGATTAGCCTGGGACGGAAATAAGTCTACGAGCGTCCGATAAGCGGCGTAACTGATTGCCTCGGCTTTGTTATCAGTAGTATTTTCCACTTCAGGTCGCTGAAGCGTATCACCAAGCTGAGTGCTAACTGCTGCGGAGTCGTAGGCAGACCAGGCATCGTAGATGCTGGTATGGACGATCGCTAAAGCACGTGCTGTTATTGTGGGAGCGGATCTAGTGTCGCGTACCGCTTGTAAAGCGACTTCATTCCACAGAATAATATCGTTTTGGCAATCACCTAGGGTCAAGTCTGCAGCTTTTGCACTATCAACTAAGAATAAGCTTGTTAGTGCTACTCCCAAATGTAAACATAACTTCATTTTTTTGTACCGATTACTTGAAAAAATAATTATTTTTTGCAGTCTTGATAGTTGAAAGTCAGCGACTATTTTTTTGTTACAGAACTTTATTATTAGTAATTCTTCTGTCTTAATGAATTAACTTTTTTTTAATAGTTATTCAAAGCCTTGAGTCAGATAATGGTATTAACACTAACCTAGGCTCTATAAGTCATCGTTTTGATAGGAAATTGTGTGCTAAAGAGGCACAAAACTATAGATAGGAAAAGAAACTTATTGATATACCTAACTATGCTTTAGTTTCTATAAAATAATAAAATAAAATTTATAGCTAAAGGTTATACTACAAAGATAATTAGTGATCTGTAGTTGTAATAATTCTACAATTTTTTACATAATTGCATCCTCAATTTCAAAAACAGTAACTTATAAACAGTGACTTTTCTAAAGCTAAAAGTTACTGTTGTAACACCAATTAAACCAAAGTTATTTACTCTCTAGGCGTTAATTAACTGCCAAATCATCTGGGCTGTTGCGGGAGCTAACAACACGCCATTGCGATAATGCCCTGTAGCTAATAAAACGTTGCTAAAGCCTTCTAGAGGCTCAATTATTGGGGCGGGACGATTTTCAGGACGCGGACGTAACCCCGACCAAGTTTTGATGGTAGTAGCCGATTCTAGAGCCGGACAAAAGGCGATCGCTCTTTGTTTAACTTCTGCTAGTTTTTCCGCCTCTGCCACAGATTGCCCAGATTCTAGAGGAAATTCTACCGTTGCGCCAATCCAGTAGTCTGTTACAGGGCGATTAGTCAAGCACGGCACTATATGCACGTCGTCGCCAGTAATTACAGGTTGAAAATCTGGATTTCCTAAAGAGTTTGGTAAGCGGATATGGATAGCTTGACCTAATACGGGTCTAAGATCGAGTTTTGGCGAGTCTAAAGTGCGATCGCTAACTGGCAATGCTTGTAATGAGCCTAATCCCGCAGCTACTACTAACCAATCTACTTTTAGCTGCGATTTGTCTGTCTGCACAGATTTAATAGTATAGGGAACGGTAGTCGGGAGATCGTATTGCAAAGTAGTTGTGGCATCAAAATGAAAAGTAACTCCTCTACTTTTTGCCGCTTCTACCAAAGCTAAAGTCAAAGCTACGGGATCTACTTGGTAATCTTGAGGAGAATAAATTGCGGCGGAGAGAAGTTGACAATCTACTTGCGGACAATTGGCTTTTAGTTTAGTGCTATCCCAAATTTCTAGCTGCCATCCCTGCTCGGAGCGGGTTTGAGCTAATTTTTGCCATTTACTTAAATCTTCTTCTAGGGGGCAAAGCTTTAAGATTCCCTGTTGATTGTGGGGAATTGTTCGCCCTGTTAGCGCTTCTAGTTCGGGAATAAGGGTTTTATAACGCTCGATACTGTGCGATCGCATTTGCCACGCTCTGCCTTTGGTTTTGTGGCTAATGATACCCATTAGTACGCCCAAAGCGGCGGCGGTAGCTCCTTGGGCGGGTGGTTGCTTATCTAAAACGGTAATTTTCAGTCCGGGAATTAGACTAAGTTCGTAGGCGATCGTTGCCCCTACGACACCACAGCCGATAACTACTACATGGCTCATAATTGTTTAGGCAGAGACGTTTGCAAAAAACGTCTCTACTTTGTCCTAATCCTCTACCTGGGGAGGTACAGCTTGTTTAGGAATCAAGTCTACAAATTTATTGATATCTGCTAGGGCATTTTGATA
>QQTW01003888.1_pt1 | contig 11126 bp, 11 predicted proteins | sample 1904831 | NCBI WGS metagenome assembly QQTW01 (sample SAMN09435610, study PRJNA476489) | Subsurface metagenome, whole genome shotgun sequencing project.
AAAATAAAAACGCGCGCGGTTAACCTACAGTTCTTTGACAGGAGATCCTCAGTATTTCAGCCGGGTGAAATTCGAGAGAAGAAGCTTACGCCTGAATCTCTCCTTCCTCAAGAACCCTATTCAATCTGCCAAAACGGCGGGCTCACCTTCCCATCCACCTCTTCGCTCCTCCGCAGCCCCCAAACCTCCTTCCTCCCCGCTCGCAATCGCTGAAAAGCTTACCACGGCAAGTGCGATCCTGTGGGACCCAAAGTACACGAACAGGCCGCCACCAACCACACTGAAGCCTACCCACGTCGTTACTCTGTCGCTCGCAGACCGGACAGACTCATCCATCAGTGTCAGGAATCTCGGCGACGGTCAGGCCATTCCAGTCATGGACAAACGCCATCCGAGCTCGTTCCAGCAGCTCGAGAAGCTGGGAGAGGGGACCTACGCGACAGTAAGCATATCGTAGTCTATACAACACGTTGCTAAGTGTCGTAGGTTTTCAAAGGAAGGAATCGTCAGACGGGCGAGTTTGTGGCGCTGAAGGAGATCCACCTTGACTCTGAGGAAGGCACCCCATCGACTGCCATACGGGAGATCTCGTTGATGAAGGAGCTCAAGCATGAGAACATTGTCTCCCTGCACGATGTCATCCATACCGAAAACAAGCTCATGCTCGTATTCGAGTACATGGACAAGGACCTGAAGAAATACATGGATTCGCGCGGCGATCGCGGCCAGCTGGACCACGTCACGATCAAGTCCTTCATGCACCAGCTCCTCCGTGGCATCGCCTTCTGCCACGACAACCGCGTCCTGCACCGCGACCTGAAGCCGCAGAATCTCCTCATCAACACTCGCGGCCAGCTGAAGCTTGCAGACTTCGGTCTGGCCCGCGCATTCGGTATTCCCGTCAACACCTTCTCCAACGAAGTGGTGACCCTCTGGTACCGTGCGCCGGATGTGCTTCTCGGCAGTCGCACGTACAACACGAGCATCGACATCTGGTCTGCCGGCTGCATCATGGCGGAGATGTACACCGGCCGGCCCCTGTTCCCCGGCACGACCAACGAGGACCAGCTGCAGAAGATCTTCCGGTTGATGGGCACGCCCTCGGAGCGTTCCTGGCCGGGCATCTCCCAGTTCCCCGAGTACAAGCCTAACTTTCAGGTGTACGCCACTCAGGATCTGCGGCTCTTCCTCCCCCAGATCGACCAGGTCGGCCTCAACCTGCTCAGCAGCATGCTCCAGCTCCGGCCGGAGATGCGAATCTCCGCTGCCGCCGCGCTGCAGCATCCGTGGTTCCACGACCTGCCTCAGCTGCGCCAGTCGCAGCAACAGCAACAGCAGCCTCATCCGTCCCAGCTCGCAGGCTCGTCGCAGCAGGTTGGGTATCAGATGGCGCAAGGTGCTTATTAGCGGCTGCAGATAAGAAGCACGACCCATAGTATCATTATGCTGCTATAATTAACAACAAATGTTCTAGAGAAAATCTTCCGGGGGATCTTGATGGGATGACGGAGAGCTAACACTTCAATTTTTGAACCACAGACCCGGAGGAAGAGCCCGTGACGGTGGATGCGAGCGACCTTAAACGACCGCCGAATGAAACTCACAGGATCTATGAAGCGCGGATGAAAATGGTCTTGGCATCGGAACGTGCAGCACCAACTGCTTCGGACTCATTAGAGGATCCAGAGGTGGAGATGTTTTTTTCAGTGAACCCTTAAAGTAGCTTTGTTCTCTAGCGATGCACATCAAGGGTGGATCGAGGGTTCTTTCTTTGGGAAGGCGGTCTAGCCTTGCTTGCGGTGGTATCTGGTTATCAATTGATGCTATGACGGTGGTCAGAGGCAGTGGAACTGAAGGCTCACTACGCGCTGAGCTTCCTCGCGAAAAGATGCAACCTGCGCCTGAACCAATGCAAGCCTTTGAGTCATTGAGATCCTGCTACGCGTCCCGATCAATTACTTTTTATTATGTGCGTAGTGGGAGGCTATAGTAGCAACCCCTACATAGCCATTAGATTGAGCGCGTCTTTAAATCTCCACCCATTCTCACGGTCCGGAGAGGTCCTCTCGACTTCCGTTGCAGAGTGCTGAATACTACCTAGGTATGTACTCTCGATGGGTTGTGGGGAGGGTTTCATCTTTCACTTTTGAGCTTTCGGCCTCTGCAATTAACCCTGAAGTGGATTTCTTTCGTTCCAGCTTCCTCGTGATAATCTTGTTTACCTCCGCCAGTTCGAGCTGGCAGGGCTTGGAACATACAATCCCCTCGTTTAAGTGATTTCCAGAGACGTCAATCGGATGCTCTGTGCGCTATCGGTCGTATCCATCTCCATTGACGCATTGTCCAATTCGACTGCCACGGTTGTGTTCTGGCTTTTTGACATGAACATACAGGACCCAATTGGCAGACCTCTCTGAGCCGTGCGCGCAACTCTCTCACACTTTCATTCCATGCAGTGCCCATCATTGCTGTGAGTGCAAAGTCGGGCCGGATTTCTGGGCGCTCGCCGTTAGCCCTGGAGAGCATCTTCCAGAAATTTCACCCAACTGGTAGACCACTCGTCTTCTGATGACGCCTGCGGTGGTGCAAGTGCGCCCATTCCACGTGATAAGTTATCCACAGGAGATGGCTCAACCATCTCAACTCTCATACTGGATGCTCCTATCCCGGGGAAACGGATTATCTCCTCACTTGTCCTCAAGTGTGCAGGGAAAATCTCATTATCAACGCCTCCAAGCAGATCTCTGGAGCTGTTAGCTTAGCCAGCCCTGGACTCGGTCGACTTCGACATCTCTCTTCCGGGCTAGAACTTCCCAAAGGCTAGCTGTGCAATCATGAGCTGCTCTCACGTTTGGGTCGAGACTGACAATAATATACCCATGATCGACTCGAGTCCGAGTGACCATTCATTCAGCCAGTATGAGTTTCCGACACAGAACAGCACGTGTGCCTGAGAAAATCCGGCCCCTGTACGATGCTAATGATTCCTCGGCCATGACGCATGGTCTACGAGAAAGATCCTTGGCCATTGGTGACGCTGTAATAAGTGGAGATGCGCGGCAAATCTTTCAGTGGTGATCCTCCCCGACTTGACCATATGTGATGCGATATGGATGGATATGAACAAACAAAACCTGGTGAAGCTGCCTGAGTGTCTTGACTCTTGAGGCTGACCGAACTTCGGCCTCAAGACACCTATCGAACCCTGTAGAAGTTATAAAAGCCATTCACTACGATTGCCAGGTCAAGGGCGCCCACATGACGGGGATCGTAGGTAGCTTTCAGATGATGGAAAAAATCGACCAGAGTCTCCTGCAGGTGTCCACCGGGTACGAGGTGGAGGATGTCATGTTCAGGATTGAAATAGAACGTCCCAGGATGCAAGAGTGCCAGAGCCATAGCCTCCGTTTGCGTTTCCCAGTTTCGCGTCTCTGCTGAGAAAGCGCAGGGGAAATGGACTCGATAGAATCGCAAGGCTTCCGCTCTTGCCTCGCTGCTGACCAGGAGCAGCTTGCTCAACACATGATACCCATAAATGATGGCACAGTAACGCTCGCCATGGGCTGGCGTTCCAACGACATTGGCGAGTTCGGTGGTGATCGGCGTGAGGCCTATTTTGACAATGCGCTGGCGTTGCAACGCGTGTCGCCAAATCTTCAGTCGGAGCTCCGTCGGGAGGAGAGCAAAGAAGGGGAACTCTGACTCTTCCCCGTGCGTATTCGCACTTGACGTATAGATTTGGGCAGGTGAACGAGACGCCATCCTCACGGTAAGTGATTCGTGAATTGGGCCTTTTCCCTTCCGTCACGCTCGTTTGAAGCTCTTGATGACGGTGACGATAGCAATAAGATGTCACTGATGCTTCCGAAGCAAGGGGCGACTATACGGATATGGCGGCGGCTCTCAATGTATACCGCAACATCGGTGACGATATCGCCGACCAATCCTAGCACTGACATTGGTCTGCCTTCAAACCGGTGAGCGAGTATGCAGCCTGACCATTTGGTCACATACTTCAGCCTCGCATGAGTCTTGTCGACCTCGGGAAGATGGAGCCTGGAAAAGGCGCCACGTGTTGGCGCATACCTAAGTTCTTACACTCTTGTATTCCTCAAAGTCCGGAGCATTAAAGACAAGTACTGAATGCCTAACTCCTGAGGACTTTATCAGGCAGATTCGCTGCATATGGTTACATTAGTGCATATGCGGTTTGGCGTTTCCAATCGGATGTTTGACGTTTGATGTTCGGATTGCAGTTTGGCGAGGATGGCCAGAACATTGTCGACGTCAATTTAAAAGGCACGTCGTTTGATAGGCCATATCTCATATAGCAACTCAAACCCCGTTTAAGAAGAGGAATAGCTATTATATAGCTTTCGATACTATCATTTGATATAAGCATCTTCGCAATAGTTTATAAATAATCTTAACGTTCTTCATAACACGAGCGATATCGAACTGATGGTCGAATTAGCCAGCAAGCCATTGCTTCTCATATACATCAATCTGGGACGGGCGAAAACATTACTATACCCAGTTTATTTGCATCTGGAATGTCCCTCGAGCCAGTTCGTACTATTACGCGTCGGCCGCAATAAATGCTCTCGCAACCGACTGAAATATGGCGACAACACCCTGTGCCTTCCTCAGAGGACGGACCAGTCAGCCTCTCCTCAGGGACTCGAAAGCTAACGACACTTACGGGAATCCGATAGTTCAGTCTTTATGCGGAGGACGGAAGCCCAGCGTTAACCACGTTTGTATATATTTCGATCGATCCTGAATCAAATGCTACAGAATCTTGAGGTTGGGACCTCCACTATGTGAGGTGTTTACTTCTACATTTTTAGCGTGCCAGATTAGGGAATTTTAATTCCAGCGTCTTCCAAGGTTTAAAGCGCATTTTTAAAGTCTAATGTACAGTCAGGTGGAGGAAGTGATTAGCCGAACGCCACCAACGCCACCACCACAGAATCGATTGAATCTATCAAAATTGCGATAACTTTTGCAAATATCAATATTTTGAGCTAATATTCGACATTTCGATAGATTAGCACCCTGCGAATCATTCACAAGCAAAAATGAGCTTAATAGCGCGTGGCTCCACCGTGCGCCTGGATAACCGCTAGGCATCGTCGTCGCATATTCGAAATCAGGTGCTCAAAATCCTCCACAGTCAATCTATCCCATTCCTTCTATAAAGCTCGCTCCATCTGCTCAATTATATAGATTTAGGACCTCCTCATACTAATCCTTAGCTTTAGGATTCGCTAAAGGTTCTTAATTAGATTCAGATCCGGGGATTAGGCCGGCCACTACATGCGCTCTATCGTAAGGCTTTTGCGATAACTTTCGACCATCTTTACGGTGTAATATCGCCGCGGTAGTGACGTGATTCACCGCTTTATATTATAGATGCTATATTTACCTTAATATTTAACTTCTCGCATCTATATCGAGATATACTACTAAGACTCCTTTATATATTATCTCTATGCTTGTCCGTCGTCAAAAGAGAGCTTGTAGGTGTTGCACCCCTATAACTAAAATGGGTTTAATATTAAGCGATGGCGAGCATCGTTAGTGGTAGTATCATCTGCACTAGATAAGGTCTGTGTTGTCACTGTCGTCGCTGTTACCGGTGCTGTCATGGCAGTTCCAAAGATAGAGACTGCGGCACTACCGCTGAGGACGTCGGTGTTTATATTTGCTTCCCTGGGAATGCTTTTGACAGTAACGTGTACTCAGTAAGAGTCGGTGATGACGCGCCCAGCTGAATGACTCACGACAGATGAATTGGCGACCCAGCACCAGTCATCGATGATTCAGCTCAAATCTCGGGGTCGGCTCGGAACGGCTCTCGACGGCTCGGCCCAGTCATTCAAACCCACTTGCATCAATTGATCGATTCAGACTTCCAATCTCTTCACGGGTCTGTGGTCTTTATATAGTTGGATATGACGACTGATTAACATGCAGCAGGTGCTCAGTTCGATTTACTCACGGTGACCTCAAGGCCGCTCATGGGTCGTTGAAGTTGCAACCCACTTGGAAGGTCAGACGGTGATTTTCAGAGCCACGACCCTGCATTATTTCTCAGAATTATGTATTATGCAGCATGAAAACTGCGCGGGCGTGATATGAACTACAACATTGAGGGAGTCATTGAACATTGAAGAAACCGTCTTTCATTTTACTAATCCACTCAGCAATGAAGGGAACCGCAAGCGTTGAGTCGCCATCGCGTTACTTTAACCGCATATGCCCCCTCTTTCCTAGGTTATATCATCAAGGGCCAGTCTCTCTACCTACAGACGGGATATCCGCCACACCCCTGTCATTGACCTTCCTGTCCTAGCGCGCGTGTGGCGTCGCGCGACACGGGTGACTCGCGCGAGCATGGGGTGAGCCGGGTGAGCTGAGGGTGCCCAGGTGAGTGGGGTGAACAAGTCGCGCTCAGCCTCACAGACTGTTTCAGCCAGCTGGGCTCCTTCTAATCCAATAGCCCCCAAGCCTGGAGCGGACTACATTTTGAGCAACGACCGTAGTGTATACTAGTATGAAGTTGCCGAGGTATTATAGGACTGGAAGAGTTCATTTATCTATCTATGGAGGAGAGGAAAAATTCGCGTGTCCTTCATTTGATTACTTCTATAACATTCCGAGGCAACAGTACAGGTAATGTTTAATTAGTTGATTTCGATACGGTCAGAAAGTCGACCTTCTTGTAGAGTCGTCCCACAAGCATTGTCAGACGATCGCCAGGTTAGTTTACTGTATCCGCTGATTTCTTGGTCTGCAACCTTGGAATCTGCCTGAGCGGCTTCACAGCCACACACACCGGTCTGCCTCGGTGTCACCGTGGTCACGGCACAATGATAGCCTTATTGGATGTCGGCATCCTTCGCTTGCATCTCGATGGCTTGGATCGGACGGGAGCCTTGGCCGATTAGTTCCGTAACAGCCTTTAGGGGCAGTGCCGGGCTAACACAGATGTCACCAGGCTGAGCAAGCAGTATGAGTGATTGGTTATAAGAGCAGGCACCTGTACGCCGTTCCCTAATTGGCATCAAAGATAGAAGAGTACGTTTACAATTCTTCGCCAACTCTTTCATTCATCAGGATCTATAATATACCATGCACTCTTTGAATATGGAAGTCGACTCGAGCTCCACACGGCCATCGTCTTACTCGGTTGACGTGAACGCCACGATACCTATGAAAAGCGAATCATTCAGCCCGATACTTCCGGGAGTTCGAAGGTTGAACGGGATAACTAGGGACGAATGCATCGCACATCTGAAGCTTCTAGAATGTTTTCATCAATTAAGGGAACGCGTCTCCTCAGAGGATGGACTCTTCCGCATCAACTCGCACCACACGACGGAATCAAGCAAAGAGTCGACGCCGGAATCCATCCGAGAGAAAAGATGGGCCGTTTACGTCGCGAGAGCTGTTGAGAGGTTCGCCAGGTGGTGGGACGCATGTGTGCCTCGTTCCTATCGAGGACAATACTGCGGCAAGCTGTCCTGCAATTCTGTGGATCGTAAAAATCACCTCGAGTATGTACAGCAAGCTCATGCGCTGGGAATTTCTAAATTAGGCGGTCTACCACCTATAGGTATGTTTGGCTGGACCTAGAGATTTCTTGTTGCTCTCTTCCCCTTATTAATTGCGCGACATAGACGTGCTCATGGTATGGCATTCCTACCTCTTAAACCCTCGCTGCTTCTTCGAGGACTGCTATCGTCTCGGCAAGATGGATTTCTATGTCACAGGACTACCCTGGGAGTCTATCGACAAACATATTGATCTCGAAACTTTCGAGTATCAGCCTCCGGTTGAGGCGAAGAAACGCTTCGAAGCCGCAACATCTCATTCATGGCGGAATGAGGACGACTCGAAGTACATCAAAATTCTCTGCCCTCGCGAGGGCTGCCGCAGGTGTCTCGTAATCCCTTGGAACCGAGAAGTCTCAGACCTAATCTATCGGACCTCCTCAGTTAGTGGTTTCGCCGAAAGAGAATTCTCCGTGAAATGTCACAATTGCCAGTTCATAGTGACCCACGAGACTCTCAGGGTGGCCAAGTTTCGCAGCGATATGCAGGATCTGATGCGGCGCAACATTCCCTTGCCCGGCACCGTGCTCTCGATCCGAGGCCAGCCGGAAGCGCCCCGCCCCGGTCGTTACGCTGTATGCAGTTTCCCCAGCCTGCTGGTGCAACGGCAGCTGTCGGAAGAGCTTTCTATCATTACAACGCAGAAGCTCGAAAATAACAGCCCTGTAACGATGTCAGATGTCAAAGCAGTGTTCGAAAAAGCCTTGAGCTCCCGAAAGATCGTTCGTAAGGCAAAAGGCTCTCCTATAGTATTTCCGGGAGAAAGGGTAGCCGTGCGACGGATGATGAGTCGGTACTGGCTCAATTCATCGCCATTCGCCTTGGATCTGGCAGCAGCAGTTATACGCCAGGGTGAGACCGACAAAGGCGTCGTCTCCTCTCTTCACTTGCAGACTGCCTTTGGCTAACTTTCCGCAGGCGAGTTCATCAAAAAGATGCACACTATCGACTGGCTGCACTCCCCAGGGCTCACGTCCAGCATGGACAGGTTCATCAAGAAGTACCTACGATTTTTTGCCATCATGCGCAGGTACAGATCAAAAGTGGCGGTGCCCACCCTATGTATCGACCTCGTCTGGCACACCCATCAGCTAAACCCCCTTTCATACTACACCTTCTCAGACGCCACAACAAACATGTTAATCGACCACGACGATAAGATCGAAGAAGCCAAACTTAGCGAAGCATTCGCCTGGACTAGCAAGGTGTATCAACAGCGCTTCGGAGAGCTGTACTCGGAATGCACGTGCTGGTACTGCGAGGCTGTGCGCGAGTCCCACACCTCGTCGCTGGATAGCTTCTTCAGGCCGAAAAAACACCAGGCCCTAGAGGTCCTGCAGGTGCAGTCTTTTCAAAGCGACCCGGAGAAGTCGCCGCACGTGTCAACTCACAACGTGGTACGAGATCGCAACGTCACTGCGGCCGCGAAAAAGAGAGCGCTGACTGCCGCACTACTTATTCACTACAACCATGCGGCTGAGCGAGCAAAGAAGAAAGATCGCAGGGAGCCACCCAAAATGGAAGGCCTCGCATGCCCGACGTTCATTGACGAAGGGAACCCGAAGCGTGACGTGTTCGTGACGGACCCACACACGGTGGACTCGACGGCAGGCGTGGCCGGCAACTGCGCGGCTGGGTCTTGTGGTGGAATGGCGGGTTTCGGAGGCACCGCATGTTCGGGATCTGGTGCTGGGTGTGCTGGAGGATCTGGTGGAGCGAGCGGAGGGTGCGGCGGCGGAGGAGGAGGTGGAGGAGGTTGTGGTGGAGGAGGTGGTGGGTGAGGGTCTTGATAGGAAGTTGGAGGCGTTTACTCGACCTTCTCCGATTATTCTCAAGTCGTTGACAGACGAATGGGGTATGAGATTGATACAATTTACCTCAATACCAAATGATATGCTAGCAGTATGTACTACTCAACTAGTTACGTAATCATACTCCGCACATTTGAACTCCATATAGAAAAGTGAGCACACAAAACATATAGCCGTCAGTTTCGCGCTTAGCTTAGCTCCACCAACCCCCGTAGGGGGTCGGCGCCAGCTCAACGTCTAGGCCGGCTTAACATCTATTTATCTGAAAATCATCACTAGCCTCATTTCAATAGCTACTATCAACCATAATAATATCAAGCTCATATAAAGATATTAAAAATCGAATTAATAAGGCTCTTAAAGCTATACGATGCGAAGGAATGTCAAAAATTGCGTATTTTATACGTGATTTTAATATCCCTTATAAACGACTCTAACGCCGCTATTATAGTATAATATCTTAATCTACTAGGTCTAGACTACTAATAAATCGCAAGCTTTCTCCTACTAAGGAAACTACTCTATTTAAATAACTACTTATTTAGCGGCTTACATATTTATCTACTAATTTAATTCTTCATCTTAATTTTAAAGGCCTACTATAATATATTCTCTATACTAGATATCTTACTTCTTTATACGCTATTCTAAGTATTATAGATATATATTAAAGCTTCTAGATATCAAGCGTAATATATTATTTATTATTTGATCCTATAACCGCTTTAGGCTTTAAAAGCCTATGCTAGAATGTCGCTGTAGTTATACTATAGGGAAAATCTAGCAATTAGCGAAGCTAGTCACTAGATGAAAAACCTCCTCACGTGTGATTATCACGGGATATTAAAAAGTGCTAGGCTCTACGTATTATCTCTAATACGCGTAGTATCACTATTACGTCTACTCTACGCCCCTTCTACGCCCTCTATCTAGTCCTTCCCTTTAGTACGTCTCTTAAACGTGAGACCAGACTATCTTTAAAGAGCCTTCCTTGAGCGTCCTCGCTTTACTAGGATAGTGCTAGGGTAAAGGATCGTAAATATACGTTATTTCCCTTACGAGATGCTATAGAGATACGGTCCTAATCCTCCTTCTTCTTTAATATATATAACGCGGGGTACGCCGGCGCTACTTTTATTCTCCTCCTTTTCTCCCCGATATCATGGCTCGGGGAACCTCTAAAGTATTAAATCTTTAAGCGTTTACATACGCTTAACTATAGCGATTCTTAAAGGATAGTTTAGATACTACGCTTTATATTTAGGCTTACCGTATATAACGTACTTATATAGCGTATATTCCGCGACTATATAGTCCTAGGTAGCTGCGATGGATTGATCCGTCGCATCAGATTGCAGAGCGTGCGGAGATTATCTGTTTAGTTTATTTGGCTTATTTGTTTGCTTTAGGTTGATGGCCTTAGGGCGGAAGAAGACGCTTATCGCCGCTAGATCGGGCTAGCGCGATTTTACTACCGGTTACTCCTCTCCTTATATTTTATTAGTAGCACTACAGCCTCCTTTTATACCTTAGCTAAATTTAGCTAGTTTTTACGTATATAATATCGCTCTATATAGCATCCGTTATATTAAATTTAGCTCTTTTAAAACCTTTAAATAAACCTACTCGAATCCTTAAAGTCTTTAAACCTTATTAATACGCGAGCTCTAGCGTTAAAGTTAAGTAGCTAAGAATC
>QQTW01003889.1_pt1 | contig 11124 bp, 14 predicted proteins | sample 1904831 | NCBI WGS metagenome assembly QQTW01 (sample SAMN09435610, study PRJNA476489) | Subsurface metagenome, whole genome shotgun sequencing project.
TGAACGGGCAAACATCGACACAGACTGCATTTTCCCGAAACAATTCTGCACCACAACCGAGCGAACGGGACTCGGCCACGCTTTATTCCACAACCTTCGATACAACCCAGATGGCAATCCGAAAATGGACTTCGCCTTGAATCATGCCGAAAGCAAGGACGCTGCTATCTTACTAGCGACTGGCCCGAACTTCGGCTGCGGAAGCTCCCGCGAGCACGCAGTTTGGGCTCTGCAAGATTTTGGGTTCCAGTGTGTCATGGCGCCGAGCTTCGCTGACATTTTCTACAATAATGCATTCAAGAATGGCCTCATGTTGGCCAAGGTCAACACGGAAGCGATGGCTAGAGTACTCGCAGAAAGCAGGGTCTACAACGGTATCCACATCAATCTGGCTGAACAGACAGTGTCTGATCAGAACAACGTCGAGTTGGGACGATTCGATATCGAGAAACGCCGAAAGACAGAATTACTGAACGGCATGGATGAAATCGATACAACACTAACATCTTTGGGGGACATCAAAGTGTTTGAAAATTCGAGAAGAGCGGTCCGACCTTGGATTGAGGATGCTGTGCAAGGCTGGTATTCGAAGCGTTCAAGAAAGGTCACCGTAGGTCGGGAAATCCACAGTCGTGGTCTGCATGCGCCGGTAGTACTGGATTGGTAGAGTGAGGACTTGCTTGACAGAAGGAGTCATTGAAAGGACAACTGATCATGAATACCATCGTCATTCCACGCATGCCAATGCCTCTCTCGTAATGTCAGCGATCAATCACAGCGGCCCCTGATGTTTGACATGACGAGGATGGTTACACGTTGAAGAAGATCTCGTCAAAATGCGACGTGTCGAGAGTGTCATCAGGAGTTGGTTGAAAGGACCGAGGATCCTCCACCAGAGGGAGAGACAAAGCTTCGGAATCAACGTTTTGCTTTGGTTCAAATTCCGCGAGCAACGTATCGTATTGATCTGGGCTTTGAGGCTGGTCGATAATCGCTCGAGTCTCGCCAAGTCCAAGAATAGTATCTCTAGAATGGAGTCTACTTAACTTGCGGTGCGCCAAGAGGTACATCTCGCTGACCTCGTCGAGGAGATCTGTAGCGGTAGATGCGTAGGTTTCTAGTCTACCGAAATGTCCACATGCCATTCCTAAGTAAGGTAGCAGGTCTCTCTGGTCAATCTGTTGGGATAGGACGGCGCATAATATGGCAGCAGATACCAGTGGCAATATGACTTGATGCCTAATACATATTAGTTGTCAAAGGTTCACCAAGACCAGAAAAACATACCAGTCGGTCTCGGAGTCATAAACCCGAAAGGTTTGTGTCGAAACGAGAACTGCTTTAGCCGTTGCGACGCATTCGTCTCGACTGGCAGTATAGTCTGCAGTAATGTGCTGGTCGACTCGAACTCCAATGATCGCCCACCGATGAATAGCCAAGGAAGCCTCCGCATGTTTGAGCCCCAGATCAGACTGAATGCAGGTACCTTGGGGCGAGGTAGGCTGTTCCGTCAAATTGACCTCACTGTTGGGTCGGAACTTAGCAGGGATCGATAGTTTCCATGCGTTCAACATGGTGGACAAGCGCTTGATAGATGCCATGGATTCCGATGGAATCAATTTCAGAGACGCATGGCTGTATAACGTCTTCACAATGATTGAGCATAAGCGTGCGTAACGATAATTGACAAGTCGAAGATCCCAGCTATAACAGTCTTCGGAGTCGCAAGCGCTAGGAATCTGCCCTTTTGAAGGGGGTCGATATACGATAAGATCGTCGTGAATCATCTGCTCGGGCTTAGACAACTACTTCAATCAAGGATCGATGTACATACTGAATGACCGCCAGATCTCAGCGTGAATGGTTTTTCGACTGAGTAGATCTGCCAGAATAGCCGCTCAATTTGTCCCTGGTGAAATCCCGCGGTCGTTGAAGATGGCCTTTTCGGAGTCGCCTGAGAGAGTTCTTGATGCATATGCACCGCTTGCGACATCAGCAATCGGGTCAACGACACATCATGATGATTTTGTACGTAAGACACCTTTCATGGGTAAGTATGCAACCAAAGGGAGACGATGTTGTCTAGACAAGCAAAGATAAAGCGTACCATCACGACAAGAGCCTAAGATTGGGTTGTCAGTGCATTTCCATTCTTTACGTAAGAAACAAGTACTTTCCTGCAATCTCAACAACGATGGCTGCCCGTTCATAATGTCATTGCGGCACTGGAGCGCGCGCTGGAAGTATGTCCAGGATCGTGGACAGAATCTGGTAGGATCGGACGCTTTCTGCCACTTCTCCATGCCCGTCGCATGCCGGCAGCCAATCGCTAGAATTGCGTTGACTAATCCAGATGCACAGATATTGACACTACTAGCTGCGAAGACCATCTCTGATAATGTGGCTTCGATAAATCGACGGCTCACCAACGGGGAACAGCTTGAAGGATTTATCAGCAAATGAAAGCTGCGGTAGATATATGACGCTATAACAGGGGCATTACATACTCATAGCTACTTTGGAAGAACGCTATATGCGAGATCAGTAGATAGATTCGAAAAGCAAACATAGCTCGACGTCGTGATGACACTGACCGTCCACAAAAGATGCTGTACTCCCATGTATGTAAGGCGGAAGGGTTTCATGATTTAGATGCTTGCTCGGTGAGGTAGTGCACGCTGGATTCAGATGGGTCTTCCGCCAGATCGTCGATGAAAGAGATACCGTTGGTTTCTTCTCCACGGATACCCCGGTGTAACGACCGAGAAACCGCAAGGGGCTCAAGGAAGAGAAGTCCCCTGTAATAATCATTCAGTATTGCTCGACACCACCTTGTGTGATATAGATGTTCTCTCGGTGAATATACCACATAGTTTCTCGGCCCATATTGCACTCCAAATGGAATCGACTCCGCAAGGGATGTTATGATCTAATGAATCGTTGTCTTCTCCATCCATGAGTGTATCAGTTCTTGGTTGGGTCTCAAGCCAGTTGCTAAGTAGCTCCGAGGATTGTTCAATATCTTCAGGAGTGTTGAGCATAGCCCGCATCAGCTCGCTGTCGTCCTCGGTGGAGTTCGATCCTATGAAAGCCGGAGTGCTATCAGGTCAACATGACGCTCAGTATCCCATACACTGTAGGGCATCTGATTATGCTGACAGTCGAGGTGTCGGATGCCGGACCAATGAAAGAGCCTGAACGTACTTAGCAGCATCCAGATCCGCGAACCATTCAAGTCTGAGATCATTATGCGTATCACACGACGAACTGGCTGCGATACCATGCCAGGCCGTGGACGGCTGCGCAAAATCCCGGGACTGGTGCGAGCGCGAAACGATGCGTCCAGAAGCTGTTAAAGTAGAATGATCCCGAGGCTTTTTACTCGGGTTGGGACCTGCAGTATCATAGGAGCACATGAGGTTCAACTTCTGCAAGGGTCTCAGTCTCTGTACTGGACGAATTCGAGCCTACAGATGGACTTACAAGACAATGGTAACAAGTGGATGAGCCATCGCCTAGGAGGAATTTGAGTCAGCACGAGAATGTCAGGCGGTCGCTCATTGTAAAACCCACAGCGGACTTTTCTCACTCTGCAATTGGAGCATGCTCCTTTGCGGCGTGTAATCTTGCGATTTGTATCCCCATCCATGGTCGTGAGTAGGCGCGGACTCGTCTCTGCTAACGGTAGGCGTAAGACGTTGCTCATATTCTGTTGCTAGGGACTCCTAGCAATTGCTGCGCCAGGGGAGATTGCCCAAAGGATGGAGGGGATCCTCATAGCTCGGCCGGGGCAGACAGGATGGTGCATTTGATAGACCCGGTATATGATACAGATGAGCAGCATGTTTAAGCTAAATGTGAAGTATTGCCTGTACTTGCATTTAATAGGGCGCCTTACATAAAGTCGGTGTGCTGGGTTACATGCGTTGGTGTGCCTTACGTTACCACCAATATTTCCGCGGGAGGTGAGATGCATCTATTTGCTGACGTGATCCACCGGTACACTCCATTCATGCTCCTCGATCCCATACTGCCTGCATTCAATCCAATCCTTCATCCATACTGCTATCTTACCTGCATTCTGATGTGGAGACAGTCCGCATTCAATAAGCTGATCCCCCCATCTGATCGCTCTGATCGGACTGACAACAGCAGCAGTCCCGGTGCCAAACACTTCCATTAAACTGCCAGTCTTGGAAGCCTCAGACAGCTCCGCCATGCATATTCTACGCTCGCGAACCCGCCAACCACGTGGTACCAGTCTTTCCCGCGCAAGACTGAGCACGCAATCCCGAGTGACACCGGGTAGGATGGTACCGTCTAGAGGCGGCGTTACTAGCTCAGGACAGTCCTGGCCACGAATTTTGAGTGCGATGAACAGATTCATCGTCCCGGCTTCCGTAATGGCGTCATCATCTCCAAAGAGCCAAAGGCACTGGTGAAACCCCCGAGCTTTTGCCGCCTTTTCTGGAGCAATGGATGGGGCATAATTACCGCCAATCTTCTGATTCCCAGCACCTCCAGGCCAAGCTCGCGTGGCATAGCGGCTACTAGTTGCCTCGAGTAAGATTGGTTTGAATCCAGTAGTGTAGTAAGCACCGACAGGAGATGCAATCACATAGAGGAGAGCAGAAGTCGGTGCTGTGACCCCGAGGCCGCGGCTGGTACCGACCATGACGGGACGAAGATACAAGGAGTAGCCAGGTTGCCTGCATCAAGGTCAAAAGTGAAGAAACAAGAGGTCTGGCAAGGTTGTACGCTAAAACAAAACGCTCTTCGACCTTGACAAACTCGGCAATTAGCTTCAGGAGCTCGGCAGCGTCTAGTGAAGGAAGAGCGATTCTGACGGCGGATTTGTTGAAGCGGTCAAGGTTCATTTCGGGTCTGAAGAGTCTAAGGTGACCACTTGCGTCTCTGTAGACTTTCATGCCCTCGAAGCATTCGAAGCCGTAATGGAAGACGCTGGCGGTGGGATCGAGGCGAATGTCTTGATAGGGAAGGATCCGCGGCTGATGCCACCCATGTGCTTCACTCCATTCGATCTGAAGCATATGATCTGCATCGAAGTCAGCAGCCGGTTTGTGCCAGGGGCAGTGATGGGTGAAGGAAGGATTGGGCTGGCAGGATCGGGCTTACCGGTCACGTATTTCCCGAAGGCCAAGTCATGGGCCGGAGGGATAGTCGAGGGGTGGTCAGTCCTTGCAACGTGCAGGCAAGAAGCATCCAGTCTAGCCGGAGATGAAGGTTGCGGGCTGACAACGGCCAAGGGCGGTGATGACAACAGTATCCCAGGAGCCATGGTGCTGCGAATGGCTTCCAAAGAATGGCGCCCATGTTCATCATATCAGTCACGCCAGCCGGGGTGCATCTCTGGGCTGACTAGAGGCTCGGGTCGGACCACCATGCACACAACGGAACACGGAAGGCGGACCGAGGTAACGCAGCCCAATTCTACTTTAAGCTGATGGTCTTATGAAAGCTGACATTAGGAATCATGTCAACAGCAGCCACGAGAATTGAATGGCCGTCAACCACCATCAGCTGAAGGAGTCAGAGTTCAGTTTGCTGAGCTGGCGCGGGCCAATACGGGATACGGAGCGAAGAATTCAGGATGATTGATGCATGGGGTAACAGTGGACCCCGCAGAGCAAGTAATATAATAGTCTGGCGTTGCGGGAGAGGTCGGAGGGTCAGGAACGAGCGTCAATCCCACCGTGCTGACACATCCCTGAGCTGAAGCTTAGGTACCTTAGGTAAGGTAGTGCCAAGAGTCTACTAGTGGTAGCTGGAGCGGAGGTCCTTTCCGAAGAGGATTGGTGCCAGATCCTTTTTCCTTCACCACCTACACACCACCACACTACCTTACTTCATAATACCTTACGAAGTAACGACCATGTTGATCCACAATAGGGGAGGGACAAGAACACCCAACATGGGACCGACGGGGAAGATGGTGTGGAGCAATAAAGCTCCGTAGGAATCCGGTTGGCTCTTGGCGCCACTCAGCCCCTACCGAGCACTCTGTAAGGTACCTGACTCTACCTCGGTACCTTGCATGCTCTTTTCGCCTCACACCTCTGTTTCAAGAATGTCCGAGGGCCCCCGATAAAGTCAGAATCTACTACTATTACATTCCCCCCTTTTCCCTGGACTTTTTCATTGAAGACATCTTTGTGGTACGTTCAACAAGTCCGTCGTCTTTCACCATGACCGACGCTACCGTGCTTCACGACATCTCCCCAACAAACGCCGCCGCCCTCGCTTCAAAGGAAGGATTCGCCCTTGACCCTCGCTCCCTCGAGGACAACATTAACCTAGTGCCTTCAAACCACGACGATTCGTCCCTCCCTCCAATCGATGGCGGAAAAGAAGCATGGCTTTTCCTGGCAGCCTGCTTTGTGGTCGAGGCTCTTGTTTGGGGTGAGGCCCTAGACGGTCATTTCCTGCCATCAGACAGTACTCATACAACCAAGGCTTTCCCTTCTCCTACGGTGTCTTCCAGGAGTACTATTCCAGCCATGATCCGTTCAAAGGGTCCGGTAATATTGCTGTTATAGGCACTTGCGCAATGGCAAGTTGCAGCATCCTTCTGCCCGAATATATCGATGACTAGAAATTAGGGTATCATGTATTTGGACTTGCCAATCGTCTTCGGCCTCCTCCGGCGCTGGCCGCAATACCAGCGATTATCAACTACGGGCGGACTGATCATCATGTGCCTTGCTCTTGGCTTGAGCTCCTTCTCCACCAACACTACCCACTTGATCATCACACAAGGGGTCATCTATGCTATCGGAGGAAGTTTCGCCTACTCCCCTTGCATCTTGTTCATCGACGAATGGTTCGACAAACGAAAGGGCCTCGCATACGGCATAATGTGGGCTGGCACCGGTCTCGCTGGAGTCATTCTGCCACTCGTCATGGAGTGGCTACTCAGCACCTATGGCTTCCGCACCACGCTGCGAGCATGGTCCGTCGCCTTGTTCATCCTTACCGGTCCACTCCTCTACTTCGTTAAGCCCCGGATCCCTAACACGCCGGCCCACTCGCCGCACGCCCGGGATTTTGCCTTCATCTTGACCTCGACGTTCGCCATTTTGCAAGCATGCAACGTCATCGAAGCGCTCGGCTTTTTTCTTCCAACCATATACCTTCCATCCTTTGCACGAGCCCTTGGAGCATCCAGCACTCTTGGTGCTCTGACCGTCATTCTCTTCAACGTTGCTTCTGTCTTCGGATGTGTCCTGATGGGTGCCGTCGTCGACAAATGGCATGTCACAAACTGCATCTTGATATCCACCGTCGGATCCACCATCGGCGTCTTCATTGTATGGGGTTTTTCCATCAGCCTGCCGCCCTTGTACATCTTCTCCCTCATCTACGGGCTTTTTGCCGGAAGCTTCACAAGCACTTGGCCAGGCATTATGCGGGACGTCAAGAAGAGGAGGAATAACGCCGATCCGAGTATGATTTTCGCTTGTTTGGCCGCCGGTCGCGGTGTTGGGAATGTTGCGTCGGGACCCTTGAGTGAGGCGCTCATTCAAGGCTTTCCTTGGCGTGGGAGCGCTGGCTTTGCTTATGGAAGTGGCTACGGTGCACTGATCGTCTTTACAGGCGTTACGGCCTTCTTTGGTGGCTCGAGTATACTTGGGAGGCGGGTTGGATGGCTGTAACACCCTCCGAGCTGTTTCCCGGGTCCATCTCGGGCTGTCTCGATAGGGCAATTGAAGGTGCTGGATGTTCCCGGTATTGCATGTCTTCGGCCCTTGTAAAACACTATTGAAGGAGGAGGGAAGTAAGAGTGCTGGTTTTTGCTTCGGCCATGCCGGATATGGCTCTGCATGGAATGAACAAACGGAGCCGGACCCAAAAGCAGCTTGTTGTGTTCGCCAGCATTTAGCTGCCCGGCCGGCCCCCTGTATTTTATCATAGATTGCATGGTAGAATCAGACTCACGTCTGCCCACACTCTTTATTCGGAATTACCTCGCGTTCGCGGGTAGCAATTGGACAATGTGTTCCAATCTCTGGTAGATTGGGTTTCCGAACGAGAACAAGTTTGGTGGAAAAGTCGGTTTCTCACCCAGAGCAGAAACCCATCAAAAAGGGCCCAAACCTATTTATGCCAATCCCATCGGTCATCAAAATCATCACTATAATCTCCACACTGAAAAGCATCTTTCCCTGCCCCCGACATCCCACAGCAACAACCGCCAACACCATTGCCCAACGTAATCCTCACCGCTCAAGCTTAACCATAACAACGGTCCAAACCCCTTTCTCAGGGACAAAAAGATCAATCATCTTAAAGCCTGAAACTGTAATTTCAACTCGCCAAGGTAATACGATAGTACTACGTAGAGACATTGCTAGATGGTATTACTTAAACACCGATACAAAATTCTCCTTCTTCCATCACCTACCAATATCCATCTAACGGCCGAATCAGCCATTACCCGCAACACGACTCCAAGTTCCAGAAGAGAATAGCAGTCGAGGCACAACCCGTCTCCTGCCATGGCGCGACGACTTCCCAGATCTACGCATCTCGTTTCATCATCGCTGCTTTCAGGGGCTCGCCGCTGGGCATCCTCGCTATGGCAACCTTCATCGTCTTCTATCGTGGACTCTTCCTACCTCTCAGCCTCTCCGGTATATCTAGAGCTGAGGGTCCACTGCGGACAGAGTCTTGGATCTGGCTTATTGTTGGATGTTCACTTGCGGCATTTATTGGTGTGGCAATAGCGTTGTAATTGGCGGTGCTATGTTCAGTAGCCTTTTTGTGATTCATGATGATGGAATCATTGACGGAGAGGAGGAACCTTGGGGATGGAAAACATCCAAGTGAATGGAAGTCAGCGAGCGAGGTTTGGAAACAACACGGGGCGCAATGTTTGGCACAGGTAATTGGCGGCGTTAGCGATAATCGGTTTCAGGATTCGGATGATTAATGTCTTACTATTGTAAATGTGGAGTGGAGCGGAACCCTCTTAGATGACCCTGCCGCACACCGCTGTACCGCATGCACCGCCGAGAATCTACTACTACCTACCACTACCCCTAGTGCTTGGTGATGCGATGAGGAGTGGTCCTCAAATCCGGACCCAGTATGCACGCCAATCATGTCAAGCAATTGACACTTGACAGTCAAAAATCTCCCCGCTTCGCGTCAGGCATTGGATCACGATCATTGGACTACTGCCGATAACTTGCATGAAAGTAACGCGGGGTGTGGGGTGCTAAAGCTCAGTGCCAGATGGCAGGCATGAGCCAAGGACGCCTCATCGAAGACGTGTCAAGTCCACGTTCCTCTAAGAAATGGCGTGGATCAGCGTGTCGTTCGAAGGCTACCTCGTGCGAACCGGGTGTCAGGTTTGTTCTTTCATGTCTTTGCTTTACAGTTTGATGATCTATCGAGCGTCACGAACATGAGCAGTAAGACTACGGAGAATCTGGGAAGCCCAGAAGTCTTCGCGACCGGTATTGTGTTTGCAATAGTGGCTGGTATCGCAGTGCTATGCAAAGCATACACCAAAAGCATCGTCAAGACGACTCTTGGAGGGGATGATTACTGGATATTTTCCGCGTTGCTTTTCTTCTGGGCGGAAGATATACTGCAGCTTTACTGTAAGGAAGGCTTCTGCCTTATCTCGTCGTTTTGTTGGCTGACCTTCTAGTGATCATGATGGCGCGAGCTGGTTTTCCCGATATGACCACTTACCTCAAGGTATGTAAGCACTTCAAGAATGAGAACGATCTGAGTACGAGCTTATTATTCCAGGTTGGCTACACCAGCGTTCAATGCTACATACCCGCCGCAGTTTCGGTTAAATTATCGCTCCTCTGTCTCTATCGTAGGATCTTCCCTACTCAAAGTTCCCGCCTGGCCTCCGAAGTCGTCATGATCCCTGTCAGCTACTGGGGTATAAGCTACGTCTTCGTCAATCTCTTCATGTGCCATCCAACGGAAAAATTGTGGGATCCTACAATTCCTGGCTTCTGCTTCCAAGATGGAAAGGTTAAGTTGCTCGTGGGATTATCGGTTGAGATTGGGCTGGACTGCACGATCCTGGTGCTACCCATCAAGATGGTATATGGATTGCAGATGAATAGAGCCAAGAAAGTGTCTGTGGCTATGATTTTTCTTTTAGGAGCCTTGTATGTCCTACGTCTCCCACGTCTGTCTACTGGTGCTAACCCTCGGCCTACCAGAGCTATCATAACCAATATTGTGCGCTGTATATTGCCCTACGATCCAGAGACAGGCGGCCGTACGTACCTAAGATCTTCCAAGCCCCAGACTCGCGGTCCTTTCTAACGATTGAGTAGACTTCGCCTGGCAAGATATGCTTTGCGTCAATATTCACATGGGCACCTCGATCCTTTGTGCCTGCCTTCCGACATTCTGGCCCCTGCTCGTGAAAGTCGGCACTCTCACATCCTCTCTTCGCCAGAGATATGGATCCAGCAACTCCAAGTCGAAGGACAGCAAACCGACATCCTCATACGAGTCGGCTAACTCCCACAGCGTACCCAAGAAGCCAGAGTACATCAAGATGAGCGATCAAGATAGACTGGTGCGGTCTTCGGCATCTGAGAATACTTTGGCATCTGAGAATACTTTGGCAGGTGATGATAAGGGAATCATGGTCGAGAGAAGGATCGAGGTAGTTTAGTGTACCCAATGCACCTCGGGATGGCGTTCAAGTACTGTCATACCGAAAGATGGGTAAGAAGGTTTGATCATGTATCGATACAATCCCTGGCAGGCTTGGAAATTCGGTAGTACATGCCAGCCTCTTTACCCTTCCTAGGCTTTCCATGGGAGCTATCTGTGCTGAGACCTTGGCTACGTTCATATGATAACCCCTGGACTTGTTAACCACCGCAAACCTGTCACGAAACCTGTGCCCATTCCTCCAAAGCATCATGCAACCTCCCCCACACTCCCTCATGCCATCTTTTCAGCTCCTCCCATTCCGGCAAACAATTTTTCATCATTTGTAACCACCCGCCGATGATTAAATCCGCATACATTGGCGTGTTACCCTCCAGGAAAGGGCCCTCGTCGCGACGTACGAACCACTGTCGCCCTAACGAAGAAGCTTACCACCCTCATCGTAAT
>QQTW01003890.1_pt1 | contig 11123 bp, 13 predicted proteins | sample 1904831 | NCBI WGS metagenome assembly QQTW01 (sample SAMN09435610, study PRJNA476489) | Subsurface metagenome, whole genome shotgun sequencing project.
ATCTTGTCTTCACGTACTGGTGTGCTGGAACGAGCCGAGTGAGTTACCTTGAATTCCCAAAACACTCTTCAATATCTCTCAAACCAAAATATACTCCTATCGCGCCCCAGCATTCAACAACCAGCCGAGATGACATCGTGCTCAACCTTGAATCCAGCCTCACCAGAACGAAACACGCTAACACAGCCCCTCACCTCCTCTGCTTCGCAAAAAGACCAATCTGAGATGCAAACAAGAAGTCGAACGGACCTTGAAGCGCAAACCCAAGTATCTCCCCCGCGAGGTTCTAAATCCACTTCACCTACGAGCATGTAGCCATCTTGAGATGGCCCAAGGGCTCGAGCGGGACGAGCAGCCGCATGAAGGGCGGAAGATGTTCACCCAGCAGGTGATTGAATACCGATGCGCCAAGGAGACGATCGACGTCATGAAAGAGCTTGACTTCATCCATGACCTTGATCTTGACCTTGACCTTGACCGCGATGGTAACTCTTATAACAACGTTGTCGGCGGTCCTGGTGCTCCTGTTGGTGATGATGGTGGTGATGGTAGTGGCGGTGGTGGTGATAGCGGGCCAAGAACTCGTAGCAGAGCTTCACCATCACCACATAAACCGTTCTCAGAGGATGGAGTTATGGATTTTTGGATGCAGTTCCAGAACTCCATCTTCAGTTTTCTTAGAGGTGAAGGAGGTGGTCGTCGTCGTGGCCGTGGTTCTGATGGACACAATACTGGCAGAGAACAAGCTCGTCCACGAAGGAGCCCTCAGTTTTATGGAGGTGGCGGAGAGAACGGAAGAAGGGGAACTAGAGCATCAGGATGGGGATGGGGGTTGAGAGGATCCGGTCTACGTCCGCCGTAAATAGCAGGAAGTTTTACTTTTCAGAACTTTGGGCTTGTGGCATGTAGATACATCTCTTTGCATAGCGATATACTTCATTCCCTGACCGTGCAGTTTCTTTCGTCAAGGTATTGACGAAGGTAGTGTTGCTATAACTTAGGCACAAACAGTTTCAACGTGCTTTGTTGAATCCCCACTCGCAGTCTCCATGGCTTGATACATCCTCTAGACATCTCTCTGCTACCCCGCTCCAAGATATAGGACTATCTCCTCCCTCGTTTTGCCCACCTGCAACGCTCCCCTCCCCGTGACCATACCCCGAGATGTCAAGCTCAGCTGAGCTACTCGACTTTACTTTCAAAGTTCTCGCCGGCGACAAGATCAGGGATGTCGTCATCGTCGTCGTCGTCCTTCTTGCCCTCCTCGCCTCCTGCTCCGCCGGCAGCACCACCGCCCTCCTTCTTCTGTATCGACTGGTAACTTTCGGCCAGCTTCCGCAGCGATGCCAGTGAGTCTGGCCCCAGCTGGTTCAAGATGCCCGGCACCAGCTCCGTCAACTCCTTGTCTTCGCCGTTGCCGTAGATGGCGAAGGTGTTGGATGGCACTGAGGCGTGCACTGCTCGAGACTTTAGTTTGGTGGGTTGGGGTGAATAAGGAGGGTGGAGTTTTCGATGCATGGGGGTGGTGCATCTAGAGGTAAAGGTTCTAGGGATATAGGAACAAGTGATGCAGTAAGCACGAGGATAAAAGGGCGAGATATGGCATACCCTTGGGATGAGCAAAATGAATGACGTTGCCATCGTCCTTGAACATGTTGACCTCCTCGATCGCTTGGATCGGCTGAACGTTGAGCTTCTTGAGCGAGGCCTGTAACTTCTTGTCGTCCGCACCGGCGCTCTTGTGTACCTTCTTCACCTTCCTTCGCGGCGTGCCCTTTCCACCAATCCGCACCGATTGTTGCATCTTTGCCAATTTGGCGTGATCCATGATTGCTACTTTATCTGGACAAAAATTGAGGAGCGTAGTGATTAGCTTCCTGGTGATGATAACTGCGTCAGTAATCATGCAAAAGGGGGTAAATAGAAGTTTCAATGCTGAGTGGAGAACCTGGAGGAACGTTCTGAATATAGCTCCATGTGCCTGGATGAGTAGCGTGTAGTATATCGAAATCCGCGATTACAAGCTCCACTGGAATCTGAAAGACTTACCGATTGAAAATGGTGCACAATCAGACACGAATAGTATCAATTGGCTCAATTCAAGCTAAACTCGTCTCACAAGGCTGCCGAGAGCAACTTAACGGGACGGTAATGACCTTGTCGTTGTTGTTATCGTCTTTGCTGCTATGTAATGTGCGTGGCAGTGACGGTGGGCGTCGTGAACTTGGCGGTTGACCTTTGATGGTAAGGGACGTTAAGGGCGAAAGCCGAATCTCATACGCCGTTTTCTGGGCGCTGGATCCCTGGGACCAGTGAACGAAGGCCTAGATGGTTGCCCGGGTGACACTGAAGTCTAGGTCACAATTTCAAGGATGGGGATTTTCGAAGCTGAATACAGTCACCTGCAAAACATATGAAACTATTTGCTCACAGCATGCCACCAATAAGAGAATCATTCATTGAGTGTCTAGGTACTGACACACCAGTCCTCAAAGTAACGTCACCTGAGCTGAGGCGAGCTGTAAGCAAATTCCTACCTGAGATTAGGGAGCAATTACCAATAAGATAGGCACTTAGTTCACCATGTCTAGGTGAAGCCCCCATTCCATCTCCTTGGCTTAAAGGCCATACTGGCGCTTCTACTCAGTACTTTTGCTTAGCCCTCAATCTGCGAATTACTAGAATCCGGAATTCTGAAGATCAATTCGTGAAGAAGCAGGTCAAAGGGAATAAGACGGAGATATGAGCATGAACGCCTTCGAACTCTACAGCCACAGATCCCTACTGCCCTCATACTGTACGAGCATCCACCGTCGTCAAGCCACATCGGACGATTGTCGGAGGTCACTTTCCCCATTAGGCACGTCCCCGTAAGGCGTCTGAAGGTGACAAAGCAGCGTATGTGCTCGCCAACCCCAGCACCGACCCGATGAAGCATAGCACCGGCGCACAGACGGTGCAGACACCCGCCGTAGTAGTTGACGTCCGCTCCGTCGGGACATTTCAAACTCCGTCGGCATTACTATCTCACGTCCAGCTCGCCTGTCACGCCTCGAAGCCATGATACGAGTACACGCAAGTCGCGACGTCCGTATGAGAAAGAGAGGGACGTCGTGGCTTCTCTTGGAAGATATAAACCCGTTGCTCGTCGCATGAACATGAGCTTGTATGTCGAGGGTGATTATCAGAACATCGAGAACCAGAACGGTATCATATATCAGCCCGCAAGCTTTTTGTCAGCAGCGAACCGCGACTTGCTCCCACCGATCTCAGACGGGTAGATCTACAGTACCTTGCCGGCTCGCTCAGATTAACCCTCGAAGGAACATCTTCCCCGCTTCGAGGCTTCAACATCCACCAACAGCTACCGTCAAGATGTTTTCGACGTCGACTTGCTGGAATCCCGACAAGGATATGCCGGATCTCTCCGGCAAGGTCATTCTGGTGACAGGAGGTATGTGTGGAAGATCCATCTCCACTTAGTACTAGCTCCCATGGAAGATATCAATGCATAGACCTGCTCCCTTGATATCCAAGCTTACAGCGTATCTTGTCAGGCAATACCGGCTTGGGTAAAGAAGCCTGTCTTCAATTCGCCAAGCATAAAGCCGGCCACATCTGGCTCGGGGCACGAACGACATCAAAGGCCGAGGCCACGATCGAAGCGATCAAGAAGGTCGTTCCGGATGCCAAGATCACGCATCTATCGATGGACCTGACCTCGTTGAGCTCAGTCGCCGAGGCGGCCAAGACCTTCCAGTCGCAATCCGATCGACTCGACATCCTGATGAACAACGCCGGCATCATGGCGGTCCCGGTCGGGACGACCAAGGAAGGCTACGAGATCCAGCTGGGCACGAACCACATCGGGCACGCGCTGCTGACGAAGCTGCTGCTACCGACGCTGCTCAAGACGGCCGAACAGCCGGGCTCGGACGTGCGGATCATCAACCTCAGCTCGATGGGCCACCAGATGGCGCCGAACGGGGGCATCAGCTTCGACGACCACCACCTGCCGACGTCCTCGACCTGGGTTCGGTACGGCCAGTCGAAGCTGGCCAACATCCTGTTCGCGTCCGAGCTCGCGCGACGCTATCCGAGCATCACGTCCGCCGCCGTGCATCCCGGTGTCGTCGGCACGGACCTCGCGAACACGTGGAGTCAGGGAAACACGATCATCAAGTATCTGTACGGCATCGTCAGCCCCGTCATCAACAAGGACGTCCCGACCGGAACCAAGAACCAGCTGTGGGCCTCGACCACGCCCAAGGACACCATCCAGTCCGGCGCCTACTACGTCCCCGTCGGCAAGAAGAATCCAGGCAGCAAATACGCCCGAGACGAGAAACTCGCCGGAGAACTCTGGGATTGGACCGAGAAGGAACTGGCCAAACATGGTTATTGATCCTTTGATCCAATGACGGGGATATGGCTTGGGGAAAGTGTATGACAGCGTATTCAGAACGGAGTTTTGGGAAAGGCGGGTACGGGGGGAAATACCAATCAATCCAAACCTTTTTGTTGGCCTGTCTCTTTATTTTTCCTGTCTCTATTTCTATTTGTTTTCTTCCCATCTCTAATATTGCATCTTTTAATTCTATCCATGTCTATTCCTATTCCTATCCCTATGCCCTATTCCTATTCCTATTCCTATTCCTATTCCTATTCCTGTGCTCATTTCTATGCCTCTTTCTCTTTCTCTTTCTCTTTCTCTTTCTATGCCATCCTTCAACTTTGAGAAATATCCATGCATATCAATCAAAAACAGCCGTTTACATACCATCATTCAATGGACAGCAAATAAAATCAAGCCCTTGGTTCTGTTAAAAAGAAAATCGGCCATACTAAGTGCCTCGTACTCCTACTGTATGAAAGCCGCTACTCGGACCAGTAGGACTAATAAAGAAAGGAAGCATCCTGGGCAAAGAGATTGATATTACTGTTGGTATCACTCCACGATCCCTTGCCTTGCTTCCTGGGCTCTGGCTCTGGCTCTGGCTTTGCCTTTGATTAAAAGAAAAGTCGCCAAAGCAACTTAAAACGGTTCATTCGAACCATCGAACCATCGAACGCCAGCGCGAGTGCAAAGGCAGCCGAACATACTGCCCCCGTAGAAGAAACACAATGCCCGGTAGAAGAAGTAAGAAGTAAGTAAGTTCAATAACCAAACGCCTCACAATGCAGCCATATGCCCTGTGCACCGGTACCTTTATGGACGGCGCGTTCGTCGCTGAGTGCCACGGCGGCGTTACGCACCGTCGTCGCCAGTCCAGCTGGACCGCATACGACCACGGCCGTTTCGCCCAGGGCTTGCTCGATCGTTGGCCGTAGCAGATGACGTGGCGATGGACGGCCTGTTTGGAGGGTCATTCCTGGGATGGATGAGGATTGGAGGGATGATGTTGTGGTGGTGATTGCGGTGGGGAGTTTCTTTTCGGTGGATGAAATTGATGAAGATGAGGAGGAGGAGGATATAAGGTGGCTGGGGTCAAGGGATGGATCGGAGGTGGGGAGATTGCAGGTGCAAGGAGAGATGTCGTTCCTTTCTTGCTCTTCCTCTTCGGTGATGGTCATTCTGCAGCAACAGCTACCGTCTGGACCACAGGAGCCCTTTACGATCTTCTCCTTCGTGATGGCTTTGCTGCCGATGTCTTCCGACTTGTCCTCCGCTGTTTTCATGATGCCTTCTTCCACATGGATCGGACTGGCTTGCTTCTCGTCGAGATCAGATGGAGCTTGGGAAGATGATATCTGACGAGGAGGACACCGTTGTGACGATGGGCCCGATTGACCCGTCTCCGAGGTGAACGCTTCATCGCAGGTCACGTAGATGCTCATCTCGAGCTCAACGGCCCGGCCTTGGCCCTGTAGAGTACCGACGTCCTGCAGCACCTGACTCAGCTGGCTGCTGAACCATGATAACTGCTCGGACGATCGAACGACCCAGATAAACCGCACGTGACGTGTCACGACACCAGGACCTGCTCCGAGGAAGCGTGACAATAGCGATACTTGTTCCGGAGATTTGCCTGGTGCCAGCCAGCGCGAGACGAGATCTCGCATGAGCGGTACGGTGAAGGTGGCACCAATTCCACCTGCAAAGAAGACGACGCTGTCGAACTGGCGCAAAGGCCGAATGCGGCCATACGGCCCATCAACGATAACTGTTGTGCCGGTGGTACGGCCAGGGTCCACTTCAACCACGGGAAGCACCTGCCCTTTCTCGGCATGGTGGAAGAATCTTTTCGTTCCACCTCCCTTCGTCCGGACCAAGAACTCCATTCGGCCATCCTGTGGGATCGACGACACCGTAAAAGGGTGACTTTGTAACGGAAGTAAGGAATGACACGACAGAAAGACATGTTGGCCAGGCTGCCAATGCATGGGTGGTGCACGCACGCTCAGACGAGTGATGCCGGCCGTAAGCGGGGTGAATTCAGCTTTGCACGTCCAGAATCCAGAGCTTTTACTTGGCGACTGTCGGCGCCGTGGATGAAAGATGGAGAGGTTGTTGTAGACCATCAAAGCAGCCCGCACGAGTCGATCTAAGCCATAGAAGCCCAAGGCGATCCAGATCCAGACGTGATGCTGGCTCGGGGTATGCACGTAGACCATCGCCAGGAAGGCGGCAAAGGACACCAGATGCTGCAGCACGAACACCTCGTAGGCCCAGCCTCGAACGGGCGTCATCGAGCTGAAGATGATCCAGGCCAGGACGGCCCAAGCTATCAGGCCTTTGCGGGAGATGGGATCCTCGTTGATCTTGATTCCGATGTAATTCCACCGGGCCCAGCTCCTGAAGAAGTAGCCCATGTGCAACGTGGCCGTGAGGAAGAGACACCGAGCGACCCATCGATGGAGCCAGTTGAGCCGCTCATGGCTCGATCCCACCAGGAATCCAATGACGTTGTTCTTGCCCGCCAGCAGGAACAGCAACGGCAGCTGGCACACCGTCATGTAGCCCGTTCGATAGCCGACATTCTCCCACTCCCACTTGTCTTCTATATCAAATCGACAGAAGGAAAATATCAGCAGGACGACGACATTGGCGGCGATGAAGAGCGCTGGTCCTACGGCGAAGGAGCCACCGACAAAGGACCCTATCCTCAGCGCAGGGGTGGTGGCATATCCAATCTCTCTCGTGACGGCGGTTGCGGTCGCATACCACCGGAGCAGGATGTTCTTGGGTTTGGCAGGTGTTGCACGTCCTTTGCTCGCTTCGAAGAGTCTATCTCGGTCTCAGCATCCCGGCGATGGAACAGTATTCCCAGTCAATGATGGCATACCTCTGTCGATACAAGATGAAGTTCGTGAAATTCACCAACGTCGCGAGTCCAATCGCAAGCCCGACCAAGGCCCAATACATGCGCGGAAAGTATGACAGGGCCGGCACTCCATCACCACCGCCGCCGCCGCCGCCGCCGTGGCCGCTGTGGTCATGTTCAGCCATGACTGAGCACCACCACGCGAGTTTCAGGCGCTGAACTGAGGCCCCTTGAGGAGTGAATGCCTCTGATCAGGCACTGATACTTCTATGCCATGATCATAGAAGTTCAAGGAACTTGAAGACTGGAAAGATCATCTGATCTGAAGAAATTCAAGATCAAGAAGAGATTGACACATCATCACTCTGCAGCAAGCAGTCCTCCTACTACCAGTGAACAGTAGTCCTGGTAAGGGCGATGAATACACTTCCTCCGCAACCGGTCATTCGTACCATCCTTGGCCCTGGCTCCGGTTGATCCAAACGCTCCGTGGATCTCCCCACCACCATCCAAAATCTACAGACAAGGGCGAGGTCGAATAAGCAACCCTAAGAGCCTTAAATCAACCCCCCCGTCTCAAGCTTAGTCAGACTCTGGCCCACCAAGGCTCCCTCCTATACCGGATCGAGTGGAAACCCTCTCATATTCTCTCTTTTATCATTCTCACCTTGTTGATCCTTCCCGCAGAAAACTCAACTGCATTTCTCGTCTCGTGTGGAGGAAAGGAAGTATCCCATAGGGGGATCCGGGAAAAGATGTGGAGGATTGTTGGAGGAGGATAGTAGTACCAGTATGGAAGATCTGGCCTGGGCGGTTCTTTCGTTGTTGGATGCTCCGTCCTTGGCGCATCCTACAATTCCTGATAGACGTGGTTTCTGTACGCCTATTGTTATAAGAATTCGAGCGCTGGTTTCGATGTTGGGTTGGATGCTACTCCTACTACTGTAGGACTAGCATTATATTACCGCTTTGACCGCTGTTACCGGAGCGTCATTCTTGTACGCGGAAAGACGCCGACACCTTCCGGGTACTTGCTCGTGTGTGTTTTCTACCTTGGCATCTTGAACTCTGGACGCTCCTCTTTGGATACCCGCTTAGTCGTCCTCCTCTTCAACTCTGCTCGTCCTCTGCATCGTCGCGATTCACTGGTCCTACGTGATCTCGACGCCGGGTATCGTGGGCGCCTCACCGGGCGTCATGGCCTCTCTATAAATTTGGATCCTCTCACGCCAGAGACTCTTCCTTCTACATCAAGCTCGTCATCTCCTCTGACGAGCACCACCACATCAATCCATCATCTCTTTGCAGCCGCGGCAGAGACATGGCTCCACAACACGACCATTCTACAGAATCGTCTTCGTCCGGCCCCGCCATGGCCATGACCTTCTTCACCTCGTCTCACACGCCCTTGTACGCGGCATCGTAGACGCCCTCATCGACGGCCGCCTACGCCGGCACGTGCCTGTTCCTGATCTTCTTGGGACTCCTGGTCAGATCTCTGCTGGCCTTCAAACACGGCCTCGAGCGTTGCTGGCTCGATCAACATCTCAACCGGCGCTACATCACCGTGGCCGGCCGCCAGCGCGAGGGCGAGCGGGTCAAGGCCGACCCCGAGGCCGCCAGCGCGATGCTCCTCTCACCCTTCGGCGTCGAGGAAGACGTCCGTGTGGTCCGGCGACATCTCCGCCAGGCTATGCCATGGAGACTCAGCGTTGATGTTCCCCGAGCCTTGCTCGTTAGTCTCATCGCCGCCATCAGCTACCTGCTGTAAGTTGCTCTCACATCTCTTCTCACTTTACTTTGCTCCCCACCCAACAAGTACTCTCACGTCACCTTTCAAATCTCTCCTCACTTTCATCTCAAGTCACTGACAAGAACTTTTACATGTAGCATGTTGGCCGTGATGACGTACAACGTCGGCTATTTCCTCTCCGTTCTCGGCGGCATCTTCTTGGGGGAGTTGGTTGTGGGTCGACACGTCCATTCCGAGGAGCATTGACCGAATCGCGTCATGGAGTTTCAATCGGAGGGCAGTCTGAGCTCTACTTTCTTCGGGATAGTCATCATCGGAATTAGGGAACAATGAAACCTTTCAGGCCTGAGAAATATGGCTATTGAAACCAATACATCTACTCTCATCTGTCCTCTCCTCGTGGCCCTCCCGTAAATCTGTCATCCAGCTCTTGACGAAGTCATTGACGAAATTCTCAGTCATATTGCCTTTCTAACGACCCGGTTATTGCCCACCATCCTACTATGCCTTGAGTAATTGATCTCGTCATGAGCTCGACGAGAGAGAGAGAGAGACCCTTTCTCGGCATCGTCCTTGACAAGTCTATATTTGGCTACAAGAATATGTACGTGGGCAAGCTCAATAATGTGGTAGTTACGCTGTAACGATGACGATGATGGTTATAAATGTAGGTTCACGTTTCGTCAACTGCCTCGATGATGTGTAGTTATGCAGATGCAAGAAATATGAGCAGAACAGCAATGAGAATGTTCGCCTTAAGAAAGGATTTCAGAGTATCTGCAGCATCTACACGACCATCGCGTACCCGAACACGCCGAGCATCACGCTCGCTGCTGCCCAGCCAAGCCCTTTCCGAGTGGCGGCACCGGTGGGACTGGCCCCAGCTGCCGATGCCGAGCCCGTGGCCGATGCAGATCCAGACTCCCCGCCACCATGGCCGTGGCCTTCGACCTTGGTCTCGTTGGCGTTCTTGACTTCGCCCTCGACGGGCCTGGTCGTGATGCCGGTCCCGTTCGTGCACGAGCCCGGCTGAGCTGGCGCATCGCGGAAGGTGATATCGGCGCACTGATCACCAGATGCTATCAGCATGCCGAACCTCTTCTCTCCGTTGGGTGTTATACACCGTCCCGTCTAGGGGCCAACACTCACGTTGTACAATCCCGTCTTGCCATCGGTCACGACCTGGAGGGTGGCATTGGTGCCATCGGTGACGTTGACGCCCTCGGGCACGCGGAGATCGCGAAGACACAAGGTACCCATGCCCTCCTCCATGATGGTCGGCAGCAATGTGATGTTGAAGTTCTCGCCCGGATCATTGCCAAGTGCCAGCAGCACCTGTAGCGCCGAACGGGCGTGGCCCAGCTTCACCTCGACCCGGTCGCCGTTCAAGGACCAGTCCGTCCGCTGCGCCGAGGGCGTGTTGCTGCCGCTGCAAGGGAACTGGCCTTGCTTCTCATGATCCGCTTCTCGCGCCTCGGGGAAGTTCAGGTCGAAATGTGCCAGGGCCAGCGGTAGGAGACAGCATGAGAGAGATAGAGAGAGCTTCATCATGGCTGTGGATCAAACCTTTCTGGCTTGATGGTGATGTGAAAAGAAGAGGTATTGAGATCCTGGGTCAGATGGATCTCTTTGTTTGGATGGTCGAGATTCGTTTCCAGTGAATGGCAACGAACCCTATGAAGGGTTTGTTCGGCGTTTATATACCGTACAACATCCTCTCGGCGTTTGTGTTTACTGATGATATGACCAGTACTCATATCTCTCAAATGAAACTACTACTATCCAACCTCATCCTTACCGCCGGGTACGAAATCCTCCGCGTGTCCAAATCTACTACTGGTACTACTCCTGTTACACTTTTCCGAGAATGAGCACATTGTCGTGGTTATGAGCACGTTTTCTTTTCTGCCGGTTTGGGAAATAAGCCCCCACCATCCTTCAGGATCGAGGGGCACAGGCGTCGGGTAGCGCCCGGAGTAAATTTAGCTGGTCGTAAGCGGTAAGTGGGGCCCTTGGTGATCATGGACATCACGTAAGCAAGAGTTCTTCCGAGCCCGCTGCTACTTGGTCACGTGGGTGAAGGCACGTGATGCTGTTGACCTCAC
>QQTW01003891.1_pt1 | contig 11120 bp, 10 predicted proteins | sample 1904831 | NCBI WGS metagenome assembly QQTW01 (sample SAMN09435610, study PRJNA476489) | Subsurface metagenome, whole genome shotgun sequencing project.
ATTATTGCCCTGCAAAGCGATACGGGCTTGGCAATGGCACGGGAATTTAAGCCTGATGCGATTATGCTCGATATTCGCTTGCCTGTCATGGATGGCTGGACTGTACTTGACCGCTTGAAGCACGATCCAAATACTCGTCATATTCCCGTGCATACGATTTCGGCGGAGGAAGGACAGCAACGCAGTTTGCAACTAGGAGCAATTGCTTACTTGCAAAAACCCGTAACTCGCGAGCGGTTAATCGAGGCAGTAACTCAAATTAAAGGCTTTATCGAGCGCCAAGTCAAAAACTTACTGGTGGTAGAAGATGACGAGGCGCAGCGCTTTAGTATTGTAGATTTGATCGGCAACAGCGATGTCCAAACAACTTCTGTCAGTACGGGTGCTGCGGCACTAGCCGCTCTAAAAGCCGGACACTTCGATTGTCTTGTGCTGGATTTGGGGCTACCAGATATCAGTGGCTTTGAACTGATTGAGCAAATTAAGCAAGAAAGCAGTTTGCAAAACTTGCCAATAATTGTTTACACCGGAAAAGAGCTAACGCGGGCAGAAGAAATGCAACTCAAGCGGATGGCGGAGACGATCATTATTAAAGACGTGCGATCGCCGGAACGATTGCTAGACGAAACCGCCTTGTTCTTGCACCGAGTCCATGCCAACTTACCCGCACCCAAGCAACAAATGCTAGAACATTTGTATCAAACTGATGGAGTACTTGCTAGTAAAAAAGTCTTAATTGTTGATGATGATGTCCGCAATATTTTTGCCCTCACAAGTCTTTTAGAGCGGTATCAAATGCAAGTTATCTATGCAGAAAATGGGCGAGATGGCATTGACACTTTGCAAAACGTACCTAATATTGATATCGTCCTAATGGATGTAATGATGCCAGAAATGGATGGCTACGAAACAATGCAAGCAATTCGCAATCTCAGCCAATTTGAAGGGCTGCCAATTTTGGCACTCACCGCTAAAGCAATGAAAGGCGATCGCGAAAAATGTATTGAAGCTGGAGCATCAGATTACATCACTAAACCTGTAGATACGGAGCAGCTACTATCCCTACTCCGGGTATGGCTTTATCGTTAACCATGTCGCCCAAACATAGCCCCGATCTAGAAGCTATCGAAATTGAGTTGCTGCTCGAAGGTATATTTCGTTACTATGGGTTTGATTTTCGTAACTATGCCCCAGCTTCTCTCAAACGTCGGATTTGGAATACAATCCGCTCTGAGAATCTCACGAGTATATCTAACCTTCAAGATAAGTTACTTCACAATCCTGCCTGTTTAGAGCAATTTTTGCTTAACTTGTCTGTAAACGTGACAGCAATGTTCCGCGATCCTAGCTTCTATCTTACTTTTAGGCATAAAGTTGTACCGTTATTACGCACTTATCCTTTTATTCGGATTTGGCACGCTGGCTGTTCGACGGGTGAGGAAGTCTACTCAATGGCTATTTTGTTGCAGGAAGAAGGGCTTTATCATCGCTGCCGCATCTACGCCACCGATATGAATGAGATTGTCTTAAAAAGAGCTAAGGCAGGGGTATATCCGCTACATTTGATGCAAGAATATACTCATAATTATCTCAAAGCCGGTGGTAAGCAATCGTTTTCAACGTATTATACGGCGGCTTACGAGCTTGCATTATTTCGCTCATCTTTGAGAGAAAATGTAGTATTTTCTGCTCACAACCTAGCAAGCGATGCTTCGTTTAATGAATTCAATGTCATATTATGCCGTAATGTACTAATTTACTTCAATCAAACACTTCAGCATAAAGTCCACAAGTTATTATATGAGAGTTTGTGTAAATTTGGGGTATTGGGATTAGGTCGCCAAGAATCCCTCAAATTTACTCCTCATGAAGCAGATTATGAAGAAGTGGAAAACCAGGAGAATATTTATCGGAGAGTTAATTAGTGGCGTTTGAACTGGTCGCAATTGGTACATCAATGGGTGGATTATATGCTCTTGAAGTAATATTTGCCAATCTACCCCGAAACTTTCCGGCGGCGATCGCAGTAGTTCAGCACCGTCATCAAGCCTCCGACCGTAAGTTGAGTGATTGTTTGCAGCAGTACAGTGCGATGCCACTTAAAGATGCCGAGGATAAAGAGGACATTTTAGCTGGATGTATCTATTTAGCTCCAGCAAATTATCACTTACTCGTAGAAACAAGGCAAAATAAGAATGATGCTTACCACTATGCTCTCTCCACAGAAGCTCCCGTGTCCTATGCCCGACCATCTATTAACGTACTATTTGAATCTGTAGCAGATGCCTATAAAGAGAAAGCCATTGGGATAATTCTTACCGGCGCAAGCGATGACGGTGCTAAAGGTCTGGCAAAAATTAAACAGCGTGGTGGATTAGCTATTGTTCAAGAACCCGCAACAGCCGAAAGCCGTACTATGCCGGAAGCCGCAATCGCAACTGTAGCAGTAGACCGGATTTTACCGATTCAAGGGATTGCCCGTTTTTTGATCGATCTTTGTCAGCCCGCCTAGAGGTGAGATATGTTGCCCGAAACAAAAGTTAATATTCTATTAGTTGATGACCATCCAGCCAATTTATTAGCTTTAGCAGCAATACTAGAAAGTCTCGGTCACAACTTAGTACAGGCTAAATCGGGCAAAGAAGCTTTAAAATGTCTACTCGATCGGGATTTTGCAGTTATTTTGCTGGATGTTCAAATGCCAGAAATGGATGGGTTAGAAACAGCAGCACTAATTCGTCAACGAGAAAGATCGCGGCATACACCGATTATTTTTCTGACAGCTTTCAACACTAGCGATCGCATGGTTTTCCAAGGTTATGCTATGGGCGCGGTAGATTATCTATTTAAGCCCATCGAGCCGCAAATATTAACAGCAAAAATTGCTGTATTTATCGAGCTATTCCAGAAAACCACAGAAGTACAGCGCCAAGCAACCCGACTTGCAGCAGTAAACGCCGAACTCCAAAAAAGCGAACAAAGGTTTCGTTCTTTAAGTGCTTGCTCCCCCGTCGGCATTTTTCTTACTGATACTTCAGGGCAATTAATTTACACTAATCCACGCTGTCAAGTTATTTGTGCGGCTAAAATGGAGGGCAAGTTTCAAGACAGTTTGTTAAAGTTAGTGCATCCAGAAGACGGCGATCGCGTATTAGCGGATTGGTCGGGTTGGACGCAGACAAATCAGGAGTATTCTAGGGAATTTCGTTTCGTAATCCCTCAGCCTTCGCCTTTAGAAGATGATGTTGTGTTGTGGGTTCATGTCCGCTCATCGCCAATGCTCTGCGATCGAGGTCAATTTTTAGGTCATGTTGGCACTATAGAAGATATCAGCGATCGCAAACAAGCCGAAGCAGAACGAAGTAAATTACTCTTTGAACAAGTAGCAAGACAGCAAGCAGAGTCTGCAAACCGCATGAAGGATGAGTTTTTAGCTACTCTCTCCCACGAACTCCGTACGCCCCTTAACTCTATACTGGGTTGGGCAGGAATGCTCCGCACCCGCAAGTTTGATGAAAAGACTACTTTTAAAGCCCTAGAAACAATCGAGCGCAATGCCAAGATCCAGGCACAACTGATTGAAGATATTTTGGATGTTTCAAAGATTATTCGCGGCAAGTTGCAGTTAGTTTTGCACCCAGTTAATCTAGCATTTGTAATTGAAGCCGCGTTAGATACGGTACGTCTAGCCGCCCAAGCAAAGGCACTTGAGATAGAAACTATACTTCAATCCTCAACAAGTATAGTTTCTGGCGACTTGAACCGTTTGCAACAAATAATTTGGAATCTACTTACTAATGCTATTAAGTTCACCCCAGAAGGCGGCAAGATTGAGGTGCGCTTAGTAAGCGTTGACTCCTATGCTGAGGTTACAATTAGCGATACAGGGATTGGAATTAGTCCAGAATTTTTACCTCATGTTTTTGAGCGATTTCGTCAGGCTGACAGTACGATTAGCAGAGCCTATGGCGGACTGGGCTTAGGGCTTGCCATTGTTAGTCGCTTAGTAGAAATGCACGGTGGATCGATTAGTGTCTATAGTGCGGGCGAAGGTCAAGGAACAACTTTTATCCTTAAGCTGCCGCTATTGAACAACGTTGAAAGCGAACAGGTAATAGTTGAGGAGTTAGAAGAACATTCAGTTTCAATTTCTCCTACTTCTTACTCCCCAAATCTTGATGACTTGCAAATACTTGTTGTAGATGATGAATCTGATGTATGCGAACTATTGGCGATCGCATTAGAAGAATATGGAGCGCAAGTAACAACGGCTAACTCTGTAGCAGAGGCAATCAAAGTTCTCGATTGCTTACACCCGGATATACTAATTAGTGATATTGGGATGCCAGAGGAAGATGGCTACACGTTGCTAAGTAAGGTAAGAAAGATTGAAGCAGAGCGCGGATGGCGAATTCCAGCAATGGCTTTAACGGCTTATGTCCGCCAAGAAGATTATATACAATCAGTCTCATCGGGATTTCAGATGCACGTATCTAAGCCAGTTGATACAACAAAATTGATTGAAGCGATCGCCAAACTCGCCGGACGCATTGAGAAGCTTCGATCTTTTTAAGGGTTTTGGCAAATTTTGGCAATGATATCTCTTATCTGCCCAATTACTCAAAATCTACGGCGTGCGGGGTTTGATTATTAATTACCTTTGTTCGGCTTGGGTAGCCAAGTTTTGACCAATTCGCGGTTCAGTACCCGCAATTAAGCGCTCGATATTGCTGCGATGTCGCCAAATAACGTAAACACCACCTGTAAGAGCAAATAGTACATAAGCTAAAGGCTGGTGGAAAAATAGCATTAACAAAGAAACAGAAGTCGCCCCAGCTATAGAACTTAACGAAACAATCCGCGATAAAGCAAATACTAAGCCAAAAACTCCAATTGTAGACAATCCCACCATCCACGACATGGCGAGTAACACGCCCAAACTCGTAGCCACAGATTTACCGCCGCTAAAACCCAGCCAAATTGACTTGCTGTGTCCCAAAACAACCGCTAACCCCGCAATTGCCACCATCCAGGGAAGCCAAGCTGGGGCATTTATTTGTGCAGGAATTAATTGATTATTAGCCGCAAAATCGAACAGCCAATAAGTAAGAGCGATCGCCCCATAACCTTTGAGCGCATCTACCAGTAAAACAAACGCTCCTGGTACAGTTCCCAGCGTTCTCAGCACGTTTGTCGCTCCTGTAGAACCAGAACCGTGTTCGCGAATATCAATGCCTTTTAGTACCCGCGCGGCGGTGTAGCCTGTGGGAGTTGAACCAAGCAAGTAAGCTACAAGTAAAAGCGCGCCGCACAAAGTTAACCAAGTAAGCATATTTTTTCTAAAAAGGGGACACTGCTTTAACTAAAAAAGTCGTCTTCTCGCTCTCTAGCCAGTTGCGGATCGGGAGCAAAAGCAAGTAACAAAGGAAATTGCAGCAGAGAGAGGCTAATTTTTTCCTCCGAGTCGTCAACAATAATCAACGGTAACTCGTTAGCTTTAACCAACCGCTCGGCTTTAATCGCCAAAGCCTCCGCAGACTCAAATAATACTACACCGCGATCGGGACCAAAATCGGCGCGAGCGATGCCCAAACAATCCTGTAAGCCGCGTCGCCATTCGCCTAGACGTTCGGGCATATTAGCGAGAATTAAAGCCCGGAGGCGATCGCCATGCAACTCTGACAAGATTGATATAACGGCAGAACTAATCAAGATATTTTGCAACCGACTACCCATTGTTTTTAACGCACCCCTACCACCTTGATTGAAAAACCACTGCGATACCCGCTCTGCATGGATGGGTTCAAAGGTGCGGCGTAATTTCCAAGGTTCTCCGTAGTAGTCGGGCTTAGTGCGGTATTCGTCGAGTATTTGGCGAATTTCTTTCGCTGTCGATTGAAAACGTTGCTCGGCAAATTGCGGTGTACTTGCCGCCGGGGCGCTGGCTTTTTTAGGTGGCGGTTCTACGGTGGGGGCAGGTATGGGCGGCGTTTTGGTAGGGGTTAGTTGCAACTGTTCGGCGGAAGCTGCCAAATCTTGCAAGCTACCTGTCAGATAATCTTTAAAGCCTTGGACTCTAATGGCTAATTCTTGAGAAGTACCAGCAAAAGTAGTTCGCATCTCAGCGCGGATGCGTTCGGAGCGGCGTTCTAACTGTTCGATTGCAATTTGTAAGGTTTGTTTGCGTTGCTCTAAATGCGCCAGGGATTCTTGCACCACTACCGACATAGCGTTTTGAGTCTGCGATAACTGCTGGGAAAGCGAACTATAGTTCGCTTGTAAAGTAGCAATTTCTTGCTTTAAACTGCGTTCTTTCGCTTGCAAAGCTGCTATTCGTTGTTGCAGGGCGTTCTCTTTTGACTTTATTTGCTCGATGTCAGAAGTTTTGGTTTCTGTGTTTGCTAATAAATCATCCGCCGATGCTGGCGTTTGCCCATCTACGGCATCAAGTTCTGTAAATAGATCGATATCGTTAGGAATATTTTCTGCATCTGCTACAGGCTCAGTAGGTGGTTCTGGGTTAGAAAATTGGTCTGAATTCATATAAAAACAAGTTCGCCAAGCATTCAATATAATTAATTTTTACTGATTAGGTAAACGTTGCTCTAAGCAGCTTTTCAGCATTTTTGGGTCAAACAAAATTGGCAGAAAATGAATGCTTTTAACTTCTTTAAAGTAAAACAAAATTGGTACAGAAGACCAAAATATGCGCCAAGTTTGCCACTCTGCATAAGGAAAGCAACGAATTAAAGTTTCTCCTCGATAAATATCCAAGGCAGTGTCGCTAAATTGCAAGCGGAGGGTTGCCGCTTGAAACATCAAAAATAAACCAAATAAAGCGCAAACTAATCCTACCCACATTTGGAATAATAATACTGGAATTGCCGCAATTACAATAACTATCGGCAAAGTGTAGCTAGGGGCAAGTTGTACCGTTGAAGCTGATTGTGGCGTACTAGAAATAGTCATTATGTTTATTTTTACGGCGATCGCTATACTTGTTTCTTATTTTAGAGTTTTACAACACCGAGCTACCGCTACCTTGAAACATTACTAACGTTAATAGAAAATTACTGATAAAAATAGCTAATAAAGCCGTAACTACGGCGGCGGTAGTTGATTGTCCTACCCCCTTAGCGCCTCCGGTTGTAGTCAAGCCCCAGCTACAGCCAATTACAGCAATTAAAGCCCCAAAGCAAGATGCTTTAATTAGCGCACTACATACATCCCAAACGCTTAAAAAGTTTTGGATCGAATCAAAAAAGACATTAGCAGACAAGTTGTATAAGTTGTTTGCCACAAAAAAGCCTCCAGCTAACCCTGTAAATAGAAATATCAAAGTTAAAACTGGCATCATCAAGCAGCAAGCAATGGTGCGGGGAACTACCAAGTAATCAATAGGATCGGTTTTGAGAATATACAAAGCATCAATTTGTTCTGTAACTCGCATCGTGCCAATTTCGGCAGCAAAAGCCGAGCAGACTCTCCCCGCCAGCACTACCGCCGCAATTACTGGAGCAAGTTCTCGCGTTAGGGCGATCGCGAGTACCCCTCCCACTGCCTGTACTGCGCCAAAATTAATAAATTCTCTAGCTACTTGAATCGTAAACACCATACCCACAAAAATAGCGGTGACGATGACAATTAACAATGATTCAGGCCCTACGGCGGCCATTTGGTCGATGGTATTGCGGCGGTGAATTTTGACTTTGAGCAAGTGAAATAATACTTGTCCGCCTAATAAAATAGCTGCTAGTAAGCGCTGACTCCATACTCTTAAGCTTGAACTTTGCACGATTTCTGCCTGCTGCAAAAGCTCAATTGTACCTAGTGACGAGTGCTTTATCGAGCTTAAAAATATTCTCATAAATAATTTCTTGCCAGCAATGCCGAATTTCCCTCAAAATTACTCAAATGTATCTCCATAGACTTTTTTGCGTAATCTATCTGCTTAATGTATTTAATGTGTTCTTTACATTGCTGTGGACTAATTAACAAAACTTTTAATGAAAACTTAAGATTGTTGAAGGAATAGCGATCCCTAGCGCGATCGCGCTTATTGTAGAAAATAGCAACTGTACACTAACTTTTGCATCGAGTTAACTAACGAAAATATGCATCAAATGAGCATCTTGCCAAGTTTTCGCCCAAAGCTGGCGCTAACAATCGTTTTTAGCTTCCTAGCTCCTATACTGCTAGTCTCTGGAATGCTAGTGAGCAATGCCTTGCTCGGTCATTTGCCGGGACTTGGGGCTATTTCCACAGCAATCAATCAAGGCATTGCCGAGTTTTTAGCCGCCTTCGGTAGTGGCAATTCTTGGCGAGGAATGGCAATTATTGGTTTAGCTTGTAGCTTTGTCGGCGCATTATTTGATACTTATACTTTTTTCCGCTACCGCAATCTGCGTAATTAAGCGCCAACATAACTTGGAGCTAAATCTAAACTTGCTACTAATTTCACTCCATACTCTGCTTCAAAAATTGCTTTTTTAGTGTCTAAACTCCATAGCTCTAAAGCACAGTCATCCATAGGATTAGCGGGTTTGAGGTAGAGGTGAAGTTCCTGGGTTGTAGCATTATAATTGCAGCGTAACTGACGAATTGCGCCAATTTGCCGTCGATCTAACGCCACTGCCAAGCGCAAAAACGCACTAACTTGGCTAACTAACTGGCGGGAGTTTTTGGATAAATTGCGATAATTTTCATGCTTTTTCTTCGGAGCGCTGCGGCGGTGATAGCGGGCAATATTAGCAATAATTTCTAATTCTGTTTCGGTATAGCCAAGTAATTCGCCATGACGAACTAAATAGTAAGAATGTTTGTGATGAGCGGCATGATTGACGTGGTAGCCGCAGTTATGCAGCATAGCCGCCGCCCATAATAGCTGTCTTTCTTCAATTCCCCAACTATGGAGTTTGCCTTGGAGTTGGTCAAATAGCGCGACAGCAAAAGTAGCAACGCGATCGCTATGTTCTAAGTTGACTTGATATTTTTGCGCCGTTTTAATCACGTTTCTTTGCCGAATCGAACTTTGGTAGCGCAAACGATCTTCAATCAACCCGTGCGAAAGCATCCAGTTAACAATAATTCCTTCGCGCAAACTGCGTTCGCACACCGTTATTGTTTCCATTCCCAATAGCTTCATAGCTTCGAGTAAAATAATTGCTCCTGCTAAAATAATTTCCGAGCGACTTTCCGAAATTCCAGCAATGGCGGCTCTTTCAACATAATTGAGCTTTCGCAGTCGATTGACAATTTCTTGTAAGTCTTTAAGGCTAAATTGATAACCAGTAAGCGGCGAAGGAGTCAAGCCTAACCTTTCTCGCGCGTGAACTGATGCTAAAGTCTCTATAGTTCCAGCCGTACCTACCAAGCGGGGAATTTCTCCTGGTTGCAAAAAAGCGCGTAATTCATCAACAGGACGCTCTAAAGCACCGCGCACATTAGCAGTTAAATAATTAAATTCGCGATCGCTAATAGGATCGGTGGTAATGCGTTCGGTCGTTAGGCGCACTGCTCCAATTTTAGTGCTACTAAGGTTACGCGCTTCGTGACTATCTCCTAAAATTAACTCTGTAGAACCGCCGCCAATGTCGATAATAATATGCGGCTGATCGTTAAATTCCATTCCCGATAGTACGCCAAGATAGATCCTTCGAGCTTCTTCTTGACCAGAAATTAAATCAACTTTCAAGCCTAATTGTTCGTCTACTTGCTGCAAAAACTCCTTACCATTGGGAGCTTCCCGCACGGCGCTAGTAGCAACAGCAATCGTTGTATGGGCGTTGTAAGTTTTAGCAATTTCTTGAAAACGGGTCAAAGTAGCGATCGCCCGCTCGATTACTTCTAACTTTAAGTTACCCGTCGCCAAATCGCGATCGCCTAGTCTTACTGGATCTTTTTCTCTAGCAATAATACTAAAAGCTGGTAGTTGCGGTTCAATTTTGACAACTACCATGTGCAATGAATTTGTTCCTAAGTCAATAGCGGCAATAATTTGTTGCTCAACTTGAGTTGGAATTAGCCAACTTGCGGAAATAGAATTGACCATGTAGATTCACCACCAATCGCCCAGCATCATAAATAACGATATTCTATAAATGGCAACCAAAAGCTGAATTTATATAGATATTTTTTCCTATGACGATCGCCCAACCCGAAAATACTTCTTTACCAATTTGGCTTGCTATTATCAAACTTTTGCGCTGGGATAAGCCCGCCGGACGCTTAATATTGATGATTCCGGCTTTATGGGCGGTATGTTTAGCGGCAAAAGGTTCGCCACCAATACCACTTGTAGGTGCAATTGTTTTTGGAACTTTAGCCACCAGTGCGGCGGGATGCGTAGTAAATGACTTATGGGATAGAAACATTGATTCTCAAGTCGCCCGAACCCGTAACCGTCCTCTAGCCGCGCGTTCTCTTTCTGTTAAAGTTGGTTTTGGCGTGGCAATTGTCGCCTTAATTTGTGCGTGGGCGATCGCTTCTTACCTGAATCCTTTAAGCTTTTGGCTTTCTGTCGCCGCCGTTCCCGTAATTGTCCTCTATCCCGCCGCTAAAAGAGTATTTCCCGTGCCGCAATTGGTTATGGCTATTGCTTGGGGTTTTGCCGTTTTAATTAGCTGGAGTAGCGTTACAGCAAGTTTAGATAAACCAATGTGGATGTTATGGGGGGCAACAGTATTGTGGGCATTGGGTTTCGATACAATATATGCCATGAGCGATCGCGAAGACGATCGCAAGTTGGGGGTAAATTCTAGCGCGTTGTTTTTTGGCAACTATGCACCAGCAGCAATACTAATTTGTTTTGCGCTAACAGTTTTACTTATGGGTTGGCTGGGGGCAACAATGCAGCTAAACTTTGCTTTTTGGTTTACCTTGGGACTAGCGGCTACGGGTTGGATTTGGCAATATCTGCGCCTAAAAAATCCTGCAATGCTTCCTAGTGCTTACGGTGAGATGTTCCGCCAAAATGTATGGATTGGGTTTATTTTACTAGGCGGCATGATTGCCGGAGTTATATAAACAATTCGGCGTTGCACCGATCCCCAAATAAACTTATATTTTTATAGTCTATAAAGCACGATCTGCGTTGAACTCATGAAGTCTTATCTTGCCGC